>JABAOH010014058.1_pt1 | contig 14116 bp, 11 predicted proteins | sample 7062181 | NCBI WGS metagenome assembly JABAOH01 (sample SAMN14538630, study PRJNA623070) | marine sediment metagenome | biome: marine biome [ENVO:00000428]; feature: marine pelagic biome [ENVO:01000023]; material: deep marine sediment [ENVO:00002113]; isolation source: pool of 5 deep marine... | reverse complement strand
TCTTGTGAGGATGGTTCTTGCATGTTCATATCATCGGAAAACCCGCTCGCCGCGGGGAGGGGGGGCCGGCGGCCCACTCGGCAACGGGCAAAAAATGGACGCCCCACCAAGACAGATCCCGAACCTTAAACAAGGACAGACCCATGCCTGACACGATCCTGGTGACCGGCGGGGCCGGATACATCGGCAGTGTCGCCGTCGAACGGCTGATCGAGGCCGGCTACGACGTCGTCGTCCTGGATAACCTCTCCATGGGCCACCGCGCGGCGGTGCATCCCGCTGCCACCTTCGTGGAAGGGGACCTGGCGGATCGACAGGCTATCGAGTCCCTCTTCGACGCTCATCCGGTCCAAGCCATCATGCACTTTGCCTCCAAGACCCTGGTTGGCGAATCGATGCAGCAGCCGTTCCTCTACCTGGGCGATAACGTGGTCAACGGGGTGAATCTGCTGAGCGTCGCGGTGCAGCGGGGCGTGCGGAAATTTATCCTCTCGTCAACGGCCAACCTGTTCGACCAGCCGTCCCGAATCCCTATCGACGAAAACGAAGCGATTGTGCCGGGCAGCCCTTACGGCGAATCGAAATACATCCTGGAACGGATCCTCTCCTGGCTGGATCGCACCTGCGGGTTGCGGTACGCGGCCCTGCGTTATTTCAATGCCGCCGGCGCGACCGAGCAGCGGGGCGAGGACCACGATCCCGAAACGCACCTGATCCCCCTCGTGCTCCAGGTGGCCCAGGGAAAACGGGACAAAATCACCGTCTTTGGTGATGACTATCCCACCCCCGATGGGACCTGCGTCCGCGATTACATCCACATCGCCGACCTGGCCGACGCGCATATCCTGGCCTTACAATCGCTGGACAAAGGAAGCTGCACCTTCAACCTGGGCAACGGGGCAGGATTCAGTGTCCGGCAGGTCATCCAAACGGCCTCGGAAGTGTCCGGTTGTGAGATTCCTTTCCAGGTGGGGCCACGCCGTGCGGGGGACCCGCCGGAACTGGTAGCCAGTAGCGACGCGATCACTCGCCAGCTGGGCTGGCAGCCCAACTATCCGACCCTGCGCCAGATCGTGCAGACGGCCTGGGATTGGCATCAAGCCCATCCGGAAGGATACGGCGACCGGTCCTCGGACTGCTGATGAGCCACCGCAAGCGAAAAGTCCTGTTCCTCTGCACCGGGAACTCGTGCCGCAGCCAGATGGCCGAAGGTTGGGCGAAAGCCCTGCTGCCCGACCAGCTGGAGGCCTATTCGGCCGGGATCGAACCACACGGGATGAATCCCCACGCCGTGGCCGTGATGGCGGAAGCCGGCGTCGATCTTAGCGCTCAGTATTCCAAGACCGTGGACGAACTGGCAGACATCCAGTGGGATTGCGTCGTGACGGTTTGCGGGCATGCCGATCGACACTGCCCGGCGTTTCGGCAGGGGACCCCGGTGCTGCACGCGCCGTTCGACGACCCGCCCAAGTTGGCCGCGACCGCGGGCAGTCCCGCGGAAGGTTTGCAGCACTACCGGCGTGTCCGTGACGAGATTCGCCAGTTGGTCCTGAGGCTGCCAGAACTCTTGAAGCAAGAGAAGAAGTAAGAGGCCGGCGGAGGCAACCTCGCCGGCGGGTCATACCTTGCCTTGGGCCATCAGCCGGTTGCGTCGATTACGCCGCTCAGCCCGCAGCTTGGCACGACGCTTGACCTCACTCGGCTTTTCATAATATTCGCGTCGCCGCATTTCTTTCTTGACCCCACTTCGCTCGACCAGCTTGCGAAAGCGGCGGACGGCCTCTTGAATCGACTCTTTGTCCCGTACGGTCAGCTTAACCACGTTTCCTCCTTTGCGGATGGGAAAACCTGTCCAAACCGAAAATATTAACGTAGGCGGATGCGACGTGTCCAGCCGTACCGCCGGGGCCTTTCGCGTGGCTGGCCGCTGTTGCGGGAGGGCAGCATGATCCTCGCCGCTCGAATATTCGGCACAATTTGAGGAAACATGGCGGTCGGCGGCCTCTACCTGGACGGCAAATTCGCGGCGGCAGGATTGGGAAAAACGCCATAGCTCGACATGCCTGCCGATCCCGGCCCCCCATGCCAGCAAGTCGGTTGAACTCCTCCCCCCCCACGGGCCGATCGTACGAGGGTATCTGCGATGCCACCGCCGGACGAGCCGTGTGCCCCATGTCGGAAATCCCTGACCGCAACACGCTGTTGGACGAGATTGAGATCCGCCAGGACGACCTGTTGCGGCAGTTGGACGATTTGAACCGGCGGATCGAGCTGGTTTTGCGCGAGCAGTCGGCCCTGATGGGCCTGGGCGGCCAGGCCACGCAGGGCCCCGTGGCCCCCGATTGCCTGCTGGGGGTAGAAGCCCCGCCGGCGGCGGCGGCGGTTTCCCAGGCCGTGGCGGACCCCCGCGTCTTGTCTTCAGTCGCGGCGGTCCAGGTGTCCGGACTTGTTGATGGCCAACAGGAGCCGCAGGCCCAACAGGAGGCTGACGAAGCAGCCCAGGGCGCCTGTCACGGAAATCTTTTCAAACAGCACGGGCCACACTTTGTGTGTCATCATCATGGACGAGCCCAGGAACAGGGCGCTGGCCAGCATGCCCAAGACCAGCCGGTTGACTGACGGTTCCAGGCCTCGATGGTCCAGGTGGACGTCGAACTTGCCGCTTTGCACCTGAGCCAGAATGGCGTTTATCCGCCGCGGCAGCAGGGAGATCAGCTGTTCCATTTCGAACAGAAGGCGGCGAAATTTTTTCATGCGTCTGGCTGGCGAAAGGCGTCGCCGCAGCAGCTTCCGCTGAAACGGGGCCATCACATCGATCAGGCTGAATTCCGGGTTCAGGGTCCGAGCGGTGCCTTCCAGCATCACCAGCGTTTTCAGCAGCAGAGCGATTTGGGCCGGCAGCATAATCTGGAAACGGCGGATGATTTCCATCATTTCATTTAAGGCACTGGCCAGCTGGAAGGTCGCCAGGGGCTGGTTGCCGTAGTGGGAGACAAAGTCGGCCAGTTCGCCGCGGAGGGCGTTTTCGTCCAGGTCCAGCGGCGTATCGCCGATCCGCATAATCACCGACGTCAGCATCGTATCGTCCTGGCGGATGATCGCCATCAGCATGTCTTCCATGTCCTCGCGCAGCGGTTCGTCGATGCGGCCCACCATCCCGTAGTCCAGCAGGCCGATGACGTTGCCTTCCAAAAGCACCAGGTTGCCGGGGTGCGGATCGGCATGGTAGATCCCGTGCGTGAAAATCATTTCCAGGTACAGTTCGGCACCGTGCCGCGCCACCTGGTCCAGTTCAAAACCGGCGGCAGCCACCCGGTGGCTGTCGGTCAACTTGATTCCCTCCACGCGTTCCATGGTCAACACGCGGGAGGTGGACAAATCGACGTAGACCAGCGGTATTTTGACCGACGGGTTGTTGGCGAAGTCGCGATGGAATTGCTGCATGTTGCGTTCTTCGCGGCCGAAGTCGAGTTCGCGTCGCAGCACACGTTGGAATTCGGCAACGGTCGCCCGCGGGCGGTAATTGACAAACTCAGGAATGCGTTCGGCCATCTGGGCCAGCCCGCTGAGGATTTCCAGATCGACGCTGATCTTGTCCTCGATGCCCGCGTGCTGGACCTTGACGACCACCGCTTCGCCGGTAGAGAGTCGAGCTCGGTGGACCTGGCCGATCGAGGCGGAGGCCAGGGGCTGGTCCTCGAATTCCACAAACAGTTCCTCGACCGGCTGCCCCAGCTCCTGGGCGATGATCCGCCGCACGACCTCCGGTGGGTCGGCAGGAACGTCGGCCTGCAGTTTCTCCAGTTCCTCGGCCAGCACCACGCCGATCACGTCCGGGCGGGTGCTGAGGATCTGGCCCAGCTTGATGAAGGTGGGTCCCAGTTCGCTCAGGGCCAGGCGAATCCGCGTCTCGCGAGTTTGCCTGGCGAGTGCCTCGCCGTCGCGGTCCTTCAGCCAGCCCTTGACGAACTCCAGATCAAAACGGCTCAGCCAGTCGGCGAGGCCGTATTTGCTGAGCACCGTGAGGATTTCTCCCCAGCGGTTCACGTTGCGATAGACCTGGGGAATGGTGGTGATTTTCATCAAACGTAGGGTCCAAGATCGATGGCCCTGCCAGGGCAAGCCGCGGTGCGAAGCGTTCCCCGCCCGAAGGCCCGCCTCCAGCGCGATTGTAATCAGGCCGGGGCGCTTCAACAATAAGTGGGAACCGCCTGCCGCTCACGACAGCATCGGCAGGTTCGGCTGTCCGCGACGGGGTCGGGTGTCCGCAACGGGGTCGGGAGTCTTTTTCGCGCCTGCCGCGGATCGATTCACAGTGCCGGTGATTGCGAAAAAGACTCCCGACCCCTTCGGCCAGGAGACCGCTGCGCTGAAGCTTGCTTGACGCGTGCCACGGCATCCCCGACACTGTTCCCAGCTCGGCTTCCGCTCTTCCACCCGGCCTGCGGGCCGTGGCAGATCGGCGGGGCCCGGCCAGAAATCTCGCACGATCGGTACGCGACCCGTTCGCGCCAGGCAGCCGTTATGAGAGGAGAGGATGGATGAGCCTTTGCTTGCCTAGCCCTTACGGGTTTCGTTGCTGTCGCGTCGCATGGCTGCTGGCCTGCCTGGGGTTCTGCCTGGCTTCCGGTCCGGCCAGGGGCGATTCCTGGCCGTCCTGGCGCGGGCCGACGCGCAACGGGATCAGCCAGGAAGCGAATCCGCCTCTGGCCTGGAGCCGCACCAAGAATGTGCGGTGGCGTTTGCCCTTGCCGGGCCCGGCGGGGGCGACGCCGGTTGTCTGGGACGACCGTATCTTCCTGACTTCTGTTGGCCAGGATCGCGAAGAGCTGTTGTTGTTGAGCGTACACAAAGACGGCAAGCTGCTGTGGACGCGGAGAGTTGGGGGCGGGAACGAGGATGTCCGTGGCGACGAAGGCAATTTCGCCTCGCCTTCCCCCGTGACCGATGGCCAGCACGTGTGGACGTTCATGGCCAACGGCCTGCTGGCCTGTTACGACTTTGCAGGCCAGGAAATCTGGAAAAAAGATCTCCAGCGCGACTACGGCGAATTCGACATCCAATTTGGCTTGTCCAGCACACCCGTGCTGGATGGCGATCGCCTTTACCTGCAAATAATTCATGGCCCGTGGAGCAAAGCGCCGCACAAGGGCCTGGTGGTCGCGCTGGACAAGCGAACGGGCCGGGAGGTCTGGAAGCAGGACCGGGTTACCGACGCGGTGGATGAATGCAAACACTCGTATGCTTCGCCGACGCTGTACGAAGATCCGCAGGATCGGTTTTTGATCACGCACGGCGCGGACTACGTCATCGCGCACGACCTGGACACGGGCAAGGAGATCTGGCGATGCGGTGGTTTGCACCCCGCGGGCGGCTACAACAGTACGCTCCGCTTCGTCGCCTCACCCGCCGCGGTGCCCGGTTTGATTGTGGCCCCCACGGCCAAGGGTGGAAAAGTGGTGGGCATTCGCCCCGGCGGCAAAGGCAATATCACCGGCTCGCCGGACTACATCGCCTGGATCTTTCCCCGCCACACCCCGGACGTCCCCTCGCCGCTGATCCACGACGGCCTGGTCTACCTCTGTCGCGAAAATGGCAACCTGCTGGTGCTGGAAGCGGAAACCGGCCAGAAGGTCTACGAAGAGCGGACCACGCGCGACCGGCACCGCGCCTCGCCTGTCTACGCGGCCGGCAGGATTTACCTGACCGCCCGCAACGGCATGGTGACCGTGGTCCGGGCGGGACGTGACTTCGAGGTCCTGGCGCGGAACGAACTGGGCGAATCGGTGACCGCCTCGCCCGTCTTTGCCGACGGCCGCCTCTACCTGCGCAGCTTCGATGCGCTGTACGCCTTTGGAAACGAATGAAACGAATGAGCGGTGGGGATCTGGGGCCGGGGCCGGTGATGGGGCATGGCGGGAAAGCTAGTGGACAATTCAGAAATTGCGTAACACTTTGGCCGACTGGCAACGCGGCCTGCTGTAGCCGAATTCGTGAGAATTCGGATCGGCTAGGCGATCACCAAGGCAAGCTACTGAAGTCTCACGACTTTAGCGACCCTTGGGCTAAAGTGTTGGGAAATTGGGGTCTTCCGAAGAATCTGTGGGTAAGAAGCGACTGACATAGGAAAGAAAATGGTCTATTGAAAAGGGGGAATGGCGCCGAATGTCTGCCAGAAATGGGCAGAGTTTTTTGGCAGCCAGATGGTGGGGCCCGTAAAGAGCGGTTAAGCAGGTCGGTTAAGAGTATCCGGTTAAGAGTGGCGGTTAAGACTGCGATGAAATGTACTCTTAACCGAATACCTTTTACCGGCCCGCCTACCCCAAGAATTGCAGCTGCTTACAACGCTTTACCAGGCGGACCGACTGTCGCTATGGCCGCCCTTGGGAATCAGAACTCCACCCACAGATTCTGCGGAAGAACCTTAAAAAGGGGGTGAGGTCAAAAATCCATTGCAACACATTCGCTCAAGGACCCTCACCGGCAAGCCGGTTCAGCACCTCGATGCCCCGCTCGATCACCTCATCCGCTGCCGCGTAGGAAAGGCGAAAGTGAGTATCCTGCCGGCTGAAAACCTTTCCGGGAATGATCAGTAAATTGTTTTCGATCGCTCGCGACACGAATTCCTCAGCTGTCCCCCAGGGTACCCGGGGAAACACGTAAAATGCACCGCCAGGGTGTGCGATCTCGAAGCGGTCCGCCAGCCCGTTCACCAGCAGGTCCCGTTTCCGCCGATAGATGTCCTGGGCCGCGGCCATATCCACGTCCAGGGCCGCCACTCCCGCCCATTGCGCCGGTTGGGGAGCGCAAACAAAGGTGTACTGTTGCAGCTTCGTCATCGCCTCGATAATCTCAGCCGGACCATGTGCATAGCCCAGCCGCCAGCCAGTCACCGCGTGCGATTTCGAGAAACCGTCCAGCACCAGGGTCTGGTCGTTGAACGCAGCCGGCGACACCACCGGCCCGTCGTAACTGAACGAACTGTAAATCTCGTCGCTCAACAGAACTACACCGTGATCCGCGGCCAGCTGTGCCAGCTGCCGAACCTCGTCCTCCCCGGCCACGATCCCGGTCGGGTTGGCCGGGCTGTTGAACAGAATCAACTTTGTTTGCGGCGTCAGCGCCGCTTTGACCTTTCCCGGATCGACACGAAAATCGGGATAGGTATCCACCAGCACGCACTTACCTCCGACCAGGCTGACCAGCGGTTCGTACATCACGAAGTACGGGTCAAACACAATGACCTCGTCACCCGCATCGACCAGGGCCAGGACGGCCAGCACGAGCCCGCCACTGGTCCCCGAGGTGATCAGCATCTGGCGGTCGCCATGTCCAAACTTTTGCTCGATCCGCTGCTGCAACCTTTCCCGCAACGGCGCGATACCTTGCGTTACCGTGTATCCATTTCTGCCGCTACGGATCGCCTCGATGGCGGCATCCTGCACGGCCTGCGGCACCGGGAAATCGGGCTGGCCGATAGAAAGGTTAATTGGCTCGGTCAGTTGAGCCGCCAGGTCAAAGACCTTGCGGATACCCGAGCTATCAAAGGACGTGGTACGCGCGGCAAGCTGCGATGATGACATGACAGGTGGTGCTCAGTGGTCAAGAAAACATGCTCGTAACACTTTGGCCGAATGGTAGCTGAAATCGTGAGACTTCAGTAGCTTGCCTTGGTTAACGCCTAGACGATCCGAATTCTCACGAATTCGGCTACATCAGGCCGCGCCGCCAGTCGGCTAAAGTGTTACTAATGTTCAAGGACGAATGCTGTCTGCGGCTTTTGTGCTTTGGCCTGTGCATTCTGGTGAATTGTACCGCAAAACGGGCAATTAGCGCACCACCTCAACGGCAGTGGCCCGTTGGGACAAATCCTGATCTCCCTGGCTGAGCACATTCAGCAGAACGGCCAGGGCTTTGAGCGCATCGGCCGACGGCAGGTGATCGTGGAACCAGAACCGCCCCTCCCCATCGGCACCGACAACCCCCTCCCGGTCGCTCAACACCCGATGCATCTCTGCTCGAGAACCGTCGCAGCGATGGACGGTCGCGCCGCTTTGCCGAATGGCTTCTTCGGTGGCGGCCGAGCAACTATTAGCCACGGCAACGGCCGCTTGCCGTTGTTCGGCAATCAGCAACGGGCTCAGCAACTGTAACGTCGTTTCCCCTGTTACGGCTCGGCCCCCTTCGTCCACCAGCCGACAGGCCTCGCCATCGCCATCGATCCAGATGCCGACATGTGCCTTGGCGGCTACCACTTTTTCAGCAAGCGTTTCCCCAACCTGGTCGCTGGCCACGTAGCCCGGCAGCGGGATCATTTCACAGGCAACCGTTGCGCCGAGCTGTTGCAGGTAGTTGAGCAGCTGAGCATTTCCCGTGCTGACCACGATCCGCAAAGGTCGCAGCGCGTGAAAATATTTGTGCAGGCAGGCCAGGTACGCCACATCCGCTCGAAAGCGCCGCAAGCTGCCGTAGCGTCGTATCGGTCGGCTCAGGGGCGCCGCGAGCATCCTTTCCAGTTGGTCGAGATCCCCTCCAGCCGACAGTGGCCGCGCCTGTCCACCCCAAAATTTCAGGCTCACCTCCCCCGGCCCACCCCGCACATTCCCCACATACAGGCCACCTACCGCCTTGAGGTGGTCCATCGCAAATACAAGGCAGGGGGCGGTGGCATAGCCAATGTCAACGACCGCGCAACCGGCAAATCGCAGTCCCTCGCTGACTGCGGCCAGCAAGTCCGCGGTCAGAGGTCGGCCGTCGCTGGCAATCACAACCCGCGGATAATCCCATTCCGCGTTCTGCTGCCCCCGGATAAAAAGGCCATGAGCCACCGCCAGCTGGCGAACGTCTCCGGGCCGCAGATCATCCAGGTAGGTTCCGCTCACCCCCTCCTCGAAAAACAATGTCGCCCGCGCTTGCCGCTGATAAACGTCCCGCAACTGCGAGACCTGCCGGGGCGAGAGGGTCGCTGTGTCGTCGCGATGGGGACAGCTGCCGCAGGCGGGATAAAATCGCGCCAGACGGCCCAGGTGCACCGCTTTGCTAATCGGCTGGGACTGGCCCGGACATTGGTAGGGCAGGGGGGGTGGCTGATTCACGCCAGAGCCGTTGGTTCGATCCAGCTGGTGGAAAAGCCACGGACTGTAGGCCAAGCCGGGTCACCGCGTCAAGCTCGTTGGCCACACGGCCGCCCGGCCAGCCCCCATCCCGTTGAAGCGTCTGCCGTCGCTTGGCCGCTCGATCTTCCTGCCGCATCCCCAACCTGGGGCTGGCGCCCCAGAATTTTTCTTATCGCCCCTTGGCGGTTGACGACCAGGCCGCTCATCCAGGGAACGGGATGGGGGGCTAGAGGGGGAGGGGGGGCGGTTTTGTTGGGAGGACCTCACTAACGGACGCGGCACTGGAATTGGATCGTGCCCCCCTGGCCCACGGGCAAGGGGTCCACGATTTCCCAGCGCAACACCAGGGAGTCCCCCTCGTTGGGTTCGGTCAAGAAGTCGGCCTTCCGCGAACAGCGCTGGCTGTGCGAGACATATTCCAACCGAGTGGTCAGGTTGTCCACGATCGTGACGTTGCCGATCGGCTCGGTGCCAACATTCTGAAATTCAAGTATAAACTCAACCAGCGTGCCTGGTTCAGCAAAATCGGTGGAGGCCGTTTTGACGATCTTCAAGCGGGGAGTGCCTTCGTGGTGGATGGCATAAGTTGCCTGGGCCTTGGCGTTGCCGCTGGCAAGCACGGCCATCCGATCGTCTAGCACCACCTGAACACCTTGGTCCGCAGTCCAGTGAATCGCATCCTGGATCCGCATCGCTAACAGCGGTTCGGCCGCGTAATGGAACGTATCGTCGTTCTGGTCACGCCGGTGATACAACAGTTTTTCGCGATTTTCCAAACCCAGCAGGCCATGGTTGTTGGCCGCCACCAGGCCCGGCTGGTTGCGCTGCCGATTGCGAACCCGCTTGGCGTTCTCCTGCTTACCTGCCTGAACATGTTGGGCTGTCGTGGCGGGCTCCAACACTTTGTCATCGACCTGGACTTCGAGCGGCACGTCGTAACGAACCAGGCCTTCCTTGATTTCGAAGCCGTCCACGCCGACTACTTTACGAACCGCACCGAAACGCGGCGCGTAAATATGCACTCGGTTGCTCGCTTCCACCAGCGTGCGGCCGTCCAGTGTGTCAAAATGAGCGATCGTGTCTTCGGTATCCAGCCCTCGAATTTGCCAGTCGGGCTGGACACGTGCCGGCACGCGTCGATCACCGCCATCGTGCAGGTATTCGTCACGCGGCCAGGGTCGAGCGATACCGGGTGGAGCCCAGGGTTGGGCTGGCTGGTCCGCCATTTCGCTGTCTGCCACCCCCGTCCAGGCGACCTGTGGCAACGTAGGGGGGCCGACGCCATTTTCTGCGGCGGCCGAGGGACGGGGCGGGGAAGTTCGAGCAACCCGCTTGCTGCTTGGATCCCCGCGCGGAAGGGCGCTGCAGGAACACAAGATGAGTGTACCAGCGGCAATCACGGTCCAGCGCCAACAGCGCGGCCAGGCCGGCGACACGTCGTAGCGGTCTGAGGCGTTCATTGTTTGGTCCTCTGCGGCGGGGTATCGTCAACTTCCGCAACCGGTCCGGGGACGGGCAGCTGCGAGAAATCTGCCGGCGTGGGCGCCGCGGGCGGCCCCAACATTCCCCCCTCGCTCGTTTCGCCCCCGTCTTCCGCCGATGCAAAACGCGGCCCTCGCTGCCGAACCTCCACCTCCTGCCGCAGCATGTGAGGTTGGGGACCGACCGGCAACCACTCGGGAGCTGCCTCCGACCAGCCTTTGGGAAAACCTCCGTCCGCCCCTAATGCCGATCCATCGGTGCCAGGCAGAGCCGCCGGCGGCAGGTCGGCCACCTCCCTTTGCAGCGCGACATTGCTGGCATACTCCGCAAAAGGTGGACTGCCATACAAGAAATGCGGGTCGGGACCGAGGCGGCCGGGCAGCCGAGCTCCCAGCCGGAGGATGGCGACCGGCCGTCCCAGCAGATCGGCAATCTGCAGCGGATCGTCACCCTGAGCGGCTTCGAACCAGCTCGTAAAACCCTCCCGTTCACGGATCGGCAAGGCACGGGTTGGATCTTCCAGGTAGATGACGCGCGTCACCAGTTTGCCGCTGAGTGCGATATTCAATTCCGCTTGGGTCAATTGCACCGGAATAGGAAACAGCTGCTCCTTGCCGGGGGGCGGATACAGCCGGTCGATAACCTCCACCGTGGGAAAAACTTCTTCTCCCGACTGCAAGGGGATCCGGCTTACCTTGAAACGATAAACCTGCCCGATCAACAGACCGACCGTCCGCGGCGCTTGCCGCGGCGACTCGAAGGCACCGTCTACCGCCAGCGATACCTGGACACCCGGCGGGGCGGTAATTTGCACCGGCTGAAAATATCCAGGTAATGGCCCGCCCCGCTGCAGTTGCGAGCGGCCAATCGCTCCCGGTGGCATGTCACCCGAATGGCGGTAGTGCCGCTGGGGCACCTCAGCGTCGAGCGACTGCCAGGCGCTCAGCCAAAACAGCACCGCCATTGAGATCCTGCCGGCGACGTGACGCCGACAAACCGCATGCGCAACTGCCGGAAAGCGGAGCATTGGGACCATTGCCATGGATATCGTTGTATGGCACTTTTCTTGTGACGATCGAGCAGGTGGTCGGGAAGCGTCGCAAAGCGTACGGTGCTAATGTTTGATCCACTGGAACATATCCCAGACGGGCTGGCGGACCGGACCGTGCTTGTCGCGTGAAGCCTCTTCGACAATCTGGACACGGTTGGGAGGTTTCGGATAGCTGTATCCCGGTTTCTGCTCGACCCCAATGTGCATCTTCTTGGTCGGTTGTGGCATCTGGACACGTGTCTTGTTCTGTATCACATGCTTTTGTAACCCCGCGGGGATGCCCAGCGGCACGTGGGGTGGCCCCGGCAGCCCAATCGGCGTGCCGGACATCGGCATCCCATACTGCGGGGCCGTCACACCCGCCACGTGGGCCGGAGATAGCCCCATCGTTGGATGCGGACTGGGCAGTCCCGTGTTCCCCACCGCTGGGCCGCTTATCATTCCACCCACCAACTGGCCCGTCGCGTCTGTTTCGGCAACCCCACTCTCGAAGCTGACCGGTTGCACAGCGCCGACGTCTTCGGGCATCGGACTCGGCAAATTCAAGTCTTTGTTACCCAGGCGGATGATGGCCAGGATCGAACCACGCCGGTCCGCTTCGCGAATCGGATCAACGCCGGGGTCGAGTCGTGTGCTGACCAGCGTTTCGATCGCCGCCAGCGCCAGCTCCTGATATTCCGGATCGGGTAGATAAATGACTTTCGTCACGAAATTGCCGGACTGTACCTGGTCAAAGTCGGTGGCCGTGAACTGGATCGGCACCGCATTGTGTGCCAGGTAGGCTTCGGTCCGTGGAGTCCGCGGCGCGACTTCGACGGTGGGATAGTATTCTTCCCCGGGGCGGCCCGGCACATTGGTCAACTTTACTCGGTAGATGGCACCCTGGCTGAAATTCTGGCGTCCCGGCGCTACCAGAGGTTCGGAATCGAAAAAGCCCTGGCCCGAAGTATCCCAGCTGACGCGGAGGCCTTGGGGACCCGTAAACGCCAATTGGGAAACCGCCGCGCTCCCAGGCCCACCAGCAGCCGCCACAACCCCCGCCGGTATGCCGCCAGGCGGCATGCCACCCGGCATGCCACCGGGAAATCCGGACAGCATGACACCAGGTCCCGGCCCGCCGACACCCGGGCCCGGTTCCATCAACATTTTGGCAGGCGGCAAATTGTTGACATGCTGTCGGTGACAACCAACGGCGCTCCATGCTGTGGCGGTGCAGAGCAGAACCATGCAAAGCTTTTGAACTGTCATAAGTGTTTCCTTTTTTCGTCCAGCTTGACTGCACACTCCCACGGCGTCGCGGCGGAGGCGAGCGACCGAGGGCAAACTGACGTGGACCAGCTTTGCCGGCCCCCCTAAAATGCCAAACTCCTCAGGCACCGAGCGCGCCGACAACGCGCCTCGCAATCAATGGTCGGCTCGTTACAACCACTATCTTTGAAAAAATCGGCAAGACCTGCACATGAAGCAAAGTTTTTGCTGCTTGCCCAGACTGGCAGCGGCCTGCGCGATGCTGGTCGCCTGCCGGCCTGTCCCTGCGATCGCTCAAAATGCCAGCCCCCCGGCACCAGCTCCCAGCCACTCGGCCGGTAGCACTGCCAGCGGAGACGTACTGCTGGACTCTGCTATCAATCGATTACAGCACCACTCGTCGGTGTCCGCGCGGGTCCGTCTGCGGGTTCGCTTGTTCGGACACGAGCTGTTCGGAACCGGGCGGTATTTGCAGAAGGGGAGCGGTGGCGAGCGTCAGGTTCGGTTTGAATTGTCGATCCCGACCTCCGCTACCCCAAACGTCATGATCAGCGTCAGCAACGGCCGCCAGTGGTGGCGTTATCTCGAAACACTGGACAACCAGCAGCTGACCGTTGTCGACCTGACGGCCGTCCGTGCGGCGGCGGCCGATGCGCGGGCCGAGGGCCTGAGCACCTTTTCCCACGCCACGGCTCCCGGGGGACTGTCCCAGACATTGCAGCGGTTACAGGACAACTTCCAGTTCGCATCGGCCTCACAAACGACCCAAGCCGACCGGACATTCTGGGTCACGCGCGGCCGCTGGAAAACCGACCGACTCCAGCAGCTGATCGCTCCCACCGAAAAAGAGCAGGTATCGAAGCTTTTCCGCCAATTGAGCGGACGGCTTCCCCGCGAGGTGGTGCTCTACCTGTACGACGACAGTCTCTTTCCAGCCAAGATTGAGTATGTGGGCAGTGCGCCGGCGACAGCGAGCAACACCCAACAACCTACCTTCAGCGCCATTGAATTCTTCCAGATCCACTTCGGCCCGGTGCTGGACGAATCCCACTTCCAGCGACCGCGCGACATGATTTCTGAAGACGTCACCGACCGCTACGTGAAGGATATGGGGCTGGCCAAAACCAGATCCCGCTGAAAACCATGGGATGCGACCTGCTGCCTTGCCAGAGGGAGCAACGTCAAGACCGATCTGCAGGAGCCTTCGGTGGGGCCCGAC
>JABAOH010027295.1_pt1 | contig 14125 bp, 6 predicted proteins | sample 7062181 | NCBI WGS metagenome assembly JABAOH01 (sample SAMN14538630, study PRJNA623070) | marine sediment metagenome | biome: marine biome [ENVO:00000428]; feature: marine pelagic biome [ENVO:01000023]; material: deep marine sediment [ENVO:00002113]; isolation source: pool of 5 deep marine... | reverse complement strand
TGCCGGCTTTTCGTCGTCGACCCCAGCGCTCCAGTTCAACGTGTCACGGAACCGGAGCCTGCCAGTCGCATCACCCGTGATCTCGGCCGTTGGCGGCACATTGCCATCGCACGGGTTAGGCGCGGGGGCCGCTGCCACCCGCATGATGCCCCAGAGGCCGTCGGTGACGCCGAAGGACGCATGGTCGCGGACGAGATAATCGCCCACGACCTCCGCCAGGCCACCGGCCTTCGGCAACACCATGTCGAAGTGCGCACCCGGCGTCCAGCTCTCCTGGCCGCCCAGATACCACGCGAGCGGGTTGTGGCCGATCGCGACCGACGACAGGCCGCACCCACCGAGGGTCCCTGCCGTCAGGCAGCCAGCGCCGTTCTCGGGCAGATACGGATCGCGCGCCCAAATGTGACCGTGCAGATCGTAGGTGCTGCCGCGGCCGACGCCGGTCGGCTGCAGCACGCGCATGCGCGCCTGCTGACCTTTTACGGCGGTGAACACCGGCGTCCACGGGTCCCAGTTACCGGCGAGCGCATTGCTGAACATCTTTTCCGCATCCACGCCACCGAGGCCGGCGGGGCCGAAGTCGACGTCGGCCGGCAGGCCGAAGCGGAACCACGCCGGCTCGGAGCCGTAGTTGAGCGCCTTCTGGCCCGCGTCATGCGAGTCCTCGGGGATGCCCTGGCCCTCGGAGGCGATGTTGGGCACCGCCTCGCCGTCCTTGTAGCGGTGGTTCAGGCCCGACTGCTTCATCAGCACCAGGTCGTCGAACAGCGGAGTCGTCCCATCGGCCGCCGTCACCACCATGTCGGCGCGGGTGCCGCGTTTGTTGGGTTTTGCCACAGGACCGAACGGTGTTTGGACGATGGTAAACGGGTTTTGCCTGTCGCCCACCTGCTCGAGCGACGTCAGGTCGTTGGGCAGGGCCCCGCCGGAGTTCGCCCAGGTCGCGTATTGCGGCTCGACGACCAGCGCCCCGATCATGGCCTTCTGGCCCTGCTTGACCGGGTCCGCCGGCGACAGGTTGCCGCCGCCGAACTCGACCGGCGTCGCCACCAGGTTGATGCCGCTGGCGTTGGACTGGCTCGCCAGGTCGCCCGCATACCAGCGGTAGGTCACCGTGTTGAAGGGGGAGGCGGCCAACCTGGGCGTGCCCGTGGCGGGGTCAATCTCGATCGGGCCCACGACGGCGCCGCCGGCGATGTTGCCGCCCGCGACCACGCCGTTGTGCTGAGTGATGTCGTACTCGACCATCTGCGCGTGCAGACCCACGTAGCTCGACGGCCGGATCAGGTTGTTGTTGAAGGTGGTGACGCTATTCACCTCGCCGGGCCGGTTCCCCGGCTGTGCCAGGCGGTCGCGGATCACCATCTGCAGCAGGGTGTTGAAGCCCGCCAGATCCGGCACGTTGTCGGTCAGCCGGTTGAACAGCCGCGCCTCGACGCAGTCGCCCGCGGCCGCGCGCAGCACCAGCCCCTCGAGCGGCGCCGACGCCTTCAAGCGCACCTGGCACGCGGGGTTCGCCACGCCGGGGATCGCCGGGCTGTCGGTGCACGCCCCGCCCTGGTCGCCGGCGGCCGGATCGGGCTCGAGGTCCTCGGCGAGCACGAACAGCAGCGCCGTCGGGTCGTGCAGCGGGCCCCTGAACCCGTTGCCACCCACGGTGGTGCCCGTGCTCCGCGGATTGTAGACCAGCGTGCCGCCCGCGGCATCCAAAGGTCCGCCCACGTGCAGCTCGTCGGCCGCGCCCGCAAGCTCGGGGCTGCCATTCTTGCCGTTGCTGATGGTCACGCCGAGCGCGTTGCCGAGCACGTCGTTCGCCGCGACGGCGATGACCGTGTACTCGCGAAGCGGCGCGCTAACCGGGCAGACCCCGTTGAAGTCGCCTTGGTTGGCGATCCTCGGCGCTTGGGTGAAGCCGCCGTCCAACGGGTGCAGGGGCGCGCCGGCCGGCACGCCGCCCGTGTAGCTGCGGATCAGCCCCCACATGCCCGACCACCAACCGTCCTGGCTGGCGTCGACGCTCCAGACGTGGTCGGCGCCGCGGCGGTCGTCGTACTGGAACGGCTGCTTGGCCTGCGGGTCGCTGTCGAGCGGCATGCGGAAGTTGAACTGCTCGGAGATACCGATGTTCTGGGCGTTGCGCCAGCCTCCGCTCTTGCGCTGCAGGCCATGGCCCGAGTTGCCCTGGACCCATTTCAGCCCGTGCAGGACCGTGTTGTGCTCGTGCTCGTGGGCACCCGCCTGGGTCTTGATCACCACCTTGTCGCCCGGGAAGGTGCGGATCAGCGGGGTGTAGGGATCGCCCTCGATGAGCGCCGCCTGGAGGTTGTAGGGCACGCCGCTCCCCGTGTATTCCGAGTCGGGGAAGGCGGTCGGGATTGTCGCCAAACCCGACAAGTTCGGCGGATACAACGTCCCCCCGACCGCCAGCGTCGAGCCGGCCGCAGGCTGGACGTTCATCTGCGGAATGGCCCGGAACACATTGGCCGCGGGCTGTCCCGGGACCGGGGTCATGGCATCCGGCCCGAGCAAGGGCGGGGTCGCCAGCGCGAAGGCCAGGTCGCCGCCCAAGGCTTCATTTATGTCAACAGTCAACGGATCGTCCGCCCTCTGCGTACCCGCGGTGCCGTCCGGCCCGTCGTTGAACGGGTCGAACACCCGCAGGCCGACCGGCTCGTTGCGGTAGTTGACCACCAGCATGCCGGGGTCGTCCGCGGAGATCGCCTCGGGGCAGGGCCGCAGGACGGGGGCCCCCCCGAAGCCGGATCCCTTGCAAACGTCCGGGGCCCGGGAGATATCGGGGAAGGGCGAGCCGCCAGCGGGACAATCCGCGCCGTTGCACTTGGCCTGCTGCCGGAACGACGGGTTGATGGCATGGCGGAACGTCTGGGTCGTCACCGGAAACGCCGCGTTGACACTATCCACCTGGACAGTGTTCCCCGGCGGCGGGCTCGGATCCGGACCTAGGTTGGCAAAGACATCAGTGATACCGGTGTCGCTTGCCGGCTGATGCGCCGACTTGCCGGCGTTGCCGACGAAAGGCCGCCCGTCGGGTCCGGCGCCCACGTACACGCCGGCTTCATAGGCGTGCTGGAAGTCGCTGAACTCGAAGTAGAACTCGCGGAACGGCTCGGTGGCGCCGGCGTTGAACGGGATGTCCGGGATGTCGACGATGGCCGCCTGCCAGGAGGTCGGGCCGCCGTCGCAGTTCCAGCCTGTGTTGCTCGGATCGCCGCAGTTCGTCTGGCGCGTGCCGAGTGTCGTGCCGGTCTCGTTGTGCACCCAGGTGGAGCCGGCCGGCTCGGCCAGCAGGGTCGAGTAGAGGCCGATCTGCTGGAAGGTGCTCGGGCCGTAGTGGTCGTGGGTGAAGACGATGCCGAGGCCGCGATCGACGTTGTCGCGGTCCACCAGCGGATCGATGAACCAGCGCTGCAGCGTGACGCGGCTGCCGCACCACTCCGAGAACCCGCCAATCCCTGTACAGCCGGGCCCTGCCCCCGCACCCAGGACCGGATGCGGCTCGGGGTGCAGTGCGTGGTCGCCGTTGAAGGCGTTGATCGCCTCGATACGCTCGACCACCATGCCGGGAGCCAAGGTGCCGTCCTCGTAGTTCCAGCCGTTGGCCGCGCCGTCGGCCGTGGTCAGGTCCCACTTCGGCAGGTGGATGTGCTGGCCGATGATGTCGGTCGGCGTGCGCACCTGGTAGTCGTCCACCTCGAACTCCTTCGGCACCAGGTTGGAGTGCTGGTACTTGGTGCAGTTGAAGCTGTTCTGGCGCATGACGAAGGGCTCGGGCGCCCGCTGCTTGTTGATGGTGGCCTCCACGTCGCCCCACAGCGCGATGATGCGCTGCTGCGGGTAGTGGTAGCCGACCTTGTTGAACACCGCGTCGATCTGGATGTTGGCCGCGGCGTAGGTGAAGGGGTGGTCCCAGTCGCGATTAGTGTCGATCGCCGCCGCCCCGTTGACAAAGCCCGTTGCGGCGAAGAACTGCGGGCTCACGCCCGCCAGCACCGGCTGGCCGATATCGGTCACGCACGGGTCGGCGTAGGGCGCGCCCGGCAATGGCGGCAGGCCGTTGACGACGAACTTCACTGGGTCGCCGCCACCGCCGCCACCGCTGACGAGGATGATCGCGTCATCGCCGGCGGGCGCTGTATCCAGGGTAGCGCCGACCTGATCGACGACGTGCGTGTCCGGACTTATGTTGGTCGTGCCGACTTCGGTCACCTGGAAGTCGTCGCCCGCCGCCGTGGTGTCGGCGCGGGTGAGGACGAGCACGTCGTCGCCCCCAGGATAGTCCCCGCTGTCAATCGCGGCCTGGTGCAGGATGCCGTCCGGGCCAGCGGCGACCACGACAGCGGTCGAACTCGTGCTGCCGTAGACTTCGTCACCTTCTCCACAATCAGTCGTCGGCGTGCAACTCGGGGCGGTAATGACCTGCACGTCGTCGCCTGCCGCTGCCGCCGTCGTCTCCGCGGCTGCACCTGTCAGGTCGTCCCCGCGCCGGCGCGAGTCGATTCTGCCGTTGGGTCCGGGGAGAGTCGTAACCTGGTTCGCATCGAGGCACGTGCCGCCCCGGGGCACGAGCGCCACGTCGTCGCCGCGCAGCCGCGACTCCGCCTGGCGGTTGGGTCCGCACAGGATCGCCGTGCGGGCGCCCACACGAATCTCGTTCACGCCGCCGGCGACGATGGCGAACTCCGCAGGCGCGCCACCGCCGTCAGACGTAAAGCTTCCATCCAGGTTCATCGCTGACGTCGCGTGCTCGCGCGTGGCGTGCGCGAGCATGGCCGCCTTTTCGAGGTCCGTGCCTTCCTCGGGGTAGAACGCCGCCTTGGACTTCAGCACCTCCTTGTGGAAGTCGAGCCGGGTCTGGGCCGATGCGAAGATGGGCCCGACGTCGTGCAGCGCGGGCGCCGCCGTGCAGCTGAACACGGCCGCAGCGGGGTCCGCCGTCCCAGCCGCCTTGCAGCCGCCGAGCGCGTGGCGCGGCAGGCCGCCGTCAAAGCCGCCGGCCGCATTCACGAAGGCACCGGTTGCCCCGCCGTAACCCGGCTGACTGGCAGCGAACGCCTGGTAGAAGGGATCCGCAGCGCCAGTACCGCCTGACAACCCCAAGAGTCCCTTCGCCTCCGCCTGGGTAATCATGTCGAGCGGCGGGGTGGTCGGGCGCTGGCCGACGGCACCGAGGTCGCAGTCGTTCGAGCTGCCATCAGGACCTGTAAAAGTCGCGTCCTCGCCGCAGTCGATGCCGGCGATCCAGAAGGGATAGCCGGGGTTGCCCACATCACCGCTCGACGGGCGAATGACGTGCGCCTGGCTCGCATCGGGCAAGGCTTGGACACCACAAGTCGGACCCGTTGGGTCGGTCGTGCACCCAGCGGCGTCCGGCACGTTGTCCTTGTTCCCATCCACGTTCTTGGTGACGATCACCACGTCCGCCGGCATCGGCGGCATCGGCCGACCCGGCAGCGGCACCACGGCGGAGATCGGAACGCCCGCCAGGATCTCGCCGTCCGGATGGGCGCGGTTGCGCGCCGTCGCCGGAAGACCGGAGAGGTCGACATACTGAGGGCTGGTCGTGCCGAACGCGGTGTTTACGTCAGCTTGCTGCGCCGGCGGGCTCGTGCCGAGCGCAAACGCCGTGTCGTGGTAAAGGGCGTTGACACCACCGTCGAGACTCGCTTGCAGGATCGTGCCGGTCTCGAGGGTGTCGTAGATGCGCATGTGGTACCACATGCCCTGCGCGAAGTGCGGGTAGAAGTGGCAGTGGAAGATGGCGTCGCCCACGGTCTTGTTGCGGTTGCCGAGGCCGCCGTAGACGTACTCGTAGGTGTAGCTCGAGCCCGGGCCGATGCCCTGGGCGTCGAGATAGTTCGCGCGGTCGTCGTTGGCGTTGAACAGCCACTGACTGTTGTGCTGGTGGAAGATGTGCTGCTCCTTCGGGCCCGCGTGCAGATTGCGGACCTTGGTGTTGTCACCGATGTAGGCGTTGTGGATGTTGGCCGGGTCGTCCTGGAAAAACACCGTCGTCGCTTTCGGGCCGATCCAGGGCACCAAAGCCGGGTCTTGCGCCAACACCTGTTCGGGCGTGACCATCTCGAGGCCGAAGTTGGCCGGCACGTCCACGCGCATCGCCGGGTCGCCGACGGTGAACGAGGTCAGGAAGAACTCCTCGTAGGCGCAGCCGAGACAGTCGTACATCGGCCCCACGCCGAGGCGGTTGGCGATGATCTCCGAGCCGATGCCGCCCGAGCCGTAGTTGATCATGAAGGAATCGCGCACGCCGTGCAGGGTGTGGCCCAGCACCGGATGGCTGAAAAAGCCCTCGAACGCATTCACGGTCGCGGTCTCGTCGTGGAAGATCGAGGCGAAATCGCGGTACGGGCGCAGCCGATGCGGATACGCGGGGTTGCGCAGGCCCGCGTTCTCCAGCGGGTAGGCCGCCGCATTGAACTCGTGGTTCGCCTCCGGCCCGGCGACGATGGCATTGATCTCCGAGTGCACGATCTCGTTGCCGTCCATCATGTTGAGGATGGGCAGGCCGGCCTTGCCCTCGTCGATCCAGGGCTGCTGATTAGGATACCGGGCCTCGTAATCGATGACCGGATGGCCCTGCGGAGTGGTGCCGCTGTAGGTGCCATCCAATGAACCGTCCTCTAGGTCGGAGGCCAGGCGCAGCTCCTCCTCGTACACCTGGCTGCGATAGATCTTCGCGCCCAGGGCCTGCACCGACACCATGCCCCACATGCCGAGGCCGTTGTTGCCGCCGGTGGCCTCGCCGCCGGTGGCGGCGCAGGGGTTCGACAGCAGGAAGCCGCCCTCGTACTGGGCCGCCAGCTTGTATGTCTTGCTGCCGCCGGAGTTGACGCAACTGCCGCCGTTTTCGTTGTTCGGGTTTTGCCCCACGTTGCTCGCGTCATCCGCGATGCTGGTCGCGAGCTGCAGGCCCTGCACGTGCGCGCCGGCGAAGCGGGTCTTGACCTGGTTGTCGCCGATTGGCCCGACGAAAGGCGCCGGAATGGTCGGGTTCGGATTGGCGGCAGGCGCGAGCAGGTTCTGAAACTTGATGGTGAGCCTGGAGCAGCGCGGCACGCGCAGCACCAGCGGGCGCGGGCGCTTGTCGGGGCGCAACGCGACCTTGCCCTTCGCGGCGGCTACGACAAAACCCGGGTTGCCCGAATCCTCGAGTCCGGGATCAGTCAGCGGCGTATCGTCGTCGAAGCCGACCATCCCCTTGGTCACCACGTCGCGCTTCAAGGCGTACATGATCCAGTTCGGGTTCTGCGCCCCGAGGCGGTTGAAGATCATGACCGTGTCGAACACCACCACATTGGCGGTGTACTCGGGCCAGGTACTCGGATCGTTACTGGGACATTCCGTGTCGGCCCAGGCCTTGCCGCCAAAGGCGAGGCTCGCCGCGAGCATGACGACGGAAAAAGCGCCAAAAAGACCCAAGCGATGCGCCTGATGGCCGGAGTTTGTATTGGCGTTCATGGAGACCCCCTGGTGCGTGGGTAGATTCTTGGAAGGTTTGGAAGCGAAAGACGCGGATGCGCGGCGGCGGCCGTTTCCGGGCCGCCCGCGCGCGATCCTCGATGTCCTAGTTGCGATCGGGCGTGCTGTTGTCACGACTCCCCCACCCCGCCGTCAGCCAGCTGCGTCCGTGCTGCTATTTCTACTTCTGGCCGGCTCGACGCCCCTTGTGCCAAGTCGGCTGGCGATCGGTGCGTTGGCAGGCACCGCTAGACACTGTTGGTGCCTGCAAGTCCCGCATCCTGCGCCACCCGAAAGCGCCAGGCCAGTGGGGAAAGCCCCACAATCGACCGGGTACTTTTACCCAACTCAAGGTAAGGGTTGTCAACTTTTCCGACACCGCGCGCGGGCGGCGGCGGCTCAACGGCAGGCGGCGAACTTCGACTCGCGCACGGCCTGGACGATGGCGGCGATCTCGTCGGTGGGCGTGTCCTTGGGGATGAAGTAGCTGGCGCCGTTGTCCGCGGCCGCGCGCCGGTACTCGGGCAGGTCGTGGTTGGTGATGATGGCGATGACGATGCCGGGGTGCGCCGCCTTGATCAGCTTGGTCAGGCGCAGGCCGTTGTCCCCGGGCAGGCGGATGTCCATGAAGATGAAATCCGGCGGCGCCGCGGCGATCTGGCGCAGCGCCTCCTCGCCATCGCCCGCCTCGGCGATGTCGGCATTGGGCAGCGCTTCACGCAGCACGGCGCGCAACGACTGCCGGAAGGCGGCGTTATCCTCAATAATGAGTGTCCGCAACACGTTTTTGTTCCGCCAACCCTGATGCCGATGGAAAGGCCACGATCCGCTCTCGGCGCGTCCGCGTCTAGTAGGGAAAGGCGGTATTCGGCGCGGAGGAAAACCCGACCTCGCGCGCTAGGTGCGCTTCGGCGGCCTGGGGCGAGTGGATTTCTTCTTGCCGGCCGGGCCCGCGTCCTTGCGCGTGGCCATGCGCGCGGGCGTCAGGCGCGTGCGCTCGGGGGGCGCCTTGGCGGCGAGGGCGGCCTGCACCAGCGCGCGGATCGCCTCGATGGTGATCTCGCGCTTGCAGATGCAGTGACTGGCGCCGTGTTCGGCGGCGGCTTGGCGGTACTCGTCCGCTTCCTCGTTAGTGAGCAGCACGGCGGGCACGGTGGGGTGCGCCGCCTTGAGCTCGCGAATCAGTTGCAGGCCGTTGCCGTCGGGCAGGCGCATCGCCACGAACACGACATCCATCGGGTAGGCCCGCAGGTGCCGCCAGGCATCGTCCTTGGTGCCCGTCTCGATGAGATCGCTCTTCGGGTACTCCCGGCGCAGGACGTCGATGAGCGTCGTGCGGAAAACTAGATGATCGTCGACGACGAGAATGCGCAGAAACGAATGCCGCTCGCCGCTTGTGATACCCATGCCCGACCCTCCTCTGGTCCGCTCTCTCGCGCGGGCTCATGGCGACTGCCGCCACGATGCCGATCCCTCACCCCGTCGGCAACTTGGAGAACGGCGTGCGGTGCGCCGAACTCCCCACAATATACGGGGGAATGCCGGGGACCGTCAAATGCCGCGCGACCGTGGGGTTTGCGCGGGTCGCCGGCGCGGCGGGGGTGATTGAATTCAAACGCTATTTCGATTCAAATGGCGCATAGTTGCGATGGATACCAAGCACCACATCGTCATCGCGGACGACCACGCGATTCTCAGGGAGGGGCTCGCCGCCCTGCTCGCCGCCGAGGGCGACCTCGAGGTCGTGCAGCAGGTGGAGAACGGCAAGGACGCGCTGCACGCCGTCGCCACACACCGGCCCGCGCTGGTGCTGATGGATCTGTCGATGCCGAAGACCAACGGCACCGAGGCGATCCGGACCATCAAGAAGCGCTACCCCGATACCAAGATCATCGCGCTCACGGTGCACAAGGCGGACGAGTACATCAACGCCGCGCTCGGCGCCGGCGCCGAGGGCTATCTGCTCAAGGACGACTGCCTGAGCGAGCTGCTGACGGCGATACGCCGGGTGCTGAGCGGCAAGCGTTACCTGAGCCCGAGCGTGGCCGACAAAGTGGTAAGCGGCTACCTCGGCCAGCAGACGGTCCCGCACGCCGCCACGTCATGGGAAACGCTGACCCAGCGCGAGCGCGAGGTCATCAAGCTCGTGGCGGAAGGCTACAAGAACCGGGAGATCGCCGAGTACCTGTCGATCAGCGCGAAGACGGTGGAAAAGCACCGCGCCAATCTGATGAAGAAACTCCGTCTGCGTTCGGCGGCCGAGCTGACGGCCTACGCCATCGACAAGGGGCTCGTCGCGCGCTAGCGCCGGGACTCACCGACGTGACGCGAAACGCGGGGGGGGTTCCCACAGCGCTTCGATCGTCGTGCCCGTGCGCTTGCGGGAATCGATGCGCAGCGCGCCGCCCGACCACTCGGCGCGTTCGCGCATGCTCTGCAGGCCGATGCCCTTAGGCGCGCCATTGCCGTTATTCTCTTGCAGCTCGAAACCCCGGCCGTTGTCGCGCACCGACAGCCGAATGCGGCCGGCGTCGGCGCTGAGCTCGAGCGCGACGCGATCGGCGTCGGCATGCTTGACGACATTGTTGAACGCCTCCTGCACGATGCGGTAGATCACCACCTTGAGCGATCCCGGGATATCGCTTTCCGCCGCGGTCACGCGCTTGTCGATCCCGATGTGCGGATACACTTTCTGGAACTCGCGGCAGAACCAGTCGAGGGTCGCCAGGATGCCCAGGTCATCGAGGATCGAGGGGCGCAGGTCCATGCTGATGCGGCGCACTTCCTCGACGGCCTCGCGCACCTTGTTGATCGAGGCCTTGACCATGTCGATGCCGGAGTCCGAAGCGCAACCTTTGAGCTCCTTCAAGCCGCTCTCGAGGTTGAACTTGATTGCGCTCAGGCTCTGGCCGAGGCCGTCGTGCAGCTCGGCGGCGATGCGCTTGCGCTCCTGCTCCTGCGCCCCCAGCAGCTTGCCCGAGAGCACGCGCAAGGCGTGCTCGGAAGCCTGCAGCGCCCGCCAGTGAAGCTTGTGTGCCTGCATCTCTTGCTGCAGCGAGTCTCGCTGGTGCAGCATCACGGCGTTCGCGCGGCGCACGATCCAAAACAGCGTCAGATAGAGAAACCCCGCTCCCAGGATGCCGCCGCCCACAATCAGGTACCTGCCCTGGGCCAACGCCCTTGCCAGCGCCATCGGCGACTTGTACACCTCGACCACGCCGATGATGCGGCTGCGGTCCGGGCTCCAGATGGGCACGTAGGTTTCGACGAATTCGTCGACCGAATCGGGCACGAAGGTGTGCTCGACTTTGTCTTCGGCGTCGCGGCGGGCGAGGTGGTAAACCAGTTCGCCTTGCAGCGCTGCGCTGAGCTCGGCGTTGTCGTCGAAGCGTCTGCCGACAAGACGTTTGTCGGTGGACCACAGCACGCGCGCGTCAGCGGCGAAGATGTTGGCGTGGAAGACCTCGGGGATGTTGGCGACATGCGCGAACAGCTCCGCCAGGCGCTCTTCTTGAGCCATGCCGGCCGGGTGCGGAAAAGCCAGCTCCGAGTCGGCGAGACCTTGCACCAGCTCCATGGTCACGGTGCCGTCGCGCTGCATGATGTGGTCGCGCTGATAGCGCAGCAGCACTGTCGCCGACACCACGGCGATTACAAAGATGACCACCAAGCTCAGCACGGCAAAGGACCGCAGAAGGTCGAATTGCGACAGCGCCGCGTGGCCCGGCGCAGCGGCGGCGCCGCTGGAAACCGTGCTGCGCCACGGGAATACTTTGATCGCGCGGAGGTTTGCTCTCATGTGCCCGTGTCACTCAGTTGCCGCCGTGGCCATCGCACCTCGAGGTGCGTGCCCTCACCGTCGGCCGAGCCGATGCGCAGCGCGCCGCCCGAAAGCTCGGCGCGCTCGCGCATGCTCTCCAGGCCGATGCCCTTGTAACTGCCGTCGTCNNACATCGAAGCCGTCGCCGTTGTCGCGGATCGACAGCCTCAAGGTGTCCGCGTCCGTGGCCAGCGCAAGCTCGACCCGATCGGCGCCGGCATGCTTGACGACATTGTTGAGCGCCTCCTGCACGATGCGGTAAATCACGATCTTCAAAATGTCCGGCGCATCGTCCTCGGCGATCGTCACGCGCTTGTCGATCTCGATGTGCGGATACACTTTCTGGAACTCGCGGCAGAACCAGTCGAGCGTCGCCAGCAGACCGAGGTCATCCAGAATGGAAGGCCGCAGGTCCATGCTGATGCGGCGCACTTCCTCGACGGCCTCGCGCACCTTGCGAATCGCCCCTCGCATGGCTTTTATGCTGCCTTCGTTGGCCCCGGGCTCGAGCATCTTCAGGCCGCTCTCGAGATTGAACTTGACCGCGCTCAGGCTCTGGCCGAGGCCGTCGTGCAGCTCGGCGGCGATGCGCTTGCGTTCCTGCTCCTGTGCCCCCAGCAGCCTGCCCGAGAGCATGCGCAAGTTGCGCTCGGAACGCCTGAGCGTTTGCTTGTCACGCTTGTGCTCGCCGATTTCGTTTTCGAGCCATTGCTGTTGATCGCGAATCACCTTGTCGGCATGGCGCACGACCCAGAACAGCACCACGTAAAGGAACAGCCCGCCGGCGATGCCGCCGCCGATGACGATCAGCCGGCCGCGCGCGAGCGCGGCGAATAGCGCCTCGGGAACCCGATAGATCTCGGCGACGGCGATGATGCGGCTGCGGTCCGGGTTGCGGATCGGCACGTAGATCTCGACGAAATCGCTGACGTCGTCGCCGAAGAACGCATGCTCGGCCTTCTGCGTTGTGTCCACATGCCACATGTGAATCGCCGATTCGCCCTTGAGCGCGCGTTCCAGCTCATCGTTGAACTCGAAATGCTTGCCGATCAGTTTCTTCTCGGTGGACCAGACGAGGTCGGCGTTGGGGGCGTACACGTTCGCCCGCACCACGTCCGGTATGTGCACGATGTCTGCGAGCAGGGCCGTGACGCGCCCACCCTCGCCGGCCAGCTGAGCGAGGTCGGTGTCCGCGGCGATCGGGCCACCGTGCGCGGCATCGACCACGCTCTGGATGAACTGCCCGGTCATCGCCGCCTCTCGCTGCAACATTTGCGTCGTGACGTAACGCAACACGACGATGCCGGAGACGATGCCGATGACAGCGATGCACGCAAAGCTCAGCAGCGCGAATGAGCGCGACAGGCTGAACGGCCTGCCGATCAGGACGCCTTCGTCGCTGTTGCCCGCCAGCGCCGGTCCGCGGCCCCTCGCCTTGCCGAGAAGGGCGTGGCCGAGTCGTTCTAAGGTGCTCATACCCCCCCGCCGTCTGCGCTGCCGCTGCCGGGCGGCAAGCGTTCCTGCTGCGGTCAAAACCCCTGATTATTTGCAGTGAAGGTAGCGGCATCTCAGATCTCAATCAAGCGCCCGAATCCAGGTGGCCGTCGTGGAAATTGTAAATTCTCCCGACACCGGCGCTGCCTCGGTCACTGTGCAAAAAGTGTCAATCGTGCCGGCAGCGCCGCACCTGCAGACGCGGCACACGCGTGCATGGGCGCCAGCGGGACGCGGTCACCCGTCAGGCCCCTGTTCCGGCACGCATCGTTCAAGGCCGGATCTTACCCTTGCGCCGCTCGAGCAACGCCGGCACTTGGCCGCTGTCGACCGCGTCCTTGTACTCGAAAATGGCCTTCATCTTGTCGCGGAACTCCTCGGTCACGGCCTTGGCCTCGCTCTCGTCGCGCACCGCCGTCGGCGTGATCATCACCAGCAGCTCCGAGCGTTCGGCCTGCTGCTGGCGCGAGCCGAACAGCCAGCCGAGGCCGGGGATATTGCGCAGTCCCGGCACGCCCGTTTCCGAGCGCGTGCGCCGGTCGATGATCAAGCCGCCGAGCACGATGGTCTCGCCGCTGCGAACGGACACGGTCGTGGTGATGCTGCGCTGATTGATGGTCGGCGAATCGATGCCCGAGGACGTCGTCGGCTCGACGGTGTTGACCTCCTGCGTGATCTCCATCATCACGACCCCGCTCTTGTTGACCCGCGGCGTGACTTGCAGCAGCACGCCGGTGTCGACCATGGAGATCGAGCTGGCGATGATGGTCTCCACGCCGGAGCTGGAGATGCTCGAGCCGGTGGACGTCCGGATCGGCACCTGGTCGCCGATGCGGATCGACGCGGTGCGGTTGTCCAGCACCATCAACGAGGGCGAGGACAAGATGTTCGCCTTGCCCTCGCTCGCGAGCGTGTTGAGCACGAAGCGCACGAGGTCGGCCGCATCGACGATGCTATAGGAGAAGCCCGGGACGATGGCGCCGATGCCGCCGCCGCCGGTGTCGAGGCGGCCGATGCCGCGCTTGCTGTCGAGATTGTTCTTGAAGAACCACTCGACGCCGAAGCTGAAGTCACCGGTCAGGCCGACGTCGACGATGCTCGTCTCCACCAGCACTTGCAGCGGCAGCACGTCGAGACGGCGAAGCAATTGTTCGATCTTGGCGTAGTCGCCCGGCGTCGCCTTGATGAGCAGGGCGTTGCTGGTGTCATCGGCGATGATGGTCACCGCACCGATGTCGAGCTCGCCGCCGCCACGCGCGGCGCCCGCCGCCGCCGGGGCGCGCGCGGCGGGGGCGGCCGCCGGCGCCGCGGCGC
>JABAOH010083972.1_pt1 | contig 14126 bp, 15 predicted proteins | sample 7062181 | NCBI WGS metagenome assembly JABAOH01 (sample SAMN14538630, study PRJNA623070) | marine sediment metagenome | biome: marine biome [ENVO:00000428]; feature: marine pelagic biome [ENVO:01000023]; material: deep marine sediment [ENVO:00002113]; isolation source: pool of 5 deep marine... | reverse complement strand
CAATGTATGTTTGGAGTGTCGCCCTTCTGTCAGGGGAAGTAAATCTTGGAATAACCACCTCGCTTCTTCTAGTAAGTCTTCTAGACATTCTTCCAGCTTCCCCAAGAGCAGTTGCCCAATCATACATTGAAGCGTTAACCACATCCATCTCTAATACCTCCGCTATGAGGCTCTGATATTCAAACAACGCCATGAGCATTCCTTGACTAGCTTCTGGTTGATATTGCGTGTAAGACGTCAGGAATTCGCTTCTGGAAATTATTTCTGAAACAGCTGCCGGTATGTAATGAATCCAGGCCCCAGCTCCTACGAAAACCGACATATCCCGATAAGATAGATTTCTACTTAGGATTCTTGACACGTGCTTAAAAGTCTCTAATTCTGAAAGGGGACTTGTTAGGTTCAACTTCCTTTTAAGTAGGAATTTAGTAGGTATGTCCGAGTATAAATCTTGGATGCTTTTAATTTCTAATTTATCCAGCATACTTTTCCAATCGGTAATAGTAGAGTTTGCGATAAAAGGGTGTGGAAAGATCATATTTTTCAAACCTTTCTTCTTCATAAATACACCCAAACATTCTTTAAACAAAGAAAGGCATTATACCTACTATATCTTTTTTCGTGACTAATGTAATTGTTCTTCACGACTAAATGATAAAATCTCATTCCACAGTTCTACCCATCATAACGCAATGCATGCATGCAAGCACCAAAGAAGTCGAAAAATATGAAGACCTTCACTTGAAGTGACTGAGACCTTTCTTAGAATAGGTTTTGAATAAGATGTCTAGTCCTGAAAAAAAGCTGGTTTAGTTAAACAAGAAAGAAAAAGGCGTTTGGTGCTAATTTTTGATGTTGAGTTCGTTTTACAGTAGAATCCAACATAGATGTTGCAACTTTCTTGTATCTTGTACTTACTAAGGAAGTGGAAAAGAACCCAAGAAAAGAAATATTTTTTGGCACTTGCAATTTTGAATAAAACGTACTTCGCGCGCATATTTTTTTGGTATCCAAGCGCCGTATCCCTAATAGGATGCGAGTACGAATCAAGTTTGTACCCACCAAAGATACCATTGTCTTTGAGTTTTGGATCCAGATTGGATATGGTTTGTATCCATTGGAAAAACCTTTTTAAAAGCAATGAGAAATGCGCTCGCCAGACTTTCAACATAGCCTCATTGTACGTCGCCATGCGCGCGCAAGCATCCTTTGTTTGCCTACATAATATTAGCATGAATTTAGAAAGACCCTACACCATTTCAAGTACTAGGAGTTGCCGTAAATGAAAGTCGTGGTACAATACACAAAGATGCGGACAGGTATGTTGCAGTCGACTCGGTAACAGGTGTTGCCAGCCAAAGCAAAACCCTCGACGAAGCCCTTGAAAACCTTTCAGGAGGCCTTTGAGCTTTGGTTTGAAAACGCAGAACAATGGGAGAAAGAAAGAGCCATCAAGAGGAGTCAGTCGCAACTATGATTATGGAGTTAAAGACTTAAATTTCCTCAATTGACTTTAGAAACTCCTCGACTGTAAGTCCAGCCTGAAACAGAATGCCCCGAAGGGTGTCAACAGCAATCTCCTTACGCGTAGGAACAACAACCGTCCTTTTCTTCTCTTTAAAAAACCTTTAAGCACAAAATGACTATCTCTCTGTGCATGCATTTGCAAACGCAAACACAAAAAACAACTAAAAGTATCCAAAAATCATCAATTTCAATAAACAATTTCACATAATATTTTCCAACAGTGGACAACAACATGATTCGGACCAGAATAACTTGATAGTCGAGACAAACTATGCATGCATGCAAACTATGCACAAAAAATAATTGAACGTCAATTCATAACGGTTAAATAATAACAGTGCAATCAGTGAAAAACATCAGAGCGTTAACAAACTGGATACTTTCAAAAAAGTCGAAGCATCATGGTCGAAAACTTGAAGAAAGCATCAACTCTACAGGAGGCACCATAACGAGCAAAAAAGTGTTGGTTACCGGAGGAGCAGGATTCATAGGCAGCGCTCTTGTTCGCAAACTTCTTGACAAAAGATATGAAGTAACGGTTCTAGACGATTTAAGCACAGGCTTACGCGACAATCTGCCCAAAAGTGACCAAATGAAGCTTGTTGTTGGCGACATTAGAGGTTTTGAGATAGTTTCAACGGCTGTACACAATCATCAAAATGTAGTGCACCTTGCTGCTCAAGCTTTTATACCGTTATGCTATCAACAGCCTTTAGAAATAGCTGAAGTAAATGCCATAGGAAGCATCAACATTTTCAAAGCCTGCCTAAACCATGCTGTCAAGCGGCTTGTTCACGTAAGCAGTAGCGAGGTTTACGGCTCAGCCCAGTACACGCCAATGGATGAACAGCACCCTCTATGTCCCCACAGCACATACTCTGTGGCTAAAGCAGCTGCCGACATGTGGGCTCAAACATTCTATTGGGAACACAAGCTTCCAGTGGTCATATTGAGACCCTTCAACACGTATGGTCCACGAGAAAGCCTACCCTACTTCATACCAGAAATGATCAGACAATGCCTAAAAGAACCAGTAATCCATGTGGGAAATCTAGAAACAAGCCGAGACTTCACCTACATAGAAGACACCGTAACCGCAATGGTAAACGCCCTCGAAACAGAAAACATCGAAGGCGAAATCATAAACATCGGATCAGGCCAAACTCACAAAATGAAAGACATTCTAACACTTATCAAGCAAGAAACAGGCGCCGAAAAGAAACAAGTAGTGCTCGACAAAAGCAGACTTCGACCCAGAGACCTCGAAACACTCGTCACAGACAACACCAAAGCAAAAAAAATCTTAGGGTGGGCACCTACAATAACCTTTAAAGAAGGAATCCGAAAAACTCTGAAATGGTACAATAATCACGCCCAAGAATGGGGCTACGAAAAACACGGATGGAAATGGCGCTACTAAAGCGCGCGCAGTGCTTCCCAATCTATGTGAACCATCGGGTTTGCGACGTACATATCGTGTGATTTTTCAGTCAGTGTCTGTTGAATGTTAAAGGAGAGGTTGCATAGGTTGACGTTGGAATATTTGGAGGCTCAGGATGTAAAGAGCCTAATAAATGAAATCGTAGATAGTTTAGACTTGTTTCATGTCGTGCCTCAATTTGTGTATTGTTATCGGAGTAAAGGTTCAAAATCTGAACGTACTGTCGCCCGCATTCACGGTTTAGGGAAGATCTGGCAAGATGCATTACGAAGACCCCCCACATACGTTATTGAAGTAATCTCTGAACGATATGATAAATTGAGCGACGAGGAGAAGGAAAAGACGTTAATTCATGAGCTGTTACATATTCCAAAGGGATTTTCAGGAGGTTTTCGTCCACACAAAGGTTACGTAAACAGGAAACGAATAGAAAGATTGTATAAAGAGCTGGTGAAAAGAAGATCGTTGAATGAACGCACCGAGAATGTTGATGATTCCTATGATCGTTAAAAAAGTCTATGCAAAAAGCATCTTATCCAGATCTAAAGTTTCTGATTACACAATTAATCCTTACATTGGTTGTGAGCATGGTTGCAATTATTGTTATGCAAGGTTTATGAAAAGGTGGACTGGTCATAAGGAAGAGTGGGGTCAGTTTGTTGACGTGAAAATTAATGCTCTAGACTGTTTGCAAGGTGAGATAAGAAAGAAGCGAGTTGGTAATGTTTGGATAAGTGGGGTTTGTGATCCCTACCAGCCACTTGAAAAGAAATACGAACTGACGAGAAGTATCCTTGAAGTTTTGTTAAAACATGGTTGGCCTGTGACAATTCAAACTAAATCCCCCCTTGTACTGCGCGATGCAGAGTTGCTAAGAGAATTTGCCGATGTAGAAGTGGGGCTTACAATTACCACGGCTAACGAGAACATTAGGAAAATTTTTGAACCTAATGCACCGTCAATTCGAGAGAGGATTGAAACCGTGGAGAAGTTTCATTCCTTCGGCATCAAAACTTTTGTGATGATAGCACCTGTGCTTCCAAAGGCTGAGGCCCTAGTAGGACAACTAAGCGGAAAAGCAGATTACGTGTTGATCGACAGAATGAACTATCATTACGCAGATTGGGTTTACAGAAGACATAAGCTGGAATATGCGATGGACGACAAATTCTTTACCCAGAAGAAAATGGAACTTGCCAATGCATTAGAAAGAGAAGGGATACCTTATCAACTGCTGTTTTGATGAGGCGCACGCAAGAAACAAAGAACCACACATTTGCATAGTAAATATCATTAGAATGTACGTCGCCATTTACTAAGTAAACCAAACTAAGGCAATATTATCCTTATCTGATCAGTGCCTTCAAAGTGTTCTCCTTTAACCATTCCTTCCACCAGCAGATTTATAGGATATTTAGCTTGCGGTGGTATAATTTGCATATGAACCAACTTACCAAGGATATAATTCGCAACGCTCAAACCATCAAACTTAACCACAAGCTTACCGTCAGCAACAACACAACGTATTGGCTCAACCCAATCTGGAGCATCCTCAACACGCAACTTAATAGATTCAAAGTCAACATCACTAACATTATATGATGGATCAAAGAACTCTATAAACGCCGTGATTACCCCATTTTCTTTAAGGTTCAATGTTTCAGGTTTTATTTCCACCGATGCTTCTATTGATGAGCCAACAATCTGGGGCATCAACAACTGCATTCCAAACACTGCCAGAAGCAGAATTCCCAGCACCACACGAATAGAATATAACCGCATGTTTCCTTTTCTCCTTTCTCTCTTTATCTGTCACCAAATAATTATGTCAAGATATAAAGACATAAAAGAATATTCCTTTTTCGTAACTATTATTCTATAAAATAATTCTACACATAAAGATGCTCATGCACGCACATGGCTTATTCTCATTGAGCGGATCGTCGGCATTGTGATGATAGTTGTAGCTATCATAGTAGTGGTATACATCGCGCGCGCGAATCATATTGGAAAGGCCACGTTTTTTATCCATAAAAAGAAATATCAAACCACCGAAGATAAGATTTGAACATCACCACAAAATAGGAGGCATTATAAAACAGCCTCTAGAGTAAGATTTAAATTAAGTAGTTACCGCTACTAACGTGCATGCAAGAGACGCCTTGGACATGAAAATTAACGAATGATAGGGGGACACCAATAGATGAGCGAGTCTATTCTGAAAATTAACGATCTAACCGTGTATTATTACATAGCAGAGGGTGTAGTGAAAGCAGTTGATGGGGTAAATTTTGAGATAGGCAAGGAGGAGGCTCTTGGACTCGTTGGTGAGTCAGGATGTGGAAAAAGTACAGTGGCTCTTTCAATTCCTAGGTTGATCCGAACCCCAGGCAAAATAGTTGGAGGCGAAATTTGGTTTGAAGGCGAAAATTTGTTAGCTAAAAGCGAGTCTTATATGAGGAAAATAAGGGGAGGAAAAATATCAATGGTCTTTCAGCACCCAGGGGCTTCCATGAATCCTGTTTTTACTGTAGGGAGTCAAATTGCTGAAGCTATCAAGTTGCATCAAGATGTACCAAAGGCTGGGATAAAAAAAAGAGTTGTGGAAATATTGCATAAAGTTGGGATACCTAGTGCCGAACGTAGAATGAAAGATTACCCTCATGAGTATAGTGGAGGCATGTTGCAACGAGCTATGATTGCTATGTCTCTTTCATGTAATCCAAAGTTACTTATCGCTGACGAACCGACCACAAGCTTGGATGTTACTATACAGGCTCAAATCTTGGAATTGATGAAAAAGTTGAGAAAAGACTTTGGCGCCTCCATCCTCCTCATCGGACACGATCTAGGAGTTATTAGTGAGCTCTGCGATAGAGTTGCAGTTATGTACGCTGGGAAAAACGTAGAATCTGCTGATATAGCAAGAATTTTTGAAAACCCTAAACATCCCTACACTCAAGCACTCCTCCAGTCTATTCCCAGACTTGATGTAGACGCAGAAAGACTCAATATCATTCGGGGAACAGTTCCACGTCTCATTAATCCGCCATCGGGATGTAGATTCCACCCCAGATGTGAATATGTCATGGAAATTTGTAGTCAACAAGAACCTCCGCTTGTCGAGGTTGAGCAAGGACATCGAGTAGCTTGTTTCCTATACAGTTCGAGTGGCAAACAAAAAAATCAGTAGATGTAGGTGGTAAGGGATGTCAGAAAATATTCTTGAAGTTGAAAATCTGAAGAAACATTTTCCAATAATGGGCGGCGTACTCTTAAGACAAGTGGCAGCAGTACATGCAGTTGACGGAGTGAGCTTCAACATAAAACGGGGAGAAACCTTAGGGCTGGTGGGAGAAAGCGGGTGTGGAAAAACAACTCTTGGGAGAACAATTCTGCGACTTATCGAACCAACCGCAGGCACGGCTTGTTACATGGGACGTAATATCTTTAAATTAAAAAGAAACGAGTTGCGAAAGCTACGACTAGAAATGGCGATGATATTTCAAGATCCATATCAATCACTTAACCCCAGAATGACAATCGCAGACATTGTCGGTGAACCGCTAGATATCCATGGTCTTGCTAAAGGAGCTGAAAAGGAGAAGAGAATCATGGAATCAATGGAAAAAGTAGGGCTAGCTCCTTTTCATTTGTATAGATATCCACATGAGTTCAGTGGGGGGCAAAAACAGAGAATCGCAATCGCTAGGGCGCTGGCTGGTAATCCCAAGTTACTTGTGGCAGATGAACCTGTATCCTCACTGGACGTGTCTGTTCGAGCTCAAATACTCAACCTGCTCAACGACCTGCAGGAAGAGTACGGATTTACTTATCTCTATATTTCACATGACTTAAGTACAGTTAAACACATGTGCGACCGAGTTGCGGTAATGTACTTAGGTGAGTTAGTTGAATTAGGTCCAGTTAAAGAAATTTATGATAATCCAATACATCCATACACGGAAGCGTTAATGTCCGCTATCCCCGTCCCTGGTAAAAAAAGTGAAAGCAGAATAATTCTGAAAGGAAGCGTGCCAACTCCAATCGATCCTCCAGCAGGCTGCAGATTCAATCCCAGATGTCATTATGGTGAGTCTAAATGTGCAAAGGAGAATCCTGAACTTATTGAAGTTAAGAAAGGACACTTTGTAGCTTGTCTTTCCAGACAATAACAATTCTTCTGAAGCCGCTTTCAAAGAGCACACGCGCACGCGGTTAGATCTAACCAATTTTTAGTCTTGTTTACGTCTTTTCGACTTGATACAGTTTTACATGACCGCGCTAGCGATGACCTTTCTGCATGCGCTATTCTTGTTGCAGAGTCTCACGAGTCCCTTATCGTAACTTAAATGTTTACGGATTAACCCGCTCTCAACAAGGTTTATTATGAGATATCTTTCTGCTCTATTTTCTGTGTGTTTGAGTGTAACCACCAATGTTGGGTAATAAAAAACATTATGACCTAAGACTTTAATTGACGTTGCATCTTCATTTATGTTCAAACAACTGTCTAAGATATTTTTCGTAGCATCAAGCCTTGCAACTTTTTCAGAAAGCCTTTTTTCCTTATCGATAAGATCTTTCATCGGAAATATCTTAGAATATCTGCTAAGGCGCGCGCGAATTTTACTTAATTCTGATCTAAACTCGTTAAGTTCGTCTTTAACTTCATCAAGATGTCTCAGGAAACCCCTAAGAATTTCCTCAAAATCTGTATGAACAGTCGAACCTACAATCTCTTCCGATTGTGGGGAGTGCCTTACTATTTCATATTTCAAATAGTTTGGCCTAAATAGCGTGAAGAGTTCTTTTTCACTTTTGGCACAGCCACAAAACATGGCGTTTAACGCTGTTTCACTTCGTCCTGTTTCTCCGTACGTTTGAATCACGTTTTTTTCAGAACGTCTGTAGTTAAATTGTATTCTGTAATATGGCATCCAGACCATACTTTTACGTGTAATATCTTCTAAGGGCTTTTTTCTAAAGAGACCTGTCTTTTTAATCATTTTATGTACTAGGTTTTGAATGTGTTCTTCTTTAAACTTGGAGGGAGAAATAACAGATAACAAATATGGGTCCTCTCTTTTCTCTTTAGCTAATTGGGTTTTATGAGTCTTTCTTATCTTCGTGTTGTTGATAGCCAATATTGAACGATCACGAGTAACAGCTAGCTTAGTCGCTTATGGGCTCGAGTTTAAATAAAATCGCACACCAAATCCTTTGTATGGTTTGCACTCTTACCTGTTGTGTCTGTTTGTATTCTCTCGGGAGCTGGGTGCACAGCTTCTCGCTTTGAAGAGTTGGGTAGGAGGCGGGTGCAAAACAAAAATGGATAAAAACTACGGTGGAAAAAAGATATGTGACAGGTGATATGGGAGGATGGGGGCATGGAGGTTTCATTGTTGGTTTTATCTGGTGGCGTTCTTTGGGTACGCAGTGATTCCTTTAATTGTTTTTGGCGTGGAGTATCCGTACTACATGCTTGGAGTAACCTTGACGATAATTGGAGCGATGAGTACGGTAGCCGCGGTCATATGTGTGAGGCTAGGTGTTAAAGCCTGGGTCAGGGAGCGCGACAGAGAGCGAAAAAGTGGTGCTGGGAACCATACATTATAGCGTGTTCCTTGCAAATTTAAGATCCTTGGGATGGAACCAGAGGATGCCTTAGCGATGCAATGAACGCTATGATGGCCGCAGCCAGCGCAACTCAAAAGCCAAAAGACAAGTAATAATAGAGACCGTATGCAGGAAAAATACCAAACAAGAATGGGGGCCCATAATAGTGGGCAACAGTAGATTGTAACGCCATAGCGAAAGTGGCCACGGAGAGCACAGCGGAAACCCCAGCCACAACAAGCGAAAATCTTCCTTTCTTACCAACCACCAAGCTACCCACCAATCCAACAAAACCGCTGACCAAGATGAAGGCCAACGCAACGTACATTGCCGTGTCATTTCCTGTAAGTATGATCTTATCCCAATCACCTACACCAGGTCTCATATGGGGGGCCTGTCCCCATGGAAAAATAAGAGGGGATAACGCGTTGGTGTCCACCCACCAGGGTAAAGCCAGACTGCCGAACGCCATGATGGCGGAAAAAACTCCGAGAAGGTTGGGCTTGGCTCCTGAGTGTTTGATGGAAACCGCAGCAGACTTGGGTTTCCATAAAACTCCGAAGACCGCGCCAGCAACGCCGAAAACCGACGCTATGGCTAGCACGTCAAAAGGCAAGAATTCAAGCCATCCATCTAACCGCGGGTTTGCTACTCTCCATAAGAATTGCCACGGAGGCCAGTAGAATCCACCTAAGCTCCGAGAGACGTATCCATCCGCCCAAAACAGCAGGGTGAGGGTCGAGAAAGCCAGAATGAGGGTTGCTGCCAAAGAGCGACGTTTAGGCTTGATATAGAGTACTAAGGCTCCTGCTAAAACGAGAACCGCCCACCCAACCGCGAAACTAATACGCATTACATTTGGCAGCGTCCATGAACCATGGAAGTGGATCTCCACGGCCGTAGAGAAGGGTTGACTAATCAATCGAACCCAAACAACAAGCAAAAGAACGCCGGCAAACAGAGAAAGCGCCACACCCACCCAGTGCTTATCCCTCAACGTTCCATCAACCCAACCATTCCTCTTCTAGCGCTTCCATTTAAAATTTTACAACTCGACTTGATTTTGGTGAAAAACCTAAATATTCGTTCACAAAAAAGTGAGTTGCGAGGAACATAGCATGAACAAGAAGATTACTGTTTTCATAGCTATTGCAACGTTGCTGTTCTCGACTACAGTGCGTAACTCCGTCTACTCTCAGCCCACCTACCACATTTATGTGGAACCAGCGAGCACCGTTAACACGGCGCTGACGCCCGGCACGAATTACACCGGGAAACTTCGTGGGGGAAAAGAAAATGGTATCTGAAGACCTTGAAAAAATTCTTGCACTCATCATCGTCACATTTTCCTTTCTCTCCGTTCCCATTCTGCTATTTATTCTTGTCATCACAATATATATAGACATAACTTACGTGATTGATTTCTATAATACAAGAAATATTGCCGCTGCATTAATGGCAATCCTCTTAGCAATTGTTAACGTTGGACTCTTTTTGCTTCTCCGGTTTTTGATAAGATGGATAAGGAAATGAAGCATATCGCAACGTGCTACCTCCGTAGGGCTATATTCTAAAACACGATATTATAAACAACCCATTACAATGAAGAAACAAATAGGCGCACGAGAGAGAACGTCGCTGTGACTAACCTTGTGCCCGCTGAAAGCTAAGTGCATCGGCTTTGGATGTCTCTCTAAATTTCACGGTTTTAAACCATGACATCGCGGCGCTAAAGAGAATGGGTGATAAAGAAAAGTTGAAAAAGGTTAAAGCTTAAAACATCAATGTCTGTAAGGATAGAAAGCAAACACTGAATACGGTTTGAGAACGAGGGAAAAGCTTGGATAGAAATCCATCAAATAAAGGCAAAATTACTACAGTTTTCATAGCACTGTTGCTTACGGCAACGTTCATCACGTCGCTTCTTCCACAAACAACCGCAACTCCAACAACGATAACTACAATCATCCCAAACCATGGATCCGTTGGAACAATTGTAAGACTCATCGGAGAAATCGATAACCCGAATGGATCATACACGATTTTCTTTGATGAAGAAGAAGTGACCAACGGGATAGCTGTGGACAGAACTGTTAATGACACATTAATTGTACCTCACCGCCCAGAAGGTAACTATACTGTGAGGTTGCATGACGTAACTGGAAACACCAACGATACTGCCACGTTCACTGTTGAAACAGCGTATTACATAGAAGCGATTGTGCCAACGCAGCCGGAACAGTTGCAAGAGGGAGAGTCAACAGAGATTTGGGTGAACGTGACTGGGGGAGCAGAAAATACCCGCTATTGGGCAAACATCACCGTAACTGACCCTTCAGGCGCGGTATACTATAATGATACGCTTCAGCTCACTAACACTACGAGTACTGGCTATGGAGAAGGAAGCAGAACTTATCCTACGGACTTCAGCTCTGACGCCCACACAAACTACACAGGTACATACAACATAGCCTTTAACGGAACCCTCAAGACCGGAAACTTCACGGTCGGCTTAACAAACGCCACGGAATACCATAGGTTTCAATTCGTTGGCGTTCGAGCGGCAGGTTATCAGCCTAGTGAATCAGTATGGGTCAACATAACATTCGCTGGAGAAGATGTTATCAATATGCAAAAGAACGCTTCCACTGAGGGCGTGATCAATGCCAGTTGGGAAATTCCAAGCAACGCCTCAATGGGCCTCTACACCGTAACCATAACCAACTCCACCACGCCAAGCACAATTAAGTCAATACCTGACATTCAGAACTTCACGATCGTCGAGATTCCATTTCAAGTTCAAACCAAAAAACTTGATGGGGAAGTCTTGGGTGACGTAAATGTTGATGTATACAATGCAACAAGCGATTGGATTGCCTCCGACAAAACTGATGAAGAAGGCTTGGCAAGCTTTTCTGTTGAGGGTGGCAACTATACTATCGAGGCTTCTTGGGCAATAAAGTCTACGGAGTACGTGCTTGTAGGTACCTTAGTCAACCAAAGCATTAAGAAAAGCGTTAACCTGACTTTGTGGTGTTGGATTGCCCATCTAAAGATAGCAATAAGCCCTCCCCTCCCCTTCATTAACCTAACCCTAACATACCATTACGACAACAAAACGATAACAAGCTCGTTTGAAACAAACAGCACCGGAATTATAAAGACCTATTACATGCCCACAAACATCAGTTACACCATCGAGGCTCGACGCTACGGATTCCATTTTTATAATGAAACCATATCCAAACTGCCCGCTGAAATGGGTGCAACTTGGGTTAACTTAACCATAACGTGCCCAACGTACACTATGTATGTTAGCGTGCTCGATTCGAAGAGAGAACCTCTTTCGAAAGTTCAAGTGAGCCTACTGGAATGGAGTAGCTGGAGGCCTGTGGATTCGAGGACCACAGACAATCAGGGCAACGTTAACCTTTCCGCTACGTTTGGGCGCTACAAAGCTGAAGTGTACAATGTCAGCGCAGTGCTGGGGCACGAAGTTATTTTGAACGAAACCATGATTGATCTAATTGAAGATGAATTATCAGTCGTGGTTCGCTGTAAAATCTTCAACATAGACCTTTCCGTGAAAGCGCTTGACTATTTTGGACAACCTATCCCCAACGCCAAGGTGGGAACCGAGCGAAAATTTGGGCAAGAATGGATTAAGATAGACAATTCAACAACCGGGCTGGATGGGCTTGCCTCATTAAATAGCATTGTTGGCGGTGACTATAGAATTTCCATATATTTAGCAGGAAAGCTCGCTGGAATTAAACAGCTATATTTAGATGAATCAAAACAAATTCTGTTCAGAATAGGCACCTATGCGGTTATTGGCGGATATCCTGTAGAAACCATCCAGTTAATAACATACGTTTCGATAGTCTTGCTAGTTGTCGTGTTCAGCTTAGCCCTAACATATAGAAGGTTGTTACGAAGATTTTTGAAGAAGAAATCTGAATCTGAAGAGTAAAAAAGTTTATAAAACACTTTGTTCAAGCCATAACATAGAACCAGTGAATGCATCTCTTTTAGAAAAACTTTTGTTTCGAAGTGGATTGTGCACGCTTTGACTGAAGCAAAAAAATGTTTCCAAAGCTGTAAATTGTTTCGATGTGGGAAAAACGCCACTATGTATCGCGGAGACAGTGTTTGGTGCAGATGGACCGAAGAGGAGTGCGAAATATCTAACTGTAGCTTTGCAATATGCGCTAGACGCCGGCTACTGCCCGGGGGAATCTGTGGAGAAACTGTGAAACGAAAAACCGTGGATATCGAACCTGAAGAAGCAATCGTTCCAGTAGTGAAGCTCAGAGGCAAGGCTTTACGGAAGATAGGCGAGAAAGAAATCTTCTAGCCAAAATTTCATTAACAACTTAGCTTCCTCGTTGTTCCCATCAAGACAGTTGTAACGTTTCAATAGATTGTAGAAGCTTTAAAATAACATGTAGATTTAATAGCAAAAACGTCATAAATTAGATGCAAAAATACTAAACATGGTGAAATACTTTGCACATGGAGGAAGAAATAAACAGTGTTTCAACAGTTTTTAGCGCCTTAAGCAGCCCCATAAGGCTTAAAATCCTCTTAATCATAAGCGAGACGAAGAGACCCCTTCACATTAAGGCAGTTGCTAAAATTCTAAAAATGAACTATGCAGCGGTTTATCGACACGTTGAAGTCTTAAAGAAAACTAATCTGTTACAGGTTTTTGAGGTTGGACGCTCCCGTGTCTTGTCTCCCCTTCATGAGGATATAGTGAAACAGTTCATTCAGTTAGCGAAGGAAATAGCGCGCTGAATTAATTTTTCCACAACTCTATTATGGCAATTTTGACATGAAAATTTACGAAAAACATAAAAATAATTTAGCAAATCTAGTGATTCTGAGGTTCTTCTATGAGCCGCCTTTACACAAAGAGAAAAAGCATATTCATTGCTGGAACAGCCATTCTAGGAGCAACCGTAGCAGTTCTTGACTGGCTATCCAAAATATTCTCCTTAAAAGTGCCTTTCCCTCTTCTGATTCCTTTGAAATTTGACGTAATCGGAATACCCGCAGTTATGGCGTATTTTTTATTTGGACCACTTTCAGGCGTTATTGCATGTTTAGTCGCTTTTCTCAGCATATCATTTCGCAGCCCCTTCAGCGGATTTATGAAAAGTCTCGCTGAACTTGCAACAATTATTGGTGCCTTTCTCATCTTGAGAGTTAGAAGCCCACCAGTTTTGCATAAACGTAAGAAAATATTTGCAGGAATTTCCAGCGTAGCCTTGCGAGTTGTCGTGATGGCAGTTGCAAATGTTCTTCTTATCCCGACTTGGATTGTTTATCTCCCAGTCATCTGCATTTTTAACGCAATTCAAGGAACCATCAGTATTGCTGGAGGTTTCCTAGTTTACGAAGCTATAATGCTGAGGCTGCCCTCTTTAAGGGCTGATAGAAATGAAACTAAAAAGATTATTTAGCGATGACGCGTTTCACAACGGGTGGCCTTATCTTCTTAAGTACTCGATATCCGCAGAAGGTGCATTTCACT
>JABAOH010009947.1_pt1 | contig 14129 bp, 11 predicted proteins | sample 7062181 | NCBI WGS metagenome assembly JABAOH01 (sample SAMN14538630, study PRJNA623070) | marine sediment metagenome | biome: marine biome [ENVO:00000428]; feature: marine pelagic biome [ENVO:01000023]; material: deep marine sediment [ENVO:00002113]; isolation source: pool of 5 deep marine... | reverse complement strand
ATCCGCGAATTTAAGACGTCTTCAACTTTCAGGTTTCCATATTTCTGGTACCACTGCGCCAGTGGGTTCAGAGCACCATGTTTATGATTTTTTATTGAAACGTACGCTATTTTCTCTCTCAGCTTATCTAACGGTATATTGTGAAATCTGGAGTAGAGCACTGCAGCCATTGCAAACACTCCTGGGAAGGTAAGTCCAGCTGGACCTTCGGTTGCCGCATGACCACCCATCGCAAAAGTCCTCGTCGCAAATGGTGTTCCCATTATCAAAGCTCGCTCAGTTCCACCTGCCAATACGATGTCGTATTGTCCAGAACCAACCCACATGTAAGCATCTCTTAGGGCAATTGTGGATGATGCACAAGCGCCTTCAAATCTTGTCGATGGAATGCTTCCCAGGCCTAACTCAGAAACCGAATATGCAGATGTCATCCCCTGTCCTTCTTCAAACATCGGGAGTACTGATCCGATGAATAAAGCTTCTATTTGTTTTCTATCGACGCCCGCGTCTTCCATCGCCTGCATCGCTGCCTCGGCGAAAAGCTCGATCTGCGTCTTCTCTGCCTTCCCAAACTTCGTATGTCCTATACCAACTATCGCAACATCTCTCATTTCTCACACCTTGAATCGACATTAGAAAGAGAGACATATCAGCATTTATATTATTTAAACATTCATCTCAACCAGTTTTAATCAATTCTTGGCCGACCTATCAGCTGTCCTGGGATAGGTTTTGAAGAGGAATTAATTTCGGAAAGTTTCAAGGAAAGGGATTTATCTATGGAATTATTTTCATTAAACCTTCTAGTCTGCTGGGGGAGGATGCTCATCAAAGAGCGACATGTGCTGGATAAGATTTTCAATCCTAGGTCTGTTGCTGTCGTTGGCGCTTCACCAGATCCGAACAAGGCTGGTTACCATTTTTTTAAGGGTCTAGTAGATCTCCAATTTGATGGAGCCGTCTATCCAATCAACCTGGACGGGGGCGATGTCCTAGGATTCAAAGGCTATCGGAGCCTTAGGGATGTTTCTGCCTCCATCGACTATGTTATTGTAGCCATTCCGGCCTACAAAGTGCCCAAGATTATTGAAGATTGTGTGGCTAAGGGTGTGAAAACAGTGCATGTCTTCACGTCTGGATTCAGCGAGACCGGGAAAGCTGATAGAATAGAATTGGAAGCTCAGATCGCCGAAACTGCAATGGCGGGACACGTCCGCGTTATTGGCCCCAACTGTATGGGAATATATCACCCAAAAATAGGATTGTCCAATTTCGGGATATTTCGGTCCAAAGAAAGGGGATCTGTGGGTTTTGTTTCCCAGAGTGGGGGCAACACCGGCGATTTCGGTCGCATGGGACTGGTTCGAGGTCTTCGTTTCAGCAAGTTGGTGAGTTACGGCAACGCCTCTGACCTAGACAGCACCGATTTCATGGAGTATTTTGCTTGGGACCCTGAGACCAAGATCATTTGTGCTTATGTCGAGGGAGTTAAGGATGGCCGACGTTTCGTCAAGGTCTTAAAGGAAACTGCAATGGCGAAGCCAGTGATCATTTTGAAGGGAGGCTTGACTAAAGCTGGTACAAGGGCTGTTTCCTCCCACACTGGTGTTCTAGCGGGATCAGATGCCATGTGGGCGGCCCTATTCCATCAAACTGGTGCTATTCAAGTTGAGAGTTTGAGGGAGATGATTGACCTTGCCCTAGCGTTTTCTTACATGTCTCGTCCGAAGGGGCGTAGGGTGGGAATTGTTGGCATCGGCGGCGGAGCTAGTGTCGCTGCGGCTGATTTCTGTGAAAAGGCCGGTTTGATTGTTCCTCGTTTCATGGAGGAAACCATAGCGGGTTTGGAGAAGATCACTCCTGTAGCTGGAACAAGCGTTAAGAACCCTGTAGATAGTCCTGTGGGTCGTAGGGTGGCTGTGCCGGAATATGAAGAAACCTTAAGGTTGGTGGCTTCTGATCCGCAAGTTGATTTACTGATTGTTCATCTGACAATCGATTGGCGCATTCAAACTCCGGAGGATAGGAAAAACTTGCACGACTTGACAGAAGTCTTGATAAAAAACAAGAAAAGCCTTGGGAAGCCGGTGGCAGTTGTCCTCCGTTCATGTCAATCTCTTCACTCTTGGCAAGTTTTCCTTGAAGAGGAGAACAGATGCTCGGAAGGTGGGATACCTGTTTACCTAACCTTAGAAGATGCTGCCAACGCCGTCAGCAAATTAATTCAATATTATGTATTTCGGGAGAAGGTTACTTAACGTCTCGCGCTGTGTTGTTAGCTGGAATTGGATTCATCTTTCGCACAGTGAAGTAAAAGTTTATTATAGATTCTCTTCATTAAGTAAGAATCTCGGAAACGGAGGAGAAAATTATGGCTATTAAAACGAAGGAAGAATGGATTGAGCGATTAAAAAAGATGAAGAAAAACGTCTATATTGGTGGTGAAAAAGTAGGGCACGTGGATAAACGGCTAATTCCCGGCATAAATGTAGTTAGTTTAACCTTTGACATGGCGCATAATCCTGAATTTGAAGATGTCTGCACTGCTAAGTCCCACATAACCGGAGAAAAGGTCAACCGTTTCTGCCACATCCACCAGAGTAAAGAAGATCTACTAAAAAAACAGGAGATGACTCGTCTACTTTGTCAACGTTGTGGCGGGTGTATTCAACGGTGTATGGGAATAGACTCTATGAACGCCCTATCCACTGCTACAAAACTCATAGATATGCAGTACAATACAGACTATTACGAACGTTTCATCAACTTTCTGAAATATTTTCAAGAAAATGACTTAGTTGGAAATTGCGCCCAAACAGACGTGAAAGGCGACAGAATCAAAAGACCGCATGAACAGAAGGATCCTGATCTGTATTTGCGGGTTGTGGAAAAAAGGGACGACGGCATCGTTGTTCGCGGAGCCAAGGCACACAACAGTATTGCACCATATGCAGACGAGATTATCGCTATTCCTACTCGCACTTTAACTAAAGAAGAAGGCGACTGGGCAGTTGCCTTTGCAATTCCCGCCGACACAGAGGGAGTTAAGCTTGTGGTTCGCCCAGCATATCCGCACAAGAGAATAAAACTTGACGCTCCTGTTGCCAATTTTGGAGACGCAGAATCCCTAACGATATTTGATGATGTCTTTGTGCCTTGGGAAAGAGTATTCATGTGCGGTGAATGGGAATACGGAAGGGCTCTTGCTTTACTATTTGCGCTTTACCACAGACATAGTTATACTGGTTGTAAACCCGCAGTGACCGATGTAATAGGTGGCACCGCTGCTTTAGTCGCGGAATGCAACAACATTGAAAAGGCAACCCATGTTCGAGACAAACTATCTAAATACATTGGATTATCAGAACTTGTATACGCCGCTGGAATAGCCAGTGCACACAACGCTGTAAAATCTCCCTCTGGAACGTACATTCCCGACCCCGTATACACCAATGCAGGAAGAAGATTGGCTGGAGAGAATATATATCATGAATACGAGCTTCTCGCGGACCTTGCTGGCGGTCTTGCCTGTACTTTGCCCCTTGAGGCTGATTTCTACAACGAAGAAACCGGTGACTTGCTTAACAAATACATAATGCGTAATCCAGAGCTTTCACCTGAATATGTACATAGAGCATTCAGGCTCGTTGAAAACATCTTAGCTTCCGATCTCACTGGAGTATTTCAGGTAGCTGGTGTCCACGGAGGAGGCTCACCAGTCATGGAAACAATCATGATGGTGGGAACCTACAACATCGAGAAGATGAAGGATATAGCCAGATACCTTGCTGGAATCAAAAAAGATTTGCCGAGAGTAAGGCGTGAGGATTTGGTGAAATTCCTCTAATCATTCACTCCTCTATTTAAATGGTTTACAAACTCCAACTCTCTATGCGAAGTTCAGAGCTATTTTAGTTATTCTACACGCTGATGACTGACAGTCAGATCGCTCAATCGCTCTGCTGTCTAAAAAGTTGTTTTTTGATGATATTTATATAGATGGCTGAGTTGACTTGTATTTCTAAAGTGATGAAAATGAGGGCATCTGATGAATATGTGGAAAAACTGTGTGGAATGAGGAAAAACGTATACATGGACGGTAAGCTGGTGGGCCGTGATGATCCACAACTCATTCAAGCAATCAGCGTAATGAGCAAAACATTTGACTTGGTTGAAGATCCGAAATTCAAGGGTTTGATTACCGCAAAATCCCATTTAACGGGAGACGAGATAAACCGCTTCACCCACATAAATCGAAGCACCGAAGACCTGCTAACAAAGCAGAAAATGATCAGAAAAGCTTGTCACCTAACCGGCGGTTGCATCCAACGTTGCATGGGCTGCGACGCAATAAATGCTCTCTCAGTGATATCCTACGAACTGGATCAGAGTTTCGACACAGAATATTACAAAAGATTTCTGAAATTCTTAGAATATTTCCAGAAAAACGACCTCACAGCAGCTGCAGCCCAAACCGACGTTAAAGGCGACAGAAGTCTGAGACCATTTCAGCAAAAGGATCCAGACCTATACGTGCACATAGTAGAGAAAAGAGACGACGGTATCGTTGTAAGAGGAGCAAAAAACCATATCACCATGGCGGCTTACGCCGATGAAATAATCTGCTTGCCGACGCGAATGATGACCGAGAGCGACGCTGACTATTCGGTGGCCTTTGCTGTTCCTGCGGATGCCGAAGGAGTCAAACTAATTACCCATGTGACTAATCCAAGGCCAAGGGAGAAGTTTAAGACTCCCGTTTCCGAATACGGATTCGCAGATTCTTTTGTGATCTTTGATGACCTTTTTGTTCCAAAAGAGCGAGTGTTTATGTGCGGTGAACCACCACCCTTCGCAGGATTGTTGGCCCACATGTTTGCATTATATCATAGGCATAGCTACACTGGATGCAAACCCGCTGTGACAGACATGATTACCGGAGCCTCAGCTCTCGTCGCAGAATATCAGGGAATCGCCGGCAAAACGCATGTAAGATCGAAACTTGCTCACCTCGCCTGCGTAGCCGAACTCGTTTACGCGGCAGGCATCGCCTCAGCAGTCACCGCACAAGCTTCATCATCAGGAACCTTTGTGCCCGACACCGTATATACGAACGCTGGTAGACGCCACGCCGGTGTCAATATATATCGCGAATCTGAAATTCTCGCAGATTTGGCTGGAGGACTGCCAGCAACGTTGCCCTATGAAGGTGATTTCGTTAGTCCGGAGACACGACCCTACATGGAAAAATACATTATGAGAAAGGCTGATGTTCCAGCTGAAAAGGTACATCGATGCTTCCGTTTAATCTCGGACATGATATGTTCTGCAGCAGGTGGAGCAGCGGCGGTAGCCGGGGTTCACGGTGGGGGTTCTCCAGTGATGGAAGAAATACTCATTACAGCTACTTATGACTTCGAGGAAAAGAAAAAGATAGCAAAGTATCTGGCAGGGATTGAAGAGTAGCCAGAATAGAATGTGCTGTCACGCCTCTCCAAGAAACGACTCAATTGCCTACTCAGGTGTTTTCTTAAGGTATGCTCTTTCGAAGGTCTATGTAAACGTTTTTGAAACGGTTTTGAAGTCATTCAACTGGCGAATTCTGGTTTACTCACTTTTCTTCTTTCAATAAGAAGAGTTCTTGTCTCAGCTTTTTATGGTCTACCTTGAATGTCTCCGTCTTGGGGACCTCGCCTCTAAATTCTATTATCTTCGGAACCTTGTAATGAGCTAGGTTTTTCTTGCAATACTCAGTGACTTCTTCTTCTGTCAATTTTCCCCTGTAATCTTTATCTGGAACCACTATTGCTTTAACACGCTCTCCAACGTCAGGATCTGGAACGCCTATGACAGCTGCTTCTTTGATCTTTGGATGATTGTACAATACTTCTTCTATCTCGTGGGCGAAGACCGAATATCCCTTGTATTTGATCATGTCTTTTGTTCTTTCAACGAAATGGAAGTATCCTTCCTCGTCCATTGTTACTATGTCACCGGTTCTGAACCAACGCCTGCCACCTGCCTCGAAGAAACTCTTCTTGTTAGCTTCAGGTTTGTTCCAGTAGCCTTTCATCACCTGCGGTGCACTTACCACCAGTTCGCCTTCTTGGCCTGGCGGAAGAAACTCAATTTTATCGAGTTTACATACGGCGGCATGGGTGTTGGGTAGTGGAACACCGAACGAGCCTGGCTTATTTCTGCCGGGTGGGTTTGTATGTGACACAGCGGTTGTTTCGGTTAGCCCGTAGCCTTCGCGTATTTCCTTACCCATAAACCTATTCCAGTTTCTCTTTACTTCGTCATGTAGAGTATCGGCCCCGCAGAAAATGTATTTCATTTTGTTCCAATTGAATCTCCTAGCTCTCTTCAAGTCTACGAAGTATTTGTAGAGGGTTGGGACACCGTAAAATAGTGTGGCCTTGTGCTGTTCCATTGCAGCTATGATGTCTTCCAAATCGGGCCTAGCGAACAATATTCCTTTTCCGCCTCGTACTGCTCCCGTGAGCATGATTACTGACTGGCCGTATATGTGATAGAAAGGTAACATTGCCACGGTGACTTCCTTACCATCCTCTATGTCGGGAAAGAAGGCTCGCATTTCTTCCTGAAGGGAAACTACGTTGTAGTGAGTTATCATTGCTCCTTTGGGCACTCCCGTTGTTCCTCCGGTGTAAGGAAGCGCAGCTAGGTCCTCTTTAGGGTTGATTTCGACTTTAGGCGGATTTGGAGGATATTTCTTAATTAAATCTTGGAACATGAGGATTCCCGGTCTCTGGCGTATCTCTGCGGAAAGTGTTTTTCCTCGAGCTCTTCCGAAAAAGCGTCCTCTACCAGGCAAATATTCTCCTATACTCGTCAAGATTACATGCTCAAGCCCTGTTTTTTCCCAAACCCTTTCCACGTTTTCATAGAGCAGATCTAGGCAAACCAGATTTTTACTCCCGCTGTCGTTGAGCTGATGTTCGATTTCTCTGGGAGTGTAGAGAGGACTCACGGTTGTAGCCTGTGCCCCCAATCTTAGAATTCCAAAGAAAGCGACCATAAACTGGGGGCAGTTTGGAAGGAGTAGGGCAACCTTATCTCCCTTCTTAACACCTAAATCATGGAGGGCTGTTGCAAATCTTAGAGACAACTCGTGTATCTCTTTGCCCTTTATTTTATTGCCGTAGAAAATTGTCGAAACACTATTACCAAATTTTTCATTTGCTTCATCCATCAGATCCAGTATAGACTTGTCAGGGATTTCAACGTCTGCTGGGCAACCCTCAGCATACCATTTAAGCCAGGGCCTTTTTTCGTATTCGGCTAACGTCTTGTCTGATTTTGACATGTTATATCACACAGATTTCGCGTAGAATCAAACTACAAGTTAAACAAATATAAAAGGTTATTTCTTATTGTAAGAGGATTTTGGTGAGTGGATTATAGGCCTAGGTATATCTCTCTGACGTCTCTATTCTTCATCAATTCTTTTGTGGTTCCTTCAACGGCTATTCTTCCATGCGCAAGGATATAGATTCTTTGTGCTGTGGCAAGGGTTATGCTCACGTCTTGTTCAACTAGTAAAACTGTGACTCCTGAACGCCATATTTCCTTGATGCTTTCGAGTACTTTTTGTTTCAGTGTTGGAGCCAATCCTAGCGATGGTTCATCTATGGCCAGAAGCTTGGGTTTTGACATTAACGCTCTTGCGATGGCGAGCATTTGTTGTTCGCCGCCGCTTAAAGTTTGGGACATCTGATTTGCTCTCTCTTTGAGTATGGGGAATAACTCGTACACCCATTTCAGGTCTTTTTGGATTTCTCTTTTATCTTTGCGTAGGTAAGCTCCTATCATCAGGTTCTCGAGGGTATTCATTTCTGCAAAAGGTCTTCGTCTTTCTGGGCAGTGGACGATGCCCATTTTCACGATTTTCCATGCCTTAAGTTTGTCTATTCTTTTTCCATCAAATGTTATGGTGCCTGATACGGTTGGGCGTTCTTTCTTGCCCGGCGCAACTTCCGTTATTACACCGGATATTGTGCGAAGCAAGGTTGTCTTTCCAGCGCCGTTTGGTCCAACAACACCGACGAACTCTCCGTCTTCAACTTTTAGGTTAACGCGGTTTAAGGCCATAGCACCATCGTAGTGAACTGTTAGGTCTTTTATTTCGAGCATGTCACATCGCCTTTCCCATGTATACTTCTATTACCTTTTTGTTTTTGGCTATTTCTTCTGGTTTTCCTTCAGCTATTTTTTCTCCTTGGTGAAGCACTATTACTCTTTTGACTATCTTCATGAGGGCGTATAGTTTGTGTTCAACTATGACTATGCCACGCGTTGGATGATCCAAGTGTATTCTTTGGATGGATTTCGTCAGAAAATCTGTTTCGAGTGGATTTAATCCGCCGAAGGGTTCATCTAGCATTAGCAAATCCGGTTCGGTGGCAAGTGCTCTAGCCATTTCCAATCTTTTCAAATCTCCATGGCCCACATTCTCAGCTGGTTCAAGCATCAATTCGGTAAGGCCTACATCCTCTAGCATATCTAATGCTTTTCGTTCAAAGGTTTTGATCCATTCGATTTTTCTTTTTCCTCTAGGAGAACTAAGGGCTACCATAACGTTTGCGATGACTGGTAGGTGGCGAAAAGGTCTGACAACCTGAAATGTTCTAGCCATTCCCAAGTTAACTATTTTGTAGGGGTCGAGTCCACTGATATCTTGACCCTTGAATTTCACGACCCCTGAATCAGGTTTGAGAAAACCGCTTAATAGGTGAAACAGTGTGGTCTTTCCGGCGCCGTTTGGACCGATTAGGCCAACGATTTCACCTTCATCAACGTTCAAACTGACGTTGTCAACTGCTGTCAGTCCTCCGAAACGTTTAGTTAGGTTTTCAACCTCAAGTAGACGCATAATCACCCTCTCTTTGAGTTGGAGTTCCTTTTCTTGTATTTTTTCCAGATCTTGGGGCCTCTCTCATCTAGGTTTCTCGCTTCCCCAAAATCATCGAGTTTGTCGGTTACAAACCTTGCTAAGCCTCTTCCACGCCACAAAATAAGGAGGACGATTATGAGGACAGAGAAGAATATGAGGCGCCATGAAGAAACGACTTCAAGTCTTTGTGTTAATACAAACCTCTCCAGAATTACTAAGGAGTAAACCCCTACTATCGGGCCGTAAATCGTTCCTATTCCACCGAAAATCGTGTAGACGATTACCATGAAGGAGATAGTCAAAGACAGCGACGCTAAACTTGCAACATGGTTACCCAGCAAATGGACATTAACGCTACCTGCCAGGGATCCGAACAAGCCGCTTAAGGTGAAAGCCATCAACTTGTACTTAGTTATGTTGATTCCACAAGCTTTAGATGCCAACTCGTCGTCAAGAATAGACATGAAAACTAACCCTATTTTTGAATTGGCAATCTTGTACATAATAACCGCTGAGATGAATAGCAAGAACAAAGTGAGGTAGAATTCTGCGACGTATTGCTGGTTATAAGGCATATTAGGAAAATAGGCGGGTAGACCCCAGATGCCGTAGTCACCCCTAGTGATGTTCCTAAAAAAAAGGATTAGGCTGGAGAGAATTATGGGGAGGGCTAGAGTTACCAACGCTAGGTAGTGTCCCCTCACTCTTAGACAAGGAATGCCTATGATCAAAGCGATCAAGGCGCCGGCAAGCAAACTTAGAGGTATAGTCACCCACAGTGGCCACTTGAGATATAGGAATAATAGGCCTGTACCGTAGGCGCCGATTCCGAAGAAAACGCTATGACCTAGACTTATTTGTCCGGTGCGGCCTACGAGGAGGTCCCAACTAGCTGCAAAGATCGCCAGAACATTTGCAGTCGTGAGCATAAACAGAGTTGTTATTGGTAACCCTGTTAGGGGCAAGACTACGAGAAGTATTGAAAGTAACAAGGCTAGCAGTCTCGGCGGGATGTCGACAACGTGTGCAAGGAAACTCGAATAGAATCTTCTAAGATAGGTTGTTGGCATCTTTGTCTTCAGTCCTCCAGTTCTATGTACTTTCCAAATAGTCCTTTAGGTCTAAACAGCAGGATCAACAGCATAACCCCCATAATGACTGCGCTGGAAAGAGTGGCGCCTCGGGTACCCCCGATAAGCCTTGCTAGCATGGGGTCGAGCGCATAAACGAAGATGGTATTAACATATCCAATGATAACGGCTCCAACAAGGGCTCCTTTGATGCTTCCTAAACCGCCTAAAATAACGATGGCGAAGGCTATGTACAGCGGAGTTTGCCAGATGTGTGGATATATAACATTTCCACCGGTAGAAGATATGATCAATACACCAGCAACTGCGGCGAATGTTGAGGCCATACCCATTGCCAGCATGGTTAATCTTTTAATGTTGATTCCCATTAACATTGCAGCTTCGCGATCTTGAGACATCGCCTTCATCGCCTTTCCGATTTTTGTTTTTGCGATAAATATTAACAAGGCGGCGAAGAGACCCAGTGAAAGCATAGCGGATAAGACCTGCGAGTATGTAGTTTTCACGCCTAAGATGACCAGATAATCAGACATCCCTAACGGTTTCATCATTTCTATCCAAATGGATGGAACCAGTATACGACCCATACCAAATACTATACCTGATGCCTCTTGAATAATCATGGCTAAGCTGAGTGTAATCACCATAATCGAGACTGGGTCTTCTACAACAGGATCCATGGCCAACCTATAAAGGATGCCGCCTAAGATGCCTACGAAAATTACGCTGAGAATTAACGCTAGAAGGTAGTGTATTTTAAAGCCCCCAAAGGGGGTGACCAAGAGCAAATACATGTAGGCTCCAAGCATGAACAGGGTGCCGTGGGCTAGATTTGTTATCTCCGTCACTCCATAAATCATGGAGAATCCAACAGCTAGTAAAGCGTACATTCCGCTACTTATTGCTCCAACAACCAAAATGGTTGTGACAGTGTCAATCAACTTTTCCACCCGGACTGGCTATAGCCAAAGGGACCCTCCGAGAGCGCAAATATAAGTTTGAGGCAAATATAAGTTTTTGCGTTTGATGATTGACGGAGCTTTATTCTATACTTGGGTTGAAAAAAGAGGGAAACTAGTGCTTGCGCGAACGACCAAGCACCTACATTGGAAGAGGCCACACGGGGGCAAATTCTCCGAAGTCTAGTGCTACAACGATGACGTCGTCTATGTCAATTAGGCCGTCGGCCGAGAAGTCTGCTTCTATGTCCCATTTTGGAGAGCCAGGAACAGCTCCGAATCCTAGGGCCGGCATCATCACGTCGTCGATGTCAACGAGTCCGTCAAAGCTCAAATCGGTTTCCAGATCATACACCCAATCAGGAATCTGATATCTCCTTGAGTACGCCTGATCTTGGGGCCATATAACCTGCGCTTCACCGCCACCGGTGGAGTTCAGTTGCCACTGAGTTATTAGAGACCTTACGTAGCCGGTAGGCCAATTGGGCGTGTAAATCTCAGGATGGCAGTAAAGGTCGTGAAGCGTTCCTTTTCCAGTTGGGTTTCCACCTGTACCAAGGTAAGGATAGTTTGGATTAGGACCTGTGTACTTGAATTTTCCAACAATGCCGTTTGTAGTTTCATCGTACTGTTCAATTAGAGACACCAAGTCGGGGTTGACGTTGTGGTCTGTGGATATGGGCCATGCTCCGTGTCCCTCAATAATCGTGTCCAGTTCCATTATTACGCCGTAGGCACCCCACATTGTGTATACAGGATATGACTTAGCAGTTGGTGCTCCATAGAAATCACTCAAAATATCGTCTGATTGATCGTAGTATTCCCACCAGAGTTCTTCTGTGCTCAGTGGTGATGCAGTTGGATTTACGTTGGTTTGTGTTCCAAGTGTGTTGAGGAATGCTTCATACTCGCATTTTTGGCTTGACGTATCCCAGAATTCCTGCCTCTGACTTTCAACGTTGATTCCAACCATAACAGCGTTGGTTAGCCTGTCTCTGTATGTCGTGAGGACTTGGACTCCTGTCAACGCTGAGTATAGGTGGATGATGAGACGAGCGTTTAAAGAGTCGATTTCATCGAATGCCGCGTCAATGCCCTCGCCAGTCGCAGGGTTGGTTCGGGCAACTCCAACTACGTCGCACTGTGGTCCCAGCACAGAAAAGGGACTTGGTGGTGAAGGATATACCGGATAAGGCGGCGAGGGGAAGAAGTCATTGCCAGCCAAGGCGATGCACATTCCTAAAGTCCATGTAAGGTCTTCTGCGATGATGTACGTCTTAACTGGAGCCCCATACATTGGGAACAGTCTAGACGGTAATACGTAGCTTCTCAGAATTCCTAACCCTAATTGCTTGAAAAGCGAGGTTCCATTCATCGGCGTGTTTCTGAACGTGTATCTGCCCCGAAGATAGTCGGATCTAACAGTGTCCGGGTAAGTCACGGTATCTGGATGGTCGATCAGTTCGTCGGTGGATGCCCCACAGATAAACCATATTGGAGCGCGTCCAGTAGTATCATTCTTGTCCTTTGCATAGGTTTTGAAGTTGGCAACCATCGGAGCCACACATTCTGTTCTGAAGCCTCCAATCACAAAGTCTGCGCTAAACGGAGGCTCCAGCGCAGTAAGCAAATCCGCCCACCCTAAAGTTGGATCTGGCGTTGGAACGGCGTGGCTATCAACATCCTGTAACACAATCTTGTAGTTGGATCCGCNNTTGTAGTTAGATCCGCCGACTACGATGCCGTCGTCACCGTCTCCTCCATCGTCAACACCGTTAGGCCCAAGATTAACTAGGTCGGCCGCTATGTTAGTGCCAACCCACAGGCCTTCCATCTGTACCCATCCGCGAGGACCCACGACAGCTATGTGAATCTCGCCATCCCACCCGGGACTTCCGATTATTGGAAAAGCAGCGAACAATCCAGTTGCTAGAAGCAGCGTCATCGTTATTCCTACTATTGTTTTCACATGCATTTTCCTTTTCTCCTTTCTACTTTGCAGCAACTAATAGAACCTTCAATCGTGTTTAAAAGTCTTATGGAAATCTTTTCCATACAAAACTTCAATCCAAACCTCACTAAAATAAGTGTGTTCCGCTCATGCATGCATGCTCCAATGGGGTATGTGCGCGCGCCTAACTCAGCCATAGGCCTACTGAGGGTCACTAAAGGTCACAATGAAGAGTCATCAACACACAGGCAAATGAAGAAGACTTTTCGGCAACCCTATGCATGCATGTTGGCTAATCTTTTTTGTAAGAATTTTTGAACACATAGAAGATACTTCCGGAATACTTAAATTCGCCAATCACGATGTTAATACTCGCTGAAAAAGAAAGAGAAGGGAGAAAAAATGAAGATGAAATTAGCTAGATTAACAGCCCTTGTGCTAGCGACTTTAGTTGTGCTAAGCTTGCTACCAATATTTCCTGGGTTCGCCGCACCGGAAATTAATTTATCACCATCAAGTGTTAGCTTCACCACAGACACTGCTTCACCCGGTGACACCTTCACGGTTACTGCTTCAGTTAGTGCCGTCTCTGACATGTTTGGCTGGCAAATTGCCCTATACTATAACGCCTCAGTAATCAACTGTACCAGTGCCACAGCACTTTTCTCATTTTCACCTGGAATAGCTCTAGGTCCAACGTACGGTTACTTTGACTCTTGGGGCGTCGCCTTTGTCGGATACAGCGGCATGTCGGGAGCAACACCATTCACAGGTTCAACAGACCTAGCTGAATTTGAATTCGAAATAATAGCGTCTCCACCTAAGTGGGGCAACCTAACCAGCGACCTAATCATCTCGTATAAACCTTCGGGAGGCGCGTATGATACAAAACTCAAGGACTCAGCAGGTGANNGTATGATACAAAACTCAAGGACTCAGCAGGTGATCCTATAACCTTCACGGCCAACGACGGTGACTACATATACTCATGGGCCATGCCTACAGAGCCGTGGCTAACAGTAGCCCCAGCTTTAGTCGAGAAAGACCAATATACAAATTGGACTGACACAACGTTCACAATTGACATTGTCTTAAATTCACTCAGCACTGCATGGGAACTCGTAAGTGTCTCACTCAACAAAACCTTTGACCCCACACTTCTGGAAGTGGTTAGCGTCACTGAAGGAGCCTTCCTCGCGGGATTCGGTTCA
>JABAOH010000855.1_pt2 | contig 14133 bp, 16 predicted proteins | sample 7062181 | NCBI WGS metagenome assembly JABAOH01 (sample SAMN14538630, study PRJNA623070) | marine sediment metagenome | biome: marine biome [ENVO:00000428]; feature: marine pelagic biome [ENVO:01000023]; material: deep marine sediment [ENVO:00002113]; isolation source: pool of 5 deep marine... | reverse complement strand
GCGCTGTGGCGGTGATCGCCGTCTGCATCGCGCCCTGGCCCTTTCTTACGCCCGCCCCCACCCCCACTGCGGAACCGACGCCCACTCCAGAACCCACGCCGACTCCCAAGGCCGACGTAACGGTGTGTGCCAGCGGATGCGATTTCGCAACCATCCAGGCTGCTCTCGACGATGCTGGGACCACTCCTGGTACGATCATCGCCATCACCGATGGCGTGCACACCGAACAGGGCATCACCGTTGACAAGGACGTTGTGCTCGTGGGCCAGGCGGAGGGAGGCACCATCGTGCAGGCGAACGCAGAGGCAGGAAGAGCGACGGACCGCGTGTTGTTCATCGCCAGCGGAGCAACGGTGACCATAGGGGACGTGACAATCCGGTATGGCAACCCGGCGGTGCAGCCCCGAACCGGCGGCGGCATCTTGAACCAGGGCACGCTCACGCTGGTACGCTGCTCGGTCCGCAACAACGAGGCCACTGCGGGGGCAGGCATCTACAGCGACGGCAAACTTACCCTTATCAACAGCACTGTCAGTGACAACACCGCCGGCAGAGCGGCCAACCCCAACCGCGAATGCACCACGGGAGGTGGCATCAAGAGTCTAACGGGGGAGCTGACGCTCATTGGCAGCACCGTCAGTGGCAACACCTCGCGAGACAACGGCGGAGGCATGTTCATCGCCTGCAAGAGCACGTTGGAGCTCATCAACAGCACCGTGAGTGGCAATGACGCCGCGGGAGGCAACGGCGGTGGCATCTACCTCAAGGGCGCGGCTCGGCTGACCAATAGCACCATCGCCAACAACCATGCCTCCGGAACCGGGGGCGGTGTGTACGTCGAAGGCTCAGGGGAGCGAGGGTTGATCCGGGGTTGGCTGGACTTCGAGAACACCATCATCGCTGACAACACGGACGGGCGCGAATACTGTTGTGACGACTGCATGCTCGGAGATGACAGCACCCTCGGGATCAACGACAACAACTTCGTTGGCGACGGCAGTTGCACCCCGGACTACTCCGGTGATGCCCTTCTGGGTCCTTTGGCGGAGAACGGTGGTGATACCGAAACCCACGCCTTGCTCCCAGGCAGCCCGGCGATCGACGCCATATCGGCCATCAGCTGCACTCTGACCACAGACCAACGCGGGAGTTTTCGGCCGATTGAGTTGAGGTCCGCCGATACCCCCTGCGACATAGGCGCCTTCGAGTTGCAGCCGAGTGACGAGTGAGGGGGACTGCCCCATCGTCACGACATGCTTTCCACTCCTGTCTAGTGGTTGCCGCCGGATTGGTGATAGGTAGCCACAAGACGGAATTTCACTTTCGTCCCGGTCATGGCGTGAACTTGCGTGTAGGCCAGTCCTGCCATGGTAGCTCATCCTTCTGGGTAGGGAATTTCCACCACACTCTTGCCGGAGGAGCGCCAGACTTGGCCACTATCTTTGTCACCACCTGGAAACGATGCCGTGGCGGAAGCACCGTTGACGATTGACAAATTCCTTGATTGGGGCAACAATGTTGCCCTACCGAAGCTCTGAGTTTTTCTCGCCAGTCCGGATCAGCTAGACACGCGGGGCCCGGATACGCTTGCGGGTCGAGATAGCTCTATTCTTGCTCGGTCCAACGCAAGATTTCGACAGAAGTGAGGATGAAAGATGAAGAGAAGGCTTGTGCTCGTAGAGGGACGACACTTCCCTGGCTGCCGTCAAGAAGACGTTGCGGGGCAAAGGCTGACTTGGAGGACCCTCGTTGCTGCTGTGCTCGTCAGTTTGCTTGCCTTGTCGCTGACGGCATGCGAAGGAGGATATACCACCAGAGGTGAGCGGGTCACGATGACCGAGGTAGGGAGGGGAGGCGAAGTAGATGTGCGGGTCGATAGCGCCAACGGCAGCACAACCAAGGACCTGGAGTTCGACTGTACCGATTGCATCGTGGACGTTAATGTCACTTTGCAGGTGGACCAAGGTTCCTTCAAGCTCGAGTTTTTGGGTGAGGACGACGAGGTGACCCTCACTCTAGAGGCCAGCCCTGGCGAGCAGGCGAGCGGCAGCGGCTACATGGTGACCGATGGCTTCGGTGAAGGGGAGTACCGCGTAACAGCCGACGAAGCCCAAGGCGTCTCGTACCACATTTCTTACCAGTTGCGCTGACAGCTCCTGGCTGGAGGAGCGATGTGAAGATCGCCCAAGAAAGGAGGGCACAGGTGAGGAAACTCCTAGTACCTGTGCTTGTGCTGGTTGTTCTTGCCCCTCCCATGAGCGGTTGTGGCTCGGGACCATCTCCCATAGTCACGCCTGCACCCTCAGTGGCGCCGACTTCGATAGCTCATGAGACAAAGCTCATCGTCATAGACACGGATATGGCGGCTGATGACTGGATGGCCATCCTCTACCTACTGCAACGACCAGACGTTAGTGTGTTGGCGATCACAGTAGCTGGGACCGGAGAAGCCCATTGCGGGCCTGGAACCCAGAATGCGTTGGGCCTGCTGAACCTGGCCAGCAACGCAGGTGCACCAGTCTCTTGCGGGCGCGAGACTCCCTTGCAGAGCAATCACACCTTCCCCGCAGCCTGGCGGGAGAACGTGGATAGCCTGATGGGGCTTTCTCTTCCCGAAAACCCGAACCCTCCTTCGAGCCAGACGGCGGTTCAACTGCTAACATCCGTCATTCAAGCGGCGCCGGAGAAGGTGGTTCTGGTCGCGCTCGGACCGCTGACTAACGTGGCTGAGGCGTTGTTGAATGAGCCCGCTCTCGTGGAGAATCTGGAGATGATCTATGTGATGGGCGGGGCCGTAGATGTGCCCGGCAATCTCCGGGTGCCTGGCGTCGAGATAGAAAACAGCGTGGCCGAATGGAATATCTACGTTGATCCCCACGCCGCGGCGGTGGTTTTCGAGTCGGGAGCGCCCATCACCCTGGTGGCGTTAGACGCTACCAGAGATGCACCTGTCACGATGGCTTTCTACCAGCGCCTCGAGGCAGACCGTGCAGTGCCAGAGGCCGACTTCGTTTACCAGGTGCTTGCTCGCATGGAAGGCTTCATCAAGTCTGGTGGGTACTTCTTCTGGGATCCGCTGGCAGCCGTTGTGGCTACCGATGAGAGCATCGTGACCATCGAGAATCAGACGTTGGAGGTGATCGAGGCAGAGGGGCCGCAGAGCGGACGTACCCTGGCGACTGAAGGCGGCAACAGAGTTAGCGTCTGCACAGGGGCTGACCGTACGCGCTTTGAAACGCTTTTCTTGGACACCCTCAATGGCCGAGTTCGCTAGACAATCGTGAGCTGGGGACCCGCCAAGAGTCGACGCTGCGTTTCTGGTTCCTCCTCCGGAGATGCCCTGCGAGGTCGGCGCTTTCGAGGTGCAGGACGACGAGCAGTGAGGCAGACGATGGAAGTCAGCCCTCTCCCCCCTGGACGTCTCTTGCCGTCCGGTGCCGACAAAGGCGGAGACGTCCATCTGCTCGTGCGAGTCAGATGCTGTCTGGCCTGCCACCTGCCGCGCAGGGGTCTGTGCTCGTTTCGAGGATTGCTTCGTGAATCCGCACCGACGGAGTCAGGCCACCGCACGTTGACAATTGAGGACGATTGTGCTATACACTTGCGGACGCGGGCGGACGTATCTGCCGAGTGAGTCGTTCGCCCAGTGAGCTGAGCGTTCGCACCATTCCGCTGGAGGAGAGCCTGTGATTCGACCGAAGTTAGAGTTCCTATCGCGCGAGACCGTGGATCGCGCCATCGACGAAGCGTACGATCTGCTGCAAGACCCCGGGGTTCGCGTCCACTACGACGAGGCGCTGGAGTTGCTGGCCGGCGCTGGCGCCAAGGTGGACAAGGAATCTCGCGTGGCCAAGATCCGCCGCTCTCTGGCTGAGAAGGCGGTCAAGACGGCCCCTAGCTCCTTCTACCTCTACGATCTTGATGGCCAACCGGTGGTACATTATGGTGGCGACGACGTGCATTTCAACCCCGGTTCTGCGGCCATCGAAATCGCCGACCACGGGGCAAAAGAGTCGCGGGTCCCAGTGACCGCCGACTGCGAGAACTTCGTGCGACTGGCGGAGATGCTGCCCCAGATGGACGCGGTGGCCACTTCGATCGTTTGCGGCGACGTGCCAGAGGTCATGCAAGACTGGTACCGCTTGTACCTGCTCCTGCTCTACGCTCGCAAGCCCATCGACACCGGCACCTTTGCCATCGAGAGCTTCGCTATCATGCATGAGTTGCTGGTAGCCGTGGCGGGCAGTGCCGAGGCCCTGGCCAAGAAGCCGCGCGCTGTCTTCGACGTCTGTCCATCGCCGCCCTTGCTGTGGAGCGACATCACCTGCGCCAATCTGATAGATGCCGCCCGCGCCGGTGTGCCGGCCGAGCTGGTCTCCATGCCTCTCATGGGTGCCACTGGCCCGGCCACAATCATCGGCTCGGCGGTGCAGCACGCCGCCGAGTCTCTGAGCGGCATCACCATCCACCAGCTAGCCAAGCCGGGCAGCCCCATCGTCTGGGGTGGCTCCCCGGCCTCCTTCGACATGCGCACCGGTGCGACTCCTATGGGCGCGATAGCCACGATGATGCTGGACTGCACCTACTCTCAGATCGGCAAGATGATCAAACCAGGCGGCCTGCCCACCCATGCCTACCTGGGCATGAGCGATGCCAAGATCGTGGACGCCCAGACCGGCCTGGAATCAGCGTCCGGTGCCATCTTGGGTGCACTGGCCGGGATCAACATGATGGCCGGGCCGGGGATGATGGATTTCGAAAGCTGTTTCAGCCTGGAGAAACTGGTCATCGATGCCGAGATCGTGGGCATGGCCAAGCGCCTGGTGCGCGGTGTGGACGACATTGAGACGCCCTTCGCGCTCGAAGTTATGCGGGAGGTGGGCCATGCCGACAGCTTCATGAAGAGCAAGCATACCAGGCGTCACTTCCGCGAGGAGGACTACATCCCCACGGAGGTTATCGACCGCGACTACCGGCAGACCTGGTTCGACAAAGGGGCATTGGACGTCAACGCCCGCGCCCATCGCCGGGTCGAGGAACTGATCGAGGCCTACGAGCCTTTGCCGCTCGCCGAGGACGTGGTGCGCGATCTTCAAGCCATAGCCACTGGGCATGCCAAGGCGGCAGGCCTGAACCAACTGCCGAAGCTGAGCGGACGCTAGGATTCACAAGAGGTGTGAAGATGAAGGGACCGAGAGCATGGCGGACAGGGGCCATCCTTTTCGCCGTATGCGTTGTGCTGCAGGGTTTTGGCGCCGTGAGGTATGCGTTCCGGATGCCCCACGACTTGGTGGGGATCGGGCTGTACTCCGTCACGACCGTGTTGTTCGCTGTGGCTGCCATCGGGTTCTACCTGAAGTGGAGAACGGAAACTCGACAGGAGGGGTAGCCTGGTTTCGCGGGGTAGGCTTCGGGCAGACTATTGACTGACTAGCTGAACCGTGCTATAGTGTCGATGCAGGGTGCAAGGGGAGCACCCATGGCATCACTACTTCCACAAGGAGGCTCGCCCTTGCAGACCAGGGCGAGTCTTTGCGTCCTACTGGCCAAGTGCGAAGGGCCAGATCCGCGCGCACGGCGAGAGGGCGGCACCAGACCGTATCACAGCGAAAGGAGGCTAGCGTCGATGAAGTATCTTATCACATTCGAGCGAAACACCACTCCGATGCCCATCGAACAGGCGGTCGCGTTGTTCGAGGCTGCCAAGTTGCGGACCAGCGTTGCCCTTGCCGAAGGAAGGATGGATTGTGCGTATGCGTCCGCCAATACCAAGGGCGGAGTTGTCCTAGCGAACGCCGAATCCCACGAGGAACTCTGGGACGCGATTGTGGAGTATCCGCTGTACATGTTCTTTGACTGGGGCGTCGAGCCTCTCTGCGATCTCCACCACGGTTTGGACAAGCTGATCGAGGTCGTGCAGACACAACTCGGCGAGTAAGGTGAGCGTCATGGTGCCATGCACTTGACCGCATCGACGCGCTTGGCGCGAACAGGATCGGTGGTTCAGGCGCACTGGGGCTCCAAACCTGGTGAGCTGGAGCGGGTCACAGGTCCTGTGTTGGAGGGTGCAGGCGATGTACATTCGTGAGGCAAGGCCAGAGGATGGTCAAGAACTCCAGGAACTCGAGGCCAGGTGCCCTGCGGGTACGACGCTCATCGTGTCCAGGGTGAATACGCCTGACTTCTTCGCCCGCGCCAAGGCGTATGAGCACTGGAAGGTCTTCGTCGCCTGCGAGGATGATGAGATCTTGGGATCCGGCGCGTGTGCCATCAGGGATGGACTTGTCGGCGGCAAGCTCTGTCGTGTCGGGTATCAGTTCCAGGCCTTCACCGATCCCGACCGCCGGAGACAGGGGGTGGCCGGCGTGTTTCACCGACACATCGAGGACTATCTCACGTCGGAAGGAGTCGCCTTGTCCTACCTGGTCATCGTGGAGGGGAACATACCTGCTGTGCGACTGGTCGAGGGCTACGGCTTCGAGCCGCACCGCACCTTGGTCATGCCCGGCTTGGCCTTGTATCAAGAGATGGATGTCCCCTCGTCGGGAACCATCAGGCCCGTGTCGTCGAACGACCTGCCAGCGATAGCTGACCTACTCAATGATACGTGGGAAGGTTACGAGCTGTATGCGCCGGCCTCGGTTGAGAGCCTGGCGCGATTCGTCGAGCGGACTCCCCACTACGGCTTCGATAACTTGCTCGTCCTGGAAGATCAGGGTCAGTTCCTGGCATGCCTGGGCTTCTGGGACTGGAGCAAGATCACCCAGATCACAGTGCTGTCGCTGAGCCGCAAGATGCGAATGAGGGGAGTACTGGCCGACGTTATGCGACCCCTGCGGCCCACGCCTCGGGTTCCGCAGTCGGGTGAGACCCTCAGGCAGATGGTACTGACCCCTATGGGATTCAAGGACGTCCTGTACCTCGGTGTGCTGCTCAGATATGTGAACAACCAGGCTGTGAGGATGGGCATTGGCAGCATCTTCTGTGTCTGCGAGAGAGATCATCCATTATTGAGAAGCACGAAAGGATTCATGCGCATCGACACTTCAATACACCTGTACGTCAAGCCCCTGCAAGAGGGCGTGGCGATGGGCGATGGCCCGGTGTTCGTAGACGGCATCGACTTGTAGTAATAGAGTCATTGGGCGAGGCGGTCACCACCCCTTGATAGGAAACGATGCATGGTGAAGAGTCTAATGGATGAGATAGGCAGAGGCTACCTGACGCTGGCCCTCAACCTCAACAGGCATGTGGAGGGATTCGTGGATGCGTACTATGGCCCGCCGGAGCTGAAAGCTGAGGTGCAAAAGGGCAACCCCAGTTCCGTCGAGGCACTGGCGGATGACGTCAGACAACTCCAGGCGGCCATTGCACATAGCGACTACGACCCTCAACGCAAGGAGTACTTGGGACTGCAGGTGCGGGCGATGGCGGGCCTCATCCGCAAGCTGCTGGGCGACGAACTCGATTTCGTGGAGGAGGTGGAGCTCTACTTCGACATCACCCCGCAGATGCTGGACGAGGCCGTCTTTGAACAGATCCACGCCGACATGGATCGGCTATTTCCGGGTGGAGGTTCGGTGCTCAATAGAGTGGCTTCCTGGAAGAAGGGCGTGGAAATCCAGTCCAATCGCCTCTTGCCAGTCCTGGAGTTGGCCGTTGAGGAAACCCGCCGCCGGACATCGATCCTCTTCGACCTGCCTCGTGGAGAGGAGGTGTCGCTGCGCCTGGTGGAGGACGAGCCCTGGACGGCTTACAACTGGTATCTGGGCGCCTACCGGTCGCGGATTGATGCCAACACCGATCCACCACTGAGGGTGGATCACCCCATCTCCCTGGTGACTCACGAGGCCTACCCTGGACATCACACGGAACACGCCGTCAAGGAACATTGGCTGTACCGGCAAAAGGGACGGGCTGAGCACTCCGTCCTGTTGTCCTTGGCGCCAGAGTCGGTGGTCTCGGAAGGCATTGCCGAGACCGCCGAGAGTATGATCTTCAGCCCTGAGGAACTAGAGGCTTTCTTGCATGACAGGCTAAACCCTTTGGCTGGGCTGCCTGATGTAGGTGTGGCGCAGCAGATGGGATGGGCCAAGGCACGCGACGAGTTGCGTGTGGTGGGCGCGAACGCGGCGCTGCTGCTCCACGAGCACGGTCGTCCCCCGGAGGAGGTTCGAGAGTACATGGAGCGGTACGGGCTTCGTACTCCGCGAGAGGTGGCGAAGGGGCTGGAGTTCATCCAGAATCCCTTGTGGCGCTCGTATATCTTCAGCTACAACATGGGCAAGCAACTCCTGGCACCGTTGTTGGAGGGTCCCGACGCCGTAGCCAACTTCCGTCGGCTACTGTCAGAGCCCTTCACCCCAACCCAGGTGCGCCAGTGGATCGCCGATCGCGGGGCTGACACGGCGACATAGGCACGGATAACTCGAGATTCGCAGTCTGACAAGCTGCCATCTGGTCTGACCGCCTCTATTGCGGCGGGCACATCTCGGTCGATCCGCGCGGCGCGTATGCCACGACGCTGTGAGCCCGAGTCCGGTTTCGCATCATGGGAGAGGAAGATGGATGAGATTGGAAGGAACTACTTGACCTTGGCCCTTAACATCGATCGCCACTTTGAAGGGGTGGTGGACGCCTACTACGGCCCGCCAGAACTGAAGGCCGAGGTCGAGCAGGGCGAACCCAGGGCCCTCGACGCCTTGGCCGATGACGCCGGACAACTCGAGGCGGCCATCGACGCCAGCGACTTCGATGCACAGCGCAAGGACTACTTGACCAGGCAGACGCGGGCCATGGCTGCCATAATCCGCAACCTGTCGGGGGATCAACTCGATTTCGTAGAAGAGGTGGAACTCTACTTCGACATCACCCCGCAGATGGTGGACGAGGCCGTTTTCGAGGGCGCTCACGCTGAGATAGACCGCCTCCTGCCTGGTGACGGCTCTTTGCGGGAGAGGGTGATCGCCTGGGAGAAGAGTGTGGAGCTTGAACCGGATCTGGTAGGACCGGTGTTCAACCTGGCACTTCAAGAGTCCCGGCGCCGGACTCAGGCCCTCTTTGGCCTGCCTCCTGGCGAAGAAGTATCGTTGGACCTCGTGGAGGACAAGCCCTGGCGGGCCTACAACCGGTACCTAGGTGGGCACCGCTCCCGGATCGAGCTGAACACAGATGTGCCGGCGAGGCTATACGCTACCATGTCAGTCGTGACCCATGAGGCCTACCCTGGGCATCACACCGAGCATGCCATCAAGGAATACCGACTCTATCGCCAACAGGGCCGGGCCGAGCACGCCATCCATGTCCTCGGCCCGGAGGCCGTACTTGCAGAAGGCATCGCGGTGAGCGCATTGGGAATCATCTTCAGCGACGAAGAGTTGGCTGCCTTTCTGCGAGACGAACTCTGTCCGCTGGGAGGTTTGCCAGATGTGGACACCGAGCGATTGATCGGTATGGCGCGGGCGCTCCGAACGCTTCGCACTGTGGTGGACAACGCAGCATTGCTGCTCCATCGCGACGGTCGTTCCGTGGACGAGGTACAGAAGTACATTGAGGGTTACTACTTGAGCGAAGAGAAGCACGTAGCTCAAGCCATGCAGTTCATCCAAATTCCGCTGTGGCGCTCTTATGCCTTCAACTACACCGTGGGCGAAGAACTCTTGGCGCCCTTGCTGGAGGGGCCTGATGACGTGGCCAACTTCCGCCGGCTACTCAGCGAACCCTTCACGCCAACCCGGGTCCGCCAGTGGGTTGAGGAGCGGCGGGGGGACACCAAGACCTAGCGACGAGAGGAGGGACTGGAGGCGCGATCATGCTGCTGGAACATCTGAGCAAGAGCCCGCGTGTCCACGAATCAGCCTACATTGCGCCCACGGCGGTGGTCTGTGGGGACGTCACCGTCGGTGAGAACTGCCGGATTCTCTTTGGCGCGGTGCTCGTGGCCGAGGGAGGCCCGGTGGTCATCGGCGACGATTGCATCATCATGGAGTATGCGGTGGTCCGAGGTTCGCGTCCGCATCCTGTGACGCTGGGCAACCACGTGGTGGTGGGACCACATTGCTACCTCACTGGCTGCGCGCTGGAGGACAATGTCTTCATCGCCACCGGTGCCACCATCTTCAACGGTGCTCACGTCGGCACGCGGGCCGAGGTGCGCATTGGCGGCCTCGTTCATCTCAAGACCACTCTGCCAGCGGATGCTGTGGTACCTATTGGCTGGATCGCCGTCGGGGACCCTGCTGAGATCTTGCCACCCGAAGACCACGAGAGGATCTGGGCCATTCAGGAGCCTCTGGACCTGCCCAGGACCATATTCGGCCTGGAGCGAGCCCCTGAGGGGGAAACGATCATGCCCGAAATGACGCGCCGCTGGGGAAGGGCACTGGGGAAACACAAATCGGACGTGATATTGGACGAGGGGTAGTGTCGGTGATGCCAGGCAGCGATCGCGGCCTTCCAGGAAAGGACTGGTGGCCATGCGCAGAGTCGAAGCAAGCGTGGTGATCAACCGTCCTCTTGAAGAGGTCTTTGCCTTTGTGCGCAATCCTGTGGATCATCCGCAGTGGGAGACCGCTCAGTTCGACGTGGAGCAAACGAGCGAGGGCCCGATGGGCGTGGGCACGACGTTCCGGGGAGGGATCCGATTGCTGGGCCTGCCCATCGGCTGGACTGCCGAGTGCACGGGCTACGACCCTACCAGGCAACTGGAATTCAGGGTAAACGCCGCGCCTCTGCAACTCCAGGAAATCCTGACCTTGGAGCCCATTGAGGCCGGTACGAGCTTCACCATCGTTTACAAAGGCGACCTGCGTGGCCTCTTCCGGCTGGCTGGTCCCATTGTGGTCCGCGTGTTTCAGAGGCAGGTGGAGTCGGACCTCGCCAACCTGCGGCACTTCCTGGAGGCACCGGCCATCCAACTGGAGCGATGAGACGAGAGCCCTCCCCATTGGGGTGTGCAGACGGGAAAGACGGGTAACGGATGTTCGGAGACATAGGTAACAGTTCTAGGTGTTGGAATTGCGGTCGTTGACGTCGATGTCGGCAACCCTCTCACGGCAAGAGAATACGTCAAAGAGTCCTGCAGTGGGGGTGGGACGCAACGCACCTCCGTAGCCACATAGAATGCTGTCACGAGATAGCGATGAGATTATTTCCACATAGATGGCCATGAAAGAGTGGGACGAGATCTGGAAAACCGAAGAAGGGCGGGCGTGGTGGCTCGAGCCCGAGACCTTCGTCATCTCTCTTCTGACCAGGTTCAAGAGCGAAGGCGTGCATACGGTCCTCGATCTAGGGTTCGGGCTCGGCCGGCACTCCATCCTCCTGGCCAAGGAAGGTTTTGACGTCTTCGGGGTAGAGCCGAGTCCCGCCGGGATGGGATACGCAGTCCAGTGGGCTGAGAAGGAGGGCATCACGCTCAAGCTGACGACAGGCGACATGAGTGCGGTGCCGTTTGAGAGCGACTCCTTCGACCTCATACTGGCATGGAATGTGATCTATCACGGTCTGACGGACTACATTCGGGAGACCGTCGGTGAGATAAGGAGGTGTCTCAATTTGGATAGCTATCTTCTCTGCACCCTGATATCGACAAAGAACGCGCTATGCGGGCAGGGGGAGGAGATCGAAAGAGGCACATTCATCATCGCTGATCACGAGGAGAAAAGCCACCCTCATCACTACTTCGACAGGGAAGAGATCGACGACTTCCTCCTCGGATTCGATCTCCTGCACTGCGAGGACGTTGAGCATGGGCTTCCCGGCAGCTATCACTGGCAGATCTTGGCAAAGCTCCTGTCGAAGGAAGACACCAACGGTCCGTAGAGACAGCGCAAGGGAAGAGTTGCATATGACCAGAAGCCTTCGCACCCGCGCCCCGGGGTGGGTCTTTGTTGTGGGATGCGCTGCTCAGCAGCAAGCGGTCTCCCGAACGAGCCAAGTCGGTGAGCCTCTGAAGAGATCCTGATTCGTATTGACAGAATTCCTGGCTTGTGCTATAATAGGATGGCGGAGTGCAGGTTAGCCGACCCCTACTTCATCTCTCCTTCGACCGCGCTCGTCCTGCACTCCGCCTCCAAGGCCTTGCGCTAATCTGGATGGATTGCGAGCGCGTTACGATTCCAGCTTCAGGTCCGAGAGGCCAAGAAAAGACCAGCATGCTGAGTAGGCTCCGCACCCTGAGTAGCCGCATAGCGGCGTATCGAAGGGCGCAGGAGCCGTCATAGAAGGACGAAGCGGCGTACTGAAGCACGCTATCGAACCATGCGGGTGGGCGAGCGCATAGGCTGGTTGAGCCACATCCTTCGATAAGCTGCCTGGCTGCGCTCGGCAGCCACTCAGGATGCTTGTTGGACGCTGCCTCGCTGCGCTCGGGAGCTACTCAAGATGCTTGATGGATGGTGCCTCACTGCGTTCGGTAGCTAGACAGGAGGCTTGGTGTTGAGGCTGGAATGAGCCGCGCTCGCGGCTTACGAGGACAGAGCCAGGGTATAAGGAGTGATAACGGCAATGATCATCTACACGATTGGGCACAGCAACGTAGCGGTAGAGACAATCATCGAGTCGCTGAAGGCGCACGATGTCGAAGCGGTGCTCGATGTGCGTAGCTCCCCCTACAGCGAGCACGCGCCCCAGTTCAACAGGGAAGACCTTGCAGAGGCGCTCACGCAGGGGGACATCCAATACGTCTACGGGGGCCACTATCTGGGGGGGAGGCCCAAGGATCCGAGCTGCTACGATGAGCAGGATGAAGAGAGGGTGCTGTATCGAGAGGTGGAGAAAAAGGATTGGTACCAGAAGGCCGTCGACGGATTGATAGAGCTGGCCACTGAGAAATGGACGGCGGTGATGTGCGCGGAGGAGGATCCCAACCACTGTCATCGTCATCTCCTCATCGCTCAAACCTTGTTGGACAGAGAGATCGAGGTACAGCACATCCGGCACAAGGGCGGTGAGACCTGGACTGAACCGGCGCACAGGACGCTGGACAGGGAAGTCGAGCAGCTGGGGTTTGGGGACGAGTGGATATGAAGATCTACACCATAGGATACACTCAGAAGTCTGCTGAGGAGTTTTTCAGCTTGCTGGAGGGTCATGGCATCGAACAGATACTGGACGTGCGCCTGAAGAACACCTCACAGCTGGCCGGGTTCACCAAGAAGCAGGATCTGGAGTACTTTCTGCGGCGCCTCTCGGGAATCGGATACGATCATCTGGAATTCCTGGCTCCAACCCCCGAGATCAGGACGGCCTATGAAGAGTCGGGTAACGACTGGGAGGTGTACGTAGAAGAGTTCTTGAAGCTGCTTGAGGAGCGGAAGGTCCTGGAGAGCCTCGAAAGGGACCTCTTTTCGCAGAAGAAGTGTTGTTTGCTGTGTAGCGAGCCTGCCCCTGACCTCTGCCACCGAAGGCTTGTGGCTGAGTATCTGCAAGAGTCGTGGACCGATGTCGAGATAGTGCATCTCTGAACACCGAAGGCGCTGAGGCTGGCGGCGCAGGCTTGCGCAGTCCCTGCCCCTCACTGCTGTGGAGACATGAAGGCGTGTTGAGTCATAGAGGAGGTGGAAGCTGTGCAGAGGAGCGTGATCGTCACCGATGTGACCAGGATGCAACGCCCTGCGGTATGCGTTGCCGGGTTCTTCGCCGATGACGGAGCATCGGTCAGGCCAGTGATGCCCCATGAGAGTGGCAAGAGGATCACCGAGAACTTCATCTGGAGCGGGGCGGAGTTGGTCGTCTTGCCGTTCGCCGAGGTCCGATTGGACTTCAGGGATCAAATCTCTGACCCGCCGCACACTGAGGATTGGGAGCTCGATCCCAGGTGCAGGCCTGAGCTGGTCAGGGTTCTAGCCACGGAGGAGAGACGAGATTTCCTGGAGGATCATCTCGACGGGTCGGTGGCGGATATCTTCGGAGCGCCGATCCAGGAGGACCAGTACATCAAGAAGGGCGAGGGTGAAAGGTCTCTGGGGACGATCCTGGCCAAACGGATCTGGACGGTGGGCTACGGAGTCAGGCGGTACAAGGACGGGGAGGAGAAGTGGGACTACCGGATCTGGTTCACAGACCACGGCGGCCAACGGTACGGCCTGGCAGTCACCGATCTGACCTTCAGGACCGCTTGTGACTACTTGA
>JABAOH010002489.1_pt1 | contig 14135 bp, 15 predicted proteins | sample 7062181 | NCBI WGS metagenome assembly JABAOH01 (sample SAMN14538630, study PRJNA623070) | marine sediment metagenome | biome: marine biome [ENVO:00000428]; feature: marine pelagic biome [ENVO:01000023]; material: deep marine sediment [ENVO:00002113]; isolation source: pool of 5 deep marine... | reverse complement strand
GGGAGGTGTCTCAACATCCATGCAAAGACCCTGTCAGAATTGGTCCAAACCCGTGCCGTGTTTTTGATATTCTTGACAAAATAACGATAGGCGTTGAGCGCAGTAAACCAGTGCCGCCCCGACTCGTTTACAAAAATTGGATGGACTTCTTGTCTCATCTCTCTCAAGAGACCAAAGCTGAGAAGGCTGTCTTTTCCACCGCTTGAGAGAACTGCATACCTCGATGGGGAGACCTGCCACCCGGACGCCTGGTTGGTTTTCGTAAAGGAATCTGATTGCGAGGGACCAGGTTCCTCATCAAATGAGATCCGAGCACGAAGATAACTGGCACGCTTCACCGGGGGAATGTGGGTGGCCGGCTCGAGAAGAAAAGGGTTGGGTTCGAGAAACTTTTTCACGAATATCTCACGGGCCGTATTCCGGGTCATCTCCTCGATGAACCGACGGTCGAGTCTGTCAAACCAGCCATGAAAAACGATCTCGTCACAAAAGAGTCCGTAGTTGATCGCAATCTGGGCAGCCAACAGACTCGCCAGGTTAAGGGAGGCAGTCTCTGTGGGAATGAAGACATTTTCCTCGAAGCGATAAATCAGATCGATCGTATCACCCTTGCCACCCTTCGAGATCGTATATGGCGCCACCACGCGCCGCCGCTCCAGCCGGACAGGGCCTATCTCCAGCCGGGGAATTACCCCGAGCACTTCCAATGGATCATGCTTGGTATGAGACAAATTGTCTATCCTCCAATTCCTCAGAGTTTCGTGACGATTTCGTCTCATCTATTCTTTGTTCAGAATAGAAGAGAGCCTCAACGCTTGAGATGTGGCGTAAGGGCGTTAATAATCTCTCCGGCTCCGTCCAGAAGTACGTCAAAGGCTGGAAGGCCCGTAAGCTCTGTAATCTCTCTGCAGACCAAAGGAATCTCACCCTCGTCCAGGTTTTCATGGTTAATGGTGATGGCTATCACGGGTTTCCCGGATAGGAGTTCTATCACCTCTATCTGCTTTTCGATTGGATGGAGCGGATACCCGGGAAAACCATCATACTCTTTTCTTCCTGGAGCGTGCTGAAGAATCACGACGTCAGGCCTCCCCGCAGCGAGGATCTCGAAACCACCGGGATACGCGGGATTCATCAGGCTACCCTGCCCCTCAATGACAATGACATCGGACCGCGCCTCATACCAGGCCAGCCACACCGCATGCTCGATCTCACCAGCGACGAAGTCGTTAATAAGGGAGTCGAGGATGATACCGTAACGGACACCCTGCATCCACGCGGTCTGCCCTGTTCCAATCAGCTCGGCAGTGTATTTTGCGGCCCCGAGAGCTTCGACAAGAGTCCAGGCCGTCGTGCGTTTCCCGACGGCTGAGTCCGTGCCTAGTACGGCCACTTTTAGAGAGGTCACCTCCTCGATCTTTCCACTGAAGAAATGGAGTTCCCCTCTGGGAGGCGTCTTCCGAACATCCCGCAATCGAACCCTATGCTGTGCAGCCAGGGGGGCGATCTCAGGATCTTCTGAGAGAAACTCGTGAAGACCCGAATCCACATGGAGTCCATTCTGAATGGCGATGATCACATCACTTCGGGCATCTGAGCTCAGGCGGCCACCGTCTGGAGCCAGGCCGATAACCATATGAGTGGCCGGGTAATGACTTCCCTTGGCCGCCTCGAAAGCCTCTTCGATGCTCGGGTAGATCAGGATGTTCCTCTCCTCACCATCCAGTAAAACCCCGGCATCTCTGCCAGCACAAGAGGCATCCACTACAGAAAGGACCCGATAGCGCCGGGTCCTTCGAACAAGACCATGGGCCGTCTTGCCATAGGTCGTCCTAAACGCTCCCTGGCAATAGACGATGGCGTTACCTTCTGGAAAAGAATTCATGACCCCCTGCCTGTGAGGACCACGACATATCGATCACCCGGAAGCGATTCCTTACGATGACGCTCGAGCAAAACGAGGAGACCTGCAGTGGAGGCGGGCAGGACATTCAAACCCTCCCGCTCACGGAGCAACTTCGAATAGTAAAGCATCCCTTTGTCGCTTGCATACGCTGCCCAACCCCCTGTCCGTCTTATGGCCTCCAAGGCGTAATCGCCATCAATCGAGTGCCAATTGATCAACGGCTCATTTACGGCAGTCTCTCGAATCCGGTTTGGTTGGAGATCATCGCAATTGGGCACGTTTTTCAGAAATGCCCGAATAATAGGATTCTTCCCATGAGACGAACCAGCAACCATTCGAGGGATATGGGAGGTTTTGCCGCGACGATATAGGCTCAGAAATCCCCTGTAAATACCTGCCAGTGTTGTTCCGTTCGATACGGGCACGGCAACCGCAGCGGGCGCATCTCGGAGTTCATCATAGATCTCGTGCGAAATCTCACCGTAGGCCTGCAGCTGCAACGCCGTGTTCTCCCCTCCTGGGTTGGCATCGTAGATCTCTTCCCTTTTGGCCATTTCTCGCGAAGCATTGACCGCAATCTCATAGTCTCCTTGGACTCGAATGATCTGGGCCTTCAAGTTGAGAATTTCATTGATTCTTTTTGTGTGATAACCTTCAGGAATGTAAACGAAGCATTCGAGTCCAGCCATTGAGGCAGCGAGTGTTACGGCCATGCCATAATTTCCGCATGTTGCCACAGTGATGGCTTCAAAACCCCGTCGCATCGCATCCATTGCTTGAGCAAAAGCGATACGATCTTTCTGTGTTCCGGTGGGATTACCCCCTTCAAACTTCAGGTAGATCTGGCGGAGCCCCACCTCGCGCTCGATATTGCGCGCCCGTGACAATGTGGTGTCTCCGATTTCAGAATCGATGATATCTTCATATGCCTCAATGCGCTCATTCAGAGGCTGAGTCTTATCCGCTGCCACCCTCTTTTGCGTCTCGAGTTCAGGTGCGATAACCGGTGCCTGAGAGCTCGCCCCATCCAAGAGGGATAATCCAGCGTCAATTTGACTCTCAGTCTGTGAGTCAGGGCTTAAGGTGTTCGGGTGACCCCATGGCGTACTTGTCGTTTCGTCGGTATTGGACATAGGACCTCCACGAGAAAAAGACTCCGAGAAGCTATTAGCACTTTTGACCTTTCAAATCAATCGCTGTACCTCATTCAAGGGGAATGCATATCAATATCTTTTTGACATGTGTAAGAGAGCATTTTTGTTGGGCAAAGTCCTTTCACTGTACCCAACTCCAGAATAACATTGACTGAGACCATTTGGACTTCATCTCTTTCCCATGGTTTCAGGTGGAATCGTAAAAGCTGACTCCTTTTTCACCAGGTTTCTATATTCCCATCCAAAGCGTCAATGGTTCCTCGTTGGTCGAAGGGGTGAGAAAAACAGGAAAGTTCTGAGGAAAGTGGGAAAGGGATGGCCTCAGAAATCTAGAGTCTCCCTTCGTAGGCCTCTCACATCGTATTCTAGGCCTGTGAACATCCGGAGGAAAAGCAATAGACACTCAAGATCCAAGTCGGAGGAAACATAGACTTCACACTTACTGTCTGTGGATGTATCTTTGATCCTGACGGCGTATCTCAAAAATGAGGCTTGCCTGCCCTCTCTCATACTCTTGATATTTTGCGTACTCTTGTGCACACCTCTATACCCGACCCGAGTCTTGAAATCAGGCACATGTCCCCCTCCTTTGTGGGCCAGAGGTACCGATCACCCGCGCGAATATAGCCAAAACAGGTCTCAGGATTCTCTAATTTCCCCGTCCCCAGTATCAGAGCCTTTTCGAGTTCCTATTGCCTTAACTCTCCTTCAATCGGTCACTATTCTAACACTGTTTAGGCTCCCGAAGGGATTGATCACCCTATCTTGAGCGCGGGGATCGTCCTGCCAAGCACCGTCTACACAGAAGCGGTACTCATATCTTCCAGGCTGGAGATCAAGGGTTTTCTTCCAGTTCCCTCCTCGGTCCTTTCTCATGGGCAACGCATCAACATCCCAGCCATTGAAATCACCGGCCAGAGATACCCTCTGAGCCTCGGGAGCATGCAAATCAAACCGGACTTTACTAGCTCTACTAGATTTTGTTCTGACTCTGTTGCTTTGTTTCTTGGCCATTTCACTTCTCCTTCTTTTTCTATTCTGTCCATCTCCTTGCGGTGGTGTCCGCCACACGATAACTTCGGAACCCAGAGCGCCCCCCTCTCGGGCTTTTGTAACAGTCTCCACAAATCCTTTCACCTTGAGAGACTCCAACCTGTCCAGCACCTCCGCCTTGGTCAGTTTTTCCCCGACAACATCTTCCTCGCCGAGTTCATACCAGACTTGTAATGAGGTTAGATGGTCATATAGGGAAAAGATGCGTAATATAGTGTCGTCAATGACATCGAAAGCTTTGTCTCCTTCCATCAGATACCTCCAACTCTACTTGACCACCAGTCTTGGCCCGCTTTTTATCTGAAGCCGAACCCGCTTACGCCTCACGAACGCTTCTTCCTTTTCTTTTTTTTCGTCCCGTTCCTAAATCCTTATCACCCTCCTTCCAACAGAATGCTTTGTGTGAAACATCCGGAAGGTTGGTGAGATATTCTTGAAATTCCTGGTGCGACATAACGCCTTGCCTCAAATTTCCCTCAATAGTCCGCTTGTCATATCGCTTTTCTTCATCAGTGTGCATAGAAACAACCTCCTCTTATCAGATGTCTCATATTTTCAGCATAAAGAGGAAAACTCATCCGATTTTTTCACAGGTCTCAACTGCGATTATTTTGCGATTGCCCTCTCGTTTTGTCCGACCTCGCACCTGCACCCGACGCCGGATTAGACTGAATAAGCCCGCGCTGTCCTTTTCTCCATCGAGCAGGTATTCTTCCTCATCTTCGGTCATAAGTCCGACCCTGGTTACATTCCCGCTCTTATCCCAATCCACCGGAACAAGAATCCCTCGAATGTTTATATGCTGATTGTTTAGTTCCATTTATTACCTCAAGGTCATAACCTCGCCTTATGGCGCCTGTGCTCAACCCTCACTCTTACCCTAGGGCGTCTTGAAGTAATCGCTCACCTATTCCGGTACGAATGTGTCTCCTTGGCGCGACCCATGAGCACAGCCTTGGGCCTGTGAACCGATTCCCCCAGGTGAAACCCGACCCGCTCGAGAAGGTGGCCCAAGCTACACGGCTTTGATAATTGATCATCAAAACCAGGGGAAAGCGCATGAACAAGCCTGGTCTCAAGGCCATCGCCGGTAAGCAGAATGACCTTCGTCTGAGCATTCTGCGCTTTCGCCTTCCTCATCACCGTGAACCCGTCTATCTCGTACATATTGAGGTCCGTAATCACGAGGGCAAAGTCCTCGTTTCCCAACGCCTCAACAGCGGACTCACCACTTGAAACCGCTACAACGCGATAGCCTTTGTATTCAAGGGCATGCGCAACCACCCGCAAGACATTCAGATCGTCGTCTGCCACTAAAATCTTCTGACCCATTGCTTTGGCCTTCTTTGAGCTTGTGAGTTTTTGAGCGTGGTGTTCATCTCATTCCATAATCTCATATGCGGTCACTTTTATTGTTTTCCGGCCTTCGCTGTCCTCCACGACAACACCGGTCGCTTTGACATCCTTCTCGCCCAGCTTGAAGATCTCTTCTCCCTTGCCTTCTGAAGCCACCCAGTACTCTTCACCGTCGTTGGCCTCGATGACCACAGCAATGGGCTTGTCGTTTTGGTCCCAGTCGTCCTCGTAGACTGTTCCGGTGATGGTCACCGTTTCGCTTGCGAATAGATCTCCTGCCGCGATCGAAAGCGCTAGGAACAAACTGCAGAAGCCAATAGCCAGAACCCATAGTCTCCTGTTTTGCTTCATGGTTTTTACCTCCTCTCTGTAGACTTCTCATCACGAGTTCTTGACAGGAAAAGGGCAAGGGTTATGCCAAGTATTTAACCCCTTGATTTTAAATGACCTTATTGTTTAGCCGCTCCCATTTTCGGCACTCCAGTTTCCGATTTCTATAGCAAGACCCGTAACTGAGGGCTCAGCCTCGTCGACCGTATCTGTAAGCTATTGATTTCAAATTGGAATGATTAAGGGGTCAAAATAGGAAGTAGAATTTCCGATCTTGGCGTATCGGCAATTGCAATTCCGGTCGGTCTCATCGGTATGATCGCGTTTTGAACTCCTCTTTTCTCAGTCCGTGTTTCTTCATGAGATTATGCAATTGGCGGATACTGATCCCCGCAGCCTCCGCACTACGGTTGATTCTTCCCCCATGGATCGCTAGAAGTTCTCTGAGATAGCGCCTCTCGATTTCCTCAATGGCCTGACCTCTCACCTCCTCTAAGGTATGAGACCGATCCACCGGGCCTGGTGCTGGCCGGTAACCGGACACGAAGAGTTCCGCAGGGAAACTCTCCGGCCGCAATGTTGAAGACGTCTCGAGGATGTAGGCGCGCTCGATCAGGTTTTCGAGTTCCCGGATGTTTCCAGGCCACGGGTATTCTGCGAAGGCGTGAAGGACTTGCGGATCAATGTCCCGGATACCTTTTGCATGCAATCGATTGAGGTCGTCCAGAATGTGCCTGCAGATAATCGGGATATCCTCAATCCTCTGCTTTAATGGAGGAATTTCGATTGGAAACACGCTCAGTCGATAGTAGAGGTCATTCCGAAAAAGGCCCTCATCGGTCATTTTCTTTAGATCCATATTGGTTGCCGCGATGATTCTCACATCCACCTCGATGGTCGCTTCCCCACCCACCCGCTGAAAGCTCTTCTCCTGTAACACCTGCAACAATTTGATTTGGGCTGATGATGTGAGGGTACCTATTTCATCAAGAAAGATTGTTCCTCCGTGAGCAATCTCAAACTTTCCCAATTTCCTCTTGATCGCCCCAGTAAAGGCACCCTTTTCGTGACCAAATAATTCGCTCTCCAAAAGCGTATCCGGAATTGCCCCACAGTGGATACTAATAAACTGTCGGTTACGTCTATGGCTATGGTTGTGGATCAGTTTCGCGAGAACGCCTTTTCCGGTTCCAGTTTCGCCAGTGAGGAGAACCGTGCTCTTGGTCGGTGCCACCGCCTGAATTTTGTCGAAGATTTCTCTCATTATTGGACTGTTGGATTGCACCATTTCGAGCGATTCAGCTTGCCAAAAGCGATCACGAAGAAATTCCAATTCCGATTGCGCCCTAGCCGATTCATAAAGACTCTGGACGATATATCTTGCTTCCTCCTTGTCTATCGGGTAGGTCAAATAATTGCTCGCCCCTGCCTTCACCGCCATCACCGCTTCACGGATCATTTCTTGCGAGGACATCACGATGATCTCGGCGGCTGGAAAAGCCTGCCAAAATGGCTGAAGACCGGTTCTGTAGTCGTTTTTCCCAACTTGGTGCGGTGTTGCCGTGAGAAATTCCACGTCGATAAAGGTGAATTCGTAACGCTTCTTGCGAAACATCTCCAGGCACGAGTCTTTGCTAGAGGCCATCTCGATCCTGTACTCGTCGCCAAAACAAGCCCGGATGGCATCACACGCTTCTTGGTTATCAGAGGCAACAAGGATATGTTTCATGATCGGAGCTCTGGGCAAACATTTCTCACCAGGTCCGGCGATCCGATTGGAGCGATAACCCGGTATTGCTTTATCACGAGAACCGGCCTTTTACATCTTCGGATAACCTTCTCGGAAAGAGAGCCGAGGAATATTTCTTCACTGGAGTTTCCTCAAAAACCAGCCATGTAGCTATGCAAGTAGTCGGAATTAATATCTATTCCCTCATTACGCAAATACCCGACTCCCTTTTCGCTTTTCCCAAACGTTTTTTGATAAATCTAAGGCTNNAAGGTTTATGAGCAAAAAACATTTGCAGGAACGCTCAAAGGGGTCTGGGCTATCTGCTTATAAGATGGATCAAAAAAGCCAGGAAACTCCGGATATTTCTTCAAGATTGCTTTTTCCATGAGAACCAATCACAATAACCGAGATATTTTCAGCTTTTTCGGCCTCCATTATTTCCCTGAGTGGTATTCCGATTTTGACCCTTGTTTCGACGTCAAGGCCACTTTTCTTCAGTTCCTCTTCTATGAGTCTCACACTTTGGATGGCATCGTCTCTCATTTTTTCCTCTAACTCAGCGGCACTCTGTGGCGAGTGTCGATCGGCGTGCTTTTCTCACTGCGATATCGCCTGGAGGACGCCTTCTGTGAGTCTTTCATGAGGCCAGCTTTTGGTGTTTTATCGCTCTCCTCTTTTACCCTATAAATCATATCTCCGCAGATGTTTCCAGACAGATCGGTGATGCCTTCTAAGCCATCGTTATCATTTTAATCGTCATCGCTTTGCCGCTCTCCAATCCAGACCTTTTGATTTGAGAATTTGCCCCAGTAAACAGGGGATGAGACTCATCACGATCACCAGAATCCAACCCGTTGCTCCGGGGTTTTCCAACTTGAGCACCGAAGCCAGACCCGGAATGTAGACGGCGAGAAGAAGCAACGTTACGCACAAGGCGAGGGCCCCCCAGACGAAGGGGTTACGGGTTATTTCATTGAGGATTAGCCCTGAACGGCGATCTCGCATGTTGAAGACGTGCCACAACTGTGTGAAAGCCAGTGTAAGAAATGAGACCGTGACGGCCTGCCCCTCTCCCATCTTCAGCCATATCAGGGCCAGTGTTAAGGCTCCGAGGACTGAAAGGGTCATGGTAAGCCCGTAACCGCCGATCGCCAGCCAATGGTGGCGGGTCAGGATAGGTTCCCGAGGGTCCCGGGGTCGGTCGTTCATGATGGTCGGGTCTCCCTCACCAACGCCGAGGGCTAGGGCCGGGAATACATCTGTCACCAGATTGAGAAAGAGGATCTGGAGGGGCAGTATCGGCAAGGGTGCATTGACCAGGGACGCCAGAGAAACAGCCATAATCTCACTGACATTACATGAAATCAAGTAGAGAACGAACTTCCTGATGTTGTTGAATATGACCCGACCCTGTTCGATGGCAACCACGATTGTAGGAAATGCGTCGTCTTTGAGGATCATGTCTGCCGCCTCGCGGGCTACCTGAGTGCCGCGCTGTCCCATGGCAACGCCGATGTCGGCTTTCTTGAGGGCAGGCGCATCGTTAACACCGTCTCCGGTCATGGCCACAACCGAATTATTCCCCTGATGAAGGGCGATGAGGTCGAGTTTCTGCTTCGGACTCACGCGAGCGAAAATGAGAACCTGGAGCAACCTCTTGCGGTCTGCTTCCGACAGCCGATCGGGGTTACCGATTTCTTTGCCTGGAACGACCGCGACCCCATCCGTCGTGTCGATCAAATCGACAGCCAAACCCACATTTCGAGCCGTCTCGGCTTGATCCCCCGTCACCATAATGACCCTTATGCCCGCATCTCGGCACGACGTTATCGCCTGGCGGACGTCACTCCTCGGTGGATCGATCAAACCAACAAGGCCAAGGAAAATCAACTGGTCATAAGGTTCTGCATCGATCGTTGCCACCTCTTTCGTAGCCAGGGCCAGTACACGAAGTCCCTTCTCAGCCATCTCCTCATTGCGTCTCAACCACCGCTTACGGTCTGTGACGCCCATAGCCCTCTGACCCTCGATTGTCCGGATCTGTGAGGAGACCTCGAGAACGACTTCAGGCGCACCCTTCACGGCAACCTTAAACCGATCCTCGTCTCGATGAAAGGTGGCCATCATTTTGACGTCAGAATCAAAAGCCTCCTCGCGCACCTCAGGCAGCTTTCTATTGAGTTCTTCTCGGTGGATCTGTGCCCGCGCACCCGCAAACAAGAGGGCAGCTTCCAGAGGGTCGCCGATAGCTCTTATTCTCTCGGAGTCATGAATATCCAGAGAAGCGTTATTACAGAGGACCCCTACTTCCAATGCCTCACGGAGAATCCGGTTCTTGCTAAAATCTACGGACTTTCGATCTTTGGACACTCCACTTTCGGCAAGAACCCCATCTCCATCAAACGGGATCGTTTGGGACTCAAGAACGATCTCGCTCACTGCCATTCGGTTTTCAGTTAGCGTGCCCGTCTTATCCGTGCAAATGACATTTGTCGCCCCCAGCGTTTCAACTGCGGAGAGACGATTGATTAAGGCATTCCGGCGAGCCATTCGCCACATCCCCCTTGCAAGAGCGATCGTCGCTACGATGGGTAACCCTTCGGGCACTGCAGCGACAGCAAGGGCAATTGCTGTCTCAATCATCAGGAACATTTCTTTTCCAGCGAGGATCCCCGCGGCAGCGACAAGAACCACAATCGCCAGGGTAACCCATATCAGCCTGCGACTCATTTGGTCGAGCCGTCTTTCAAGGGGTGTTTCTTCGTCCTTCGTCTCCTCGACAAGGGAAGAGATCTGCCCTAACTCCGTACCCATTCCGGTCGCCACAACAAGGCCTTCCCCTGAGCCTCGGGTCACCGCAGTTCCCTTGAACACCATATTCGCCCGTTCCGCCAGGGAGGTATCCGGTGAAAGGGGTCCCGCATCCTTGCTGACCGGAAAGGATTCCCCTGTCAGCGCTGACTCGTCAACCTGGAGTTTCGACGCCTCTGTAAGGCGAAGGTCCGCGGCGATGACATCACCCCCCTCCAGTAGAACAATATCTCCAGGTACGAGATCTTCCGAGAGAATTTCTTGGGTTCTCCCTTCTCGACGAACCCTTGCAGTCACTCGACCCATTCGGTACAGGGCCTCCATCGAACGAACGGCTCTCAACTCCGTTAGAAAGCCAATACCCGCATTGATAAAGATGACAGCCATGATCGCCAGGCCCTCTACCCAGTCACCCAGGACAAATGAGAGGGCAGCTGCGGCTGCAAGAAGAACGATCATGAGGCTCCTAAACTGCTCAGCAAGGATCAGCCAGGCGCTCCTGGCCTTGGCCTCACGAAGGCGGTTTGGTCCGTATCGTTTTCGTCTTCTCCTCACTTCCACGGAGTTTAGGCCGCTTTCTGCAGAGACCCGTAGAGCGTCAAGAACCTCCTGCCATGAATGCGCCCAAGGGGAACCCAGAACTCCTCCCAATTCCGCCTTTCCCATCCATTCACCCCCGGCTGTCATGCTCCCTCTGTGAGGAATTTCCAGAGTCTTCCAAGCAAGAAATTTTCAACCTCCCGATCTTTCACGACAATTTTGGATCTTTTGATTGGACCCTCATATCCCTTCGCTCCCTTGCTCTCGCGTTGACCCTCGCGGGGCTCACAGATTTTACTGTCGCAGGACAAACGAAAAAGGTAAAAAGTTCAAGGAGAACCACTCCCAACAAACCTTTGGCCTTTAGCCTTTATCCTTTATCCTTTAACCTATCTGGATCCCCCGAGGTTTCCGCAAACGTCGCTCAGAGACATGAGGGTCCACAAAACTGAGAAAACGCCTTCCCTCTGTAGCTTGACCCAAGGATGCCAAGAACAGTACCTTTAATGTTTTAATCGTCCTCGTCCCGGATACTTGCTGTCAACGTCTAGAGACTCTACCCCCGTGCAATCAGATTCATACCCTGTTTACCAGAACAATCTAATCATTGAATTCATATCAGAAAGGCCATAAGTGTGGTATCAACATGGTCGCACTGATCCAAAATAGGAAATTGAGCGGCACACCCACACGCGCGTAGTCAAAGAAACGATAGCCCCCAGGCGCATAGATCATCGTGTTCGTTTGATAACCAATTGGTGTCGCAAAGCTTGTTGAGGCTGCAAAGGTAATCGCCACCAGAAACGGCCGCGGACTCACACCCAGTACCGTTGCCGACGACAGGGCGATGGGCGCCAGGAGTATGGCGGCGGCGTTATTAGATATCGTCTCGGTAAGTATTGCGGTGACAGCATAAAGACCTGCGAGGACCACCATCGGACCGGCACCAACCAATGGTTTCATTACCGTATTGACCAACCAGGTAGCGGTCCCACTTTTCTGCAAGGCGAGTCCAAGAGGAAGCGTTCCGCCCAAGAGAAAAATAACCTGCCAATCGATGGCCTGGTAGGCCTCCTCGGGTGTCAAACATCGACTGACAACCATACCCACGGCACCAATGAGTGCTGCAACAAGAATGGGGACAACATTAAATGCTGCCAGAGAAACCACCAACGCGACAAGACCTAGGGCAATCACGGCGCGGTCTTTACGTAGATGAAGATCGGTCAATTCATTCGTTACAACCAGATCGCTCGATTTCATCAAGCGTTGGATATCCTTCTTCTCAGACTGGAGCAGGAGTGAATCGCCAGCCTCGAGATGGGTATCGATCAGGCGGTCTCTGAGGATTCTACCGCGCCGCTGGATGGCAAGTAGCACACTTCGATAGCGTCTCGTAAATTCGGAGCCTCGCATAGTATGCCCAACCAACCTAGATCGGGGTGGGATGAGGGTTTCTATGAGTTTTACCTTATCTGAACTCAGTTTTCGATCGTCAACGACAAGATCCGCCTGACTCTCAAGTCCGCAGGCGTCCTTCATTTGCATGAGTTTATCCGCATTGCCATGGAGCAAGAGAACGTCGGCCTCTCTGATTTTGGTTGCCGAAGCCCGCCAGGTCGCTTTCTTTCCTCGAATGATTTTGATAAGGTTGATGTCCTCGACATCTCTCGTTCTGCCCTTCTCCCAGGTTTTACCAATCAGCGTTGACCCTTGCTTCACTCTGAGCTCCACCACGTAGTCAGCGAGTAGATACTTGTCTGTTTGCTGATAGGTCCCCTCTCGTCTGGGCAAGAGCCATCCAACTGTGCTTATGAGGTAGACGACTCCTATAGCACACATGACGAGACCGAGCGGCGCGAATTCGAATAGATGGAAGCCAGGAAGTCCGTTTGAGATGGCGATTCCATTGACCAAGATATTGGTAGAGGTGCCAATCAAGGTACATACGCCACCGAACTGACTCGCAAAGGAGAGAGGTATCAATACATAGGAAATAGGAACCCTTCGGGTCCTTGCCAGTCCAATGGCAACCGGAATAAAAATCGCCACCGTGGCGGTGTTGACGACGAATGCTGAGAGCACAGCAATCGTCAGACACAAGACCAAAATCAGTTGGTTTTGAGTTTTTCCAGCAAACCTGTCGATATGCCGGGCCAGCCAATCCACAAAGCCGGTGCGCACCAAACCTGCGCTCAACACGAACATAGCCCCTACGGTGGCGGTGGCAGGGTTGGCGAAGCCGTACAGAGCTTCGCCGGGTTCAATTAAGCCCAATACAAGGAGAGCGAGCAGTGCACACAATGCGGCCAAATCAACGCGAAGCTTTTCGGTCACAAAAAGCAAAATCGTCCCGATAAGGACCGCAAGAACGAAAACGTTTTCGAGACCAGGCATTCGGAATCCTCAGGGTTGCAACCTCTCATTCTAAATGGATGAACCAAAAAATCAACCAAAAGTTGTGCTGCCTCGCTTTCCATCGACAATCCACTGAGATCTGCTTTAATGGACTTGAAAATTGGGGTGGGGACATTCGTGAGATCCCAAGAATAGGGACACTTCCGAAACTCGGGTTCATGGAAGGGGGATTTAGAGGATTGATCAAAAGGATCCTTGTCGCCACAGACGGCTTGGACCACGCCAAGAAGACCATCGAGATTGCCTCGGATATTGCTCAGAAATACGATGGAACGAGCGTTCTTCTCCATGTGGGTGGTTGACCTCCTTACTCAGAGAAGAATGGCTCTGTATGCAGAGGATGTAGGAGACTATTTCCGAGAGACCGGTGTGCGAATCCTTCGAGAGGCTGAGAACGAAGCGCGGGGAAGAGGTGTCAAAAGCGTCGAGTCAAGGCTCATCGAAGGAGACCCCACCCAGGAGATCCTCGAATTCGCGAGAAAGAATCAAGTAGACATGATTGTCATGGGAAGGCGTGGGACAAGTCCTCTAGAGACCCTTTTACTCGGAAGTGTATCCCAGAAAGTCTGACACCTGGCTGAGTGCACCTGTATGACAGTGACATAGATATCCGCCAAGGTAGACGCAAAAGTGGGTGGTTTTCTTCGGTTCTCTCTCATAGGTCTCCCCCTTTGACCCAATTCATAGAGCGATTCCTCGCCTTGCTATTCATCCCCGGAGCCATTCACAACAAGAATCGAGATCAAGGGCTCTCATGCGAGACTTCCAGGATGGAGGACAGATGCTCCCATATCCTCGCGGGGATTTGCTCTTTGCTTATCCGCTGAAGATCTTT
>JABAOH010039016.1_pt2 | contig 14136 bp, 12 predicted proteins | sample 7062181 | NCBI WGS metagenome assembly JABAOH01 (sample SAMN14538630, study PRJNA623070) | marine sediment metagenome | biome: marine biome [ENVO:00000428]; feature: marine pelagic biome [ENVO:01000023]; material: deep marine sediment [ENVO:00002113]; isolation source: pool of 5 deep marine... | reverse complement strand
AGTGTTAAGAGGTGTGTTGCCCTCAGAAGCCGGAAGCGCAGAAATTGACCTCACCAAAATCAGAGAGGCAGCGAAGAAGGCACTTCTAGTGCGCCCGCTTCTTCGATTAACCGAAACAGAAGTTTCTGAGGAGGTGATCCGCTCCATATTTGAGGGCGAACTGAAAGACCTCAAGACAAAGGCGTTTGAATACTTTTTCGAAATCTTCTTGGAACGCTATGCTCGGGAAGAAGCGGAAAAGGTTGCCAGACTCGCCGTTAATCTTATTGAGCCGNNCTATGGTGAAGGAGGCGTTGGAGGAGTTTTCGGTTGAGAATTAAAACTGTGCAACTAGAAAACATTCGGTCTCACGTTAAAACAACGGTTCCATTCGCTGAAGGCTTCAACTGTCTCGTAGGCGGCTTAGGATGTGGAAAGTCCAGCGTCCTCTATGCCATCGATTTCGCGTTCTTCGGAGATCCTCTAAGCAGAAGCTACAACTACCTCCTCAGAGAAGGAGCAGACAATGGCAAGGTTACTGTGCAGTTTGTGCACAGCGGAAAAACCTACACTCTTCATCGAGGACTCAGAAAGAACCCAAAAGGCATCAGCCAAGACAAAGAACAACTCAAGCTGTTTGAAGGAGATAAGCTGATTGCCAGCGTGAAGAACGAAGCAGTTGCCGAACAGTTAAAGGCGATAACCGGACTTGACAAAGACCTCTTTCACGAAGTCGTTTGGGTGCGACAGGAACAATTGAAGGAGTTGCTCAATGCTCGTCCACGAGAGCGACAGAAAAAACTGGATCAGCTGTTCGGGCTTTCTGATTATGAAGTTGCATGGAGCGGGTTGCGTGATTTTCAGAGTAAATATGAGGTTGAGAAGGGGATTTATGAGCGCGACTTTGACGTGGTTAGCATAGAAAAACTTCAAGCCGACTATAACAAACTGGTTGAAGAGTTTTCACTTCTTGAAGGCGAGCTTGAAAGTTTAAAGGAAAAATCCATCCAAGCCGAAACCGACTTCCACAAAACGTCTTCCCGTCTCCAAAGCCTTGAAGATTTGAGAGGACAAACTGAAGAGTTGGGAAAAAGAGAAGCTCAACTGCAGGCAAACATTGCCAATATCGAAGATGCATCTAAAGAATTGGCGAATGAAATTGAACAAAAAAAACTCCTCCTCGAAGACTTTGGAAAACGACTAAAATCCATGGAAACTCAGGAGAAGTCTTACCGAGACAAACTTGGAGAAGAAGGGCTGAAAACGGATCAAACAATTGAAGAGCTTAGAGAATACCTTGCTGTTGTAGAGAAGCAGGTAACAAGCGTTGGAGGCGAACAAGAGGCTGTGAAAAAGGAAATGCTGACTTCTCAAGGACGTATCTCAACATTAAAAACCGAAAACAAATGCCCCTTATGTCTTCAAGAACTTGCTGGAGACTACAAAAAGAGTTTACTCGAGCGTCTTCGTGAGAAAGATGTTGAAGGCGGTAGAAAGTTAGCTGAACTTCAGAAAAATTTTGAGGAGCTGGAAAGGCTTCGCAGCATCGTTAATCTTGCTGTCCTAAATCTACAGTCGCTCGCTCCTCAAATTGAAGGTTTGAAAAATCGAATCGTTGAGGAACAAGAATCATTAAACGGTCTCTCAACAGAACTTGAGGAAAAGCAACGGCAGGAAAAGGCTTTTCGAGATCAACTCAATGTTGTTCGCTCAGAAATCGTGAAATTCGACATCTCTGAACTTGAAACTGCACAAGAACTTCGTGATGAGGCTTTCACGCAATATTCTGACGTAAAGCGCGAATTGGAAATCGCGGAGAGTAGAAAGAAGGATATGTTGTCGAGGATGGATGAGTTTAAGGAGCGTTTAGACCGTGCTGAACAAAAGGTTGAGCGTATGAAGAAGGTTGAAATGCTTCTAGGAGTTATAGAGGGTATGCGAGGAGCATACAGAAGCATCCAACCCCGCCTTCGAAGCGAACTCGTCACATATCTACGCAGAATGGTTCAGCAAGTTCTAGGCAGACTCGTTGGAGAAACAGGGCCTTTACTAACAGTTAACATCGACGAAACTTACAGTCCAATCGTCAAGAGCGAAGAGGGATTTGAACGAGAAGTTTCGAATCTCTCGGGCGGAGAACGAACGCTTCTAGCGTTTGCATATCGTCTTGGTCTCGGTCAGTTAATTATGCAGTCGAGAACTGGACATGGACTCTACATGCTTCTCCTTGATGAGCCAACTGAAAGCCTTGGAAGGGAGGATGGTTCGGTTGATAGGTTAGCTGAGTCTATTTCACGCTTAAAGGCTATTGAACAAATCATCGCCGTGACTCACAGTGATGCTTTTGCGGAAAAGGCGGAGCATGTTATACGTGTGGAGAAAGAGGCTGGTGTAAGCAAAGTTTCCGTTGAGAAGTAGCTTGCATGACCACCTAAAGCTTTATCACTTGAATGATCGTGCTTAAACTAAAAGTTTAAGACATACATCGTCTAAAACTTTCGGGAATATTTGGGATAAAAGGATGAAGCAGCAGAAAAACATAACCGAAGCCCTCACGTCCGCGATAAGCCATCTGGAAAATTCCATGAAAGCCCTAGTGAATAAAGACGAAAACAAAGTGATGACTTCAGTTTGGAAATCGGCTGCTGACTTAGAATACGCAAATTTTCTTTTCTCCATTATACAGGAGAAGCAAAAAAGCCATTCATGGAAACTTGACCTGCGCTCAAAACAGGTTGAAATCGGACCTCTACTAGTGTCTGCTCAAGACTTAGTTAAAGAAGCTAAGAGTGATTTGGATGCCAACGGGCTTCCTGAAACTTACAAGAAAACGTGGATGGCACGAGGCTACCTTCTTAAGGTTTCCGATATACTTCAGAAGGCTCAGAAAAAGTCAGAGTCTAAAAAAGAAACTTGATGACACGCAGTTAAAAGATGTTAATGTGTTTTATTAATGAAAGTTAAGCTCTAATCCACTATTACTCCACAGACTTCTTTTCCTTTATGATCAAAACATTTTCCTTCCCAGAAATTACGCGAAACTGTTCTTTCAGCTCAGCTTTATGCAGGAATTTTCGAAGAAGCACCCGTAGATAGGTTTTCGGAGGTCTCTCCTTTACTTCCTCATAATTCAAAATGATCTCGCTACTCGCAACATCTATTTTGGCGTCTACCTTATTTTTCAGGAATTCTGCGAGATCATCTATTTTTTCAGCATTTTTGCCACGAAGTTCAGATATTTGGATTGTGACTGTTGACATGTTTACATCTCTCAACTTTTCTAAAAACTAACTTTTTAACTCTGCTCTTCGATCTACAATTTCTAATGCTCCTGGTCCTGTTCCGATCAGTGTCACGGGCACTTTTATCTCTTTTTCAATGTTTTCAATGAAACTTTTTGCACTTTGCGAGAGTTTTTGGTAAGAGTTAATTCCTCTACACTCAGGAAACATTACATCTACTTTCGTTACTGCAGTTTGTGTAGCTCCGTTTAACATAACCGCTCTCTTCGCAAGCTCATAATTGAATGGTGCCGATCTCCTCCTTCTGCCAGTTACCGTGGCAACTTCAGCCCATCCTCGTTTTTCAGCTTCTTCCCAAGACAACTCTCCTGGAAGCGGGCCTCCTCCAACTCTAGTTGTATATGCCTTAAAAACTAAAACTACGTCATCAACTTTTGTGGGTCCTACTCCAACATCTGAGCAAGCGGCCGATGCGGCTACATCTTTAGAGGTGCAGTAAGGATAAGTTCCATGATATAGAGAGAGATATGTTCCTTGAGTTCCCTCGATCAGAACGTTCTTCCCTTCGTCAATTGCAGTGTTAACTTCAAGAGGAACATCAGCCAAAAAATTCTTAAAATCAGCCACATCACGTGCGAGTTTAACCTTCCGTAACGCTCGCTCAGCGTTACACGGACCTGTGCCAGAACCAGTTGTTTTTATTGTTTGAGCAAGGTGTCCTTTCTTGTCAGCTTCGATGTGTCTCGGTTCGATGATTGCGCACTGGTTATCTATACCAACTCTGTCTTCACATTCGACTAACTTTATTTCCTGCAGAAGAATCTCTGGGTTGATTAATATGCCTGGACCCATCAGAAGTCGGCACTTATCGTAGACGAAGGCGCTAGGAAGCATCCTCATCTTGTATTCCCTACCTTTGTAGACCACTGTATGGCCTGCGTTAGGGCCTCCTCCAGCCCTCGCGGCTACTGCAGCTTTATCTTTTAATGAAAGATATGATATGATTTTCCCTTTTCCAGTGTCTCCGAAGAAGCCACAGACTACGATGGTACAGGGCATGATAATTCCTCCAACTCGTTTGATAGTGATGTGTCTTCCTCTTTAAATCTTGTCGTAACAGCAGTTTTCACATTTTTTGATTATCACAGAAAATGTAAAAATGTCAGATCGTCCGTCGAGGTTTCATCACAACTCTTTCTTAGGCTTTGACGATTTTCGCGTTCACAATCCAAATTCAAATAACTAAGCTCAGACTGAAGACTTTTGCCGAATTGTTTCCTGATAACGGCGCGACAACTTAGATAAAATGCTTAACATTATAGCAAACATTTAATCCTCTTCGGGCAAGTTCTCTGAAAAAGATTTTTGGATCAATGCCAATCTCTGGAGTGAAGACACCTCTTCTTTTAATTTCTCCTCTACTTATCATTCTTGCCCCTATTGCGGGTGAATGACCAGTTCTATGCTGGACTCCAGTTAAGCTTGGATGCGGACGACTAAACAGCTCTACCATATACTCTAATACTTCTCCAGATTTTTCGCCTCTGATCACAGCTCGGGTACATCCGTAATCAATTCGTTCTGTCGGCTGAGGAAGTTTGGAAATACAAGCCATTGTAACATCTTCTGGAGCTACCGTGATACCTTTTAATTTTAAAGGTTCCTTACTAAGAAGACCTGTATCAATTAAGAAATTGATTTTTTCTACAAACTCTTGGACAAATCCGGCTTTCACGCTTACGTTTTTTATTCCTTTTTCTTTGAAATAGATTGGAAAAGTAGCTACCTCTGGGTGCGGCACATACATCAACCTTCGAACACCTATTGGGTCAGGAAATCGAGCATCTTCTTGACCACTCTGAGGAGGAAGCTCCACATGTTTTCCATCTTGGTAGATCGTTACATTATTGGTAAATTCTTCTATTGCACCTGCAAAGGGAACAAACAACGTTGTCTTTGTCAACTCAGCATAAGCAAAACTCAAACGTATCGACTCTACTGTATCCAATTTATCCACGATATATCGCGAATATATGTTGGTAATTCCCGGAGAACTCCCGAGTCCCAAAATGGCAGTCAGGCCAGCCTTCTTAAATTCGCCGTCTAACTTCAGCTGTTCCAATGTACCCTTAAACCACGCTCCAAGATCAATTATGTGCACTCCAGCCTCTAAAGCTGCCTTCAGTGTCAGAACTCCCGCCATCTCAGTCTCATCTATGACGACGTCATTTCCTCTCATCAATTTCACAAGATTTGCATAGTCAGTCACATCGCAAAACGCAGGTGACACCTTCTCATTACGTAGCTCATCAGCACGCTTCTTTACTTTCTCATAGTTTATATCCGCTATAACTAATTCAGACACTTCATCGCTATCAAACTCCAAGAAGTCTTTAATAGTGGCTTGCGCCATAGAGCCAGCGCCGCCAAGAATCAGAACTCTCATTAAACCTTCACCTTTCTATTGCAAGATTATGGGTGTTATTCCATTTAAAAAAATATCACTTATGTGTGCAAAGTATAATTGTTGAATAACATCAAGTTTCAAACAATCGCCCTTTAGGAGCAGTTTCAAGAAAGTCTTGATAAAACTTTTCAGTCGAGTGGACCAGGGAGAACTAGCACCCAAAAAGGGTCAGGTCCAATCATAAATCGTGTAGTGTTTTACACATTTTTCTCCATCGAATGTTGTTTCTCGGTTTCAAATGCACGTGTCATAGATAATTTTGTAGCGTAGTTAACATAAACATTAAGAAGCTTGAAGATAAGATAAAGTCGATATCTTGTGTTGCTTCATTTATGTCTTTGAGAACGTTATCTAAGTCTTTTTCAAGAAAAGGTATACGCAACAATTTTAGTCCTTAGGTTTTCGCGGCTGTTAGGGTGTTAGTTGCTCTCTTCAATATTTTTTTGATTCCCTTCACCACATCTTTATCTAATAACGCGGGCTGATGCTCCGCCAATATTTTTCTTGCTTTCTCCCGTGCAACTTCCACTATTTTTCTAGAGCCCATTTCTTGCCATCGTGAACGAGAATTTCTATCTGAAAGCTTTGGGGAATAATATTCTTGGCGGAAATGCTTAAGTGTATGCATCTGTTGCAGGAAGTTCGATGCTTCATGAGCTACTTTAGCAATTACGTCTATTGCCAGTCTTTCTTCATCCACTTCGATTCCTCTAACTGCCCTAAAAATCATTCCAAAAAGTTCATCATCAATAACTAGTTGCTCATAACTTACTGTAATAGCACCCTCAATACAACCAGCCCCTGACAGCATATTCGCCCCGGCTAAAGCTGGTACAATCCCGTTTAGCCCCTTCTCAAATGCCACCTGCTCATCCAATGTTTTTGAACTCGTATCAAGTCCATACACGTCTGATGGAAGACCATAATATTTAGCGAGTTGAACACAACCCGCTGACAACAACCCAACCTCAACGCCGGAGCTTGTCATTCCAGATAGCATGTCGATAGGAAAAACACGAGGAGAATACATAAACGGCGTCCCCGCGTTCACAAGTTGAATCATCACCAACCCAGCTAATGTCTCTGCATTCTGTTGAACTAGGCTGCCTGCTAACGTGACTGGACTAGTTGCTCCTGCCATAGGACAAGGCAACACCGCCATTGGCAAACCCAACTTAGCGCCTTGAACCATAATTTTCACAACATCGTCGGAAAACTTCAAGGGACTCGTTGGTGAGAAACTACACGTAATGATCGGGCGCTTCCTCAACTCTTCTTCGCCACCTACTACCGTCTCCGCCAACTCCACCATGTAGGGGAAACCTTTGTCGCTAAGGGGTGTTGCATCCATATTTTTAGCAGTGTTCTGGAACTGCTCTGCTGTGCAGTATATATCACGAACTTGCTCTGGAACATCACAAGGCAAAGCGATCATGGTGCATGTGTGAATATTAGGCAGCGCATCTACTATCCTAGTTAGATCAGCAACATCTTTCATAGTGGACGGTCGAACTTCTCCAGAGTCTAGGTCAACTACATTTGCAGCCCCGCCAAGTGCGTGAGCATAGATCTTCTCATCTTCAAGTTCCACATCATATTTGGGATCACGGGCATACAATGTCACTCGTTTGGGTGCCTTCTTAATGCATTCCATCACCAAACTCGGCGAGATTCTCACGGTTTTTTCATTGAAGTCAACATTCACGCCAGAGTCAGACAAAAACTTTAGAAAACTATTCTCATAAACTGCAACACCAACATCCTCTAGAACCTTCAAGCTTGCAGAATGAATCTTTTTGATTTGATTGTGACTCAAGAATTTTAGCATCATTTATCACCGTGGAGTGGATATTATTTTATGCAGTTGTTTTCTAGATGGCATAAACCTTTCCGTTATCTTGATTCACTGTTGTAATTGGAAACCTCTTCCCGCTCTCCTCCTTCAAAATGTTCCATTAAGCTGAACCATAAACATTAAACTTTGTTTTGGATGTGCGTGCAATAGCTTCATTTGGCTCTTCCAGATTTTCTCTCTTGATGTTGTCACCTTGATAGTTGTTGCATTAACGGGCTTATGCCCTCATTAGATCGTTGATTAGTAGATCTAACATTGAGTCTCTACATCTTATTCTCTCAACTGTTCTATCTGTGGTTATCATTGCTGCACCCGATCTCTGTCTCCCGTTATACTGACTCATTTGTTCCAAGGTATAGGCGCCTACATCCAAAAATGCAATTATATCATTGGGTTTTGTGGATTTAGGAAATAGTCTATACCTAGGCAATCTGATTATCAAGCTTTGTAATTCTCTGCGGTATTTTCGTAGGTGAGGTATTTTTTTGAGCAGAGTGTTTATTGTTGTCTCTCCATCTATATCAAAGAAAACATCTCCACCATCGCATAGCGGGCCAGCCAACTTGAACGGTGACACATGTTCCTTGTCTGACTTATTTGCAACAATGGCATGAAAGTACCATTTGTAGTCAAAGGCATCTAACAAAGTATTGAAGCCTGCATCAATTGCCAACCATGTGGAGTCGTCACGAATTTTTGTGTTTTGGACTGCGGTTAACAAGACTGCTGCATCTGCAACTATGCGTCTACCGGGTTCTACAACTATCTCTACGTCTGATCCCATTTTATCTTTAATAATCGGCACTACCGCGTCAGCAATGTCGTGTTCATTTATGGTCGCATGCAAATATTCCGGAAGTTCGGAAGGGATCTGTCCCTTCACGTAGTTGACAGGTATGCCCCCACCTATATTAACATGCTCAAGTCTCTTACCAAGTTGTTTCTCTATCTCGAGGGCCTGAGACATCAAAGCTTTTGTTCCGGTTTTGAAATGCTCCAAAGCAGTTGTTTGAGAGCCAATGTGCATGTGTATGCCAACTACACTAATCAACTTACTATAAGAAGTAGCCATTTTGATTGTTGCTGGAATTTCTTGAGGTAATATACCAAACTTTGATTCATGTGTGCCTGTTATTAATCCAGGGTGTGCTTCTGTTCTTATTTCGGGAATTATGCGGACGGCTATACTGGCTTTCTGATTGGTTCTACTACACAATTTTATAATTCTTTCTAGCTCGAAAATCGAATCGACGTTAATGCTTTTTATTCCTAGTCTGATTGCGTATAAGAGTTCTTTCGTGGTCTTCGCTACACCATTCAAGATTATCTGTTCAGGTCTAAATCCGACAGTAATAGCTTTGAATAGTTCACCCAAGGAATTGACTTCAATTGAGCAACCTCCTTTCTTTATCACATCAAGGATAGCCAAATTTGAACATGCCTTACTTGCATAGTAAATGTTCGTTTTAGTATGGTATCTGCGAAAAGTTTCGATCACTGAATGAACGTTTTCCCTTATTCGTTTTTCGGAAAACACGAACAAGGGTGTGGAGTGTTTATTGGTCAATTCTAGCACATCTATCTTATCCATGTGAAGATGACCGTTCACATTTTCTAGATATCCAGCTATTTCCCACGGCTGCATATTTTCCAACCAACGTGTGTGCACACACATTTTCTGTAGAATTCAAGTCTTTAATCAGTTTTATCCTTGTGTACGTTCAAACTGAGAGGCTATTGGGATAATAAGGAAATTTTAGAGAGACTTGTTTGGGTTTTGGCGCGCATACATAAAAAGCGGTCATTGTACCCAAAAGAAGGTTAGTAGTGCATTGTTTCATTTCATGTTTTCTAGAATCTCTCTTGCACATTCGACTGTGTATCTCATATCTTCACTAGTGTGAGCAGCCGAGAGGTGACATCTCTTATGTGCCTGAGGAATCATGAATATGCCTCTATTCATCATTTCCTTTTGGAATTTCTTGAACAATTCTGTATTAGAAGTTAATACATCTCTATAGTCGTGAATTTCCCTATCTGTAAAGAGAAGCTGGAACACCGACCCGAAACCAACGATTTGAGCTTTAAGCTTGAGTTCAGCTATGACTTCATCAAGTTGGTTTCTAAATTTTTCCCCTAGATTGAAGAGATTTTGGCAGATGTCTCCTTTTTCCAGTTCCCTAATTGTAGCTAAGGTTGCAGCCATACTTACAGGGTTTCCATTAAAGGTTCCACCGTAGTCAATTTTTCCTATGGGTTTAAACATCTCTAGAATATCTCTTTTCCCGCAGACTGCAGCAACAGGGAAACCGTTTGCCATAGCTTTCCCGAATGTCGTCAGATCTGGTGTTACATTAAAAAGCTTTTGGGCTCCTCCCAAATGATGGCGAAACCCTGAAACTACTTCATCAAATATTAACACTATTTGATTTTCTTCAGTGATTTCTCTCAAGAACCTCAAAAATCCATCTTTGGGGACTATACATGCAGCATTTCCGTGAAGAATCGGTTCCGTTATAAGAGCAGCAATATCGTCTCTATGTTTTTTAATTGTTTTCTCCATCACTTCAGGATCATTAAATGGAACGACAATCGTATTTTTAACAACTTCTCTAGACAATCCCTCAGTATCAGGGATAGATGCGGGAGACTCTCTTGGACCAGCATCCTTTAGAGACGGGCTCGAGCTAACAGACACGTAATCGTGCCAACCATGATAGGCGCCTTCGAACTTTACAATTTTTTTCCTCTTCGTATAGGCTCGCGCAACACGTATAGCATGATAAGTTGCCTCGGTTCCACTGTTGCAAAATCTCATCATCTGAGCTGACGGAACATGTGTCTTAATTTTCTTAGCAACTTCAATTTCTAACTCATTGGAAAGACCAAAAATTATCCCCTTACTCAGCTGATCTCTCACCGCAGCCACCACGCCAGAAGGCGCGTGCCCCAAAACCACAGGTCCAAAAGCTAGGTGGTAATCGATGTATTCGTTGCCATCTACATCGTAGATCTTGGAGCCCTTTGCCTTCGATATGAATATGGGATAAGGCTCAAAGAATCGTATTGCGCTGTGAACACCACCTGGCGTTAATTTTCTTGCTTCTTCAAAAAGTTTCTTGGATTTGTACAGTTTACTCATCATATTTCCCCAGTTATTTTACGTTTTTGGGCGTGCATATTAACTATGTCCAAGTATTATAGTGAACTAGAGGGTATTCGAAGCATACGCAAACATCGTCGCTATCCATCAGTATGTGAAAAAATATATGAATTTAACTGACAAGAAAGGCACAATTCACACGGCAGAAACTTGGAATGAACGAAAAAATTCTGTGGAAAGCTCTATGGGCACTATGAGAAATCGAGGAATGTTGTTAAAAAAAATCAAGAGAATGATGTATAAATGTTTTTATTTTGAACTAAACGCAATTTTGTACTATTCTTTTTGAAGTTCAGGAAGAATTTCTTCGTAGAAATCGAGCGATTCTGGATTAACTAAAGCGTCCTTGTTTGGGACTGGTCTACCCTGTATTATGTTCAAGACCGCGCTTTCAACTTTCTTCATGTTAAAGGTGTAAGGGATATCTGGCGCCTCGATGATAAAGGCTGGAACATGACGGGGAGAAGCTTCTTTGCGCAAGGCTGTTTTAATCTTATTTTTTAAATTATCTGTTAATTGAACTTCTGGTCTAAGTTTTACAAAGAGGATAATACGTTGATCCCCCTTCCAATATTGTCCTACAGCTATGCTGTCGATAATTTCTTCAAATCTTTCCACTACATTATATATTTCAGCTGGGCCTACGCGCACTCCGGAAGGTTTTAAGACGAAATCAGAGCGGCCTAAGAATGTTATTCCACCTGTGTCGCCGTGAATTATGATCCAATCGCCATGCCGCCAAACATCGGGATAAACATTGAAGTAAGCATCTCTATATTTTTTATCTTTGGGGTCGTTCCAGAAATAAAGAGGCATGGAAGGAGAGGGAGCTTCACAAACAAGTTCTGCTTGTTGATCAATTACACTATTGCCCCTTTCATCATACGCCTTCACTTTCATTCCTAAAGCGGGGCCCTGTAATTCATCAGCATACACGGGCTGAATAGGAGTTCCAGCAGCAAAACAACCATTGATATCTGTGCCTCCTGAGATAGAATTAAAGTGCATATCTTCTTTAATTTCTCGGTAAGCATACTCAAATCCTTCACGCGAAAGCGATGAACCAGTTTGGGATATTTCTCGTAACGATGATAAATCGTAGATTTTTCCGGGTTTAGCTCCCACGCTTCTGAGATGATTAATATAACTTGCACTGCAACCAAATATGGTTATTCTTTCATCCTGAACTAGTTTCCACATGGTACTCCAATCGGGATAAACTGGGTTGCCATCATATAAGACCACAGTAGACCCTACAGCTAAAGAGCCCATTAACCAGTTCCACATCATCCAGCTAGGAGTTGTTATGTAAAAAATCCTATCTTCACGTTTTAAATCGGTATGGAGTATCAGCTCTTTAAGATGATTGATGAGGACGCCGCCAGCTCCTTGAACCATACATTTTGGTTTACCTGTTGTTCCGGAAGAAAACATGACATATACGGGATGATTAAAAGGCACCTGTTCAAATCGGATTTCCAGTCTTCTTTCTTGATAAACAAATTCGTCATATAGCACGGATTTGGGTATATGACTAATATCGGCTTTTGCTTTCATATAAGGAACTACAATGATTTTTTCTAACGAGGGGATTCCTTTGGCGATTTTCTCAACGTTAGGTAAATCGTTGAAAGTCTTCCCTTTGTAGGGATGCCCGTCTACAGTGAATAAAACTTTCGGTTCAATTTGACCAAGACGATCTAAAACCGCCTTTGGGCCGAGTTCAGTACCACAAGAAGACCATATAGCGCCGATACTTGTAGTGGCAAGCATCGCAACGGTTGTTTCCATGAGGTTGGGCATGTAGGCTGCTACACGATCTCCCGGAGCCACCTTTAATTCACGTAGCGGTTTAGTCAAATGTGCTACAGAATCGTATAGTTCTCCATAGGTCATTCTGACTGATTTCTGGGTCTCGCTTTTGAATATGAGAGCCAGATGATCGTCTTTATGTCTCAGAAGATTTTCAGCGAAATTCAATGTTGCGCCAACAAACCACTTTGCGCCAGGAAACTTACTTGGGTCGTCGATTACCGCATCATATCCATGGGAAGCTTTTATCTCTCCAAATTTCCACATTGCTTTCCAGAAATCTTGTATGTTTTCAATCGACCACCTATACAATTCAGCATAGGAGTTAATTTCAAGATCATGTTCTTCATCAACAAAACTGATGAACCGCGTTATATTGGCTTGTTTTATATATTCTTTCGAAGACACCCAAAGTGGTTTTCTCATCGTTCATATCCCGGAATGCATCAAATCCACTTTGTGTTTTCTCTGTTTTTTATTTTATCCCATCTCAAACTGTTTTTCGATTATTTTAACTAGAATGTTTTTTCAGCGCGTGACGTCCGTTTTGAGCTCCTTGTGCGATTCTACGTATCTATTATTCGCGTACTTTCTTTTGTAGTGTTCTGGGTCTTGAACGACCTCGAGTTCGTTGTTATCAGGGTCGAGGAAGTCGGCAACTATGCCACCCCACGGCATCTTAGTAGGTTTGAGAGTGAAATTTATCCCTTGCTTTCTGAGTCTTTCATAAAGTGCATAGATGTCGTCTGTTTCGAAGACTATGCCGGTTCGTTTTTTCCTCTTAGCTTTCTTATCCGTTGCGTGCATACCAATTTTAGCAAGTGGTTCATCTGGCCCAACTTCTGCATGGTTGAACATTCTAGCGTTGAGAGCTATTGGCAAACCAAGGATTTCATGGTAAAACCGCAACGCCCTGTCCATATCAGACACATGAATCATGGTTAACCAAAGACGAGTTATTCTACCAGTCTTTTCCTTCATGCTTACTCTTTCACCAAGTTAGATTATTTAAGCGTTTGAAAATACACGTGTAGAGTAGAACTCCAAAAAGCCTTGTTTTACGCAACATTGGAATGCGAGTCTCAGTTTGCAACATACGCCTCACATACGCAACGGAGTATTCATGAAAAGAAAAATATCGGTTGCACATTTGTGCACACAACATTGAAATCCGAATTGCACCACATTAATATGGTACGTGCAAAGGTAGGTCTCTATGGTAAAAAGACAGAATCCAAATTGGTTATGTAGAATTGGATTGCACAAGTGGAGAAATTTTGGTGAATCAGTTGTAATTACCTGGAAAGAACCCAAACTTCTGAAGACCGCATACGACAAATTCACTCAAAAAAGTAGAGAAGTATTTACCAAAAGGAAATGTTTGAGATGTGGAATTAGGATGAAGAGGAGATTGGTTAGGAATCCAGATGGGACCTTATCATGTATCGGCTGGGACCCCTTATTAGACTCTGAATGTGAGAAAGATAAATTTGAAGAACCTTAACGTGAATTGATATAGGACTTGTAATCTCTTTGTTTGATAGTCAATATCGAGTCTCACGATTGGTTTCACCGAGAAGTGGAAGAACACGTTTAGCCTCGGTTATAACGTCATCTT
>JABAOH010024683.1_pt1 | contig 14136 bp, 17 predicted proteins | sample 7062181 | NCBI WGS metagenome assembly JABAOH01 (sample SAMN14538630, study PRJNA623070) | marine sediment metagenome | biome: marine biome [ENVO:00000428]; feature: marine pelagic biome [ENVO:01000023]; material: deep marine sediment [ENVO:00002113]; isolation source: pool of 5 deep marine... | reverse complement strand
TTATGCACGAAGAGGAAGGTGGAGGGGACGAATACGAATATTTCGAAACCCCAGAGGACGTTCAGGAGGATTCAAGGGAATCCTACGTAAAGAAAATGATAAAGGATTCGAAGGATCAGGACGGCCAGTTCAGGAGGCCTGATTACAAACCTGGTTCTATATCCAAGGAAATGGATGAGAAGGAATATGAATCTCCCATTACTCAAGAAACAGAGGGGGAAAAACCGAAACCTGCGGAAAAGAAGAAGGAAGAATACGAGCTCTAACCTTCCCCGCAAATAGCCATAAGCTCACCGACTAATTTTTCATGATACTTTTCCTCTTCAGCAATTCGCAGGAAGAAATTCTTAAGAGCGGCATTGTTTACTTCGGAAGCGAGTTCAGTATACATCCGAAAAGCCTCGCCCTCCTTATTGAGCATTTCCTTCAGATGCTCGTGTATTTCTTGTCTAGTATTCATCACGCGGATCACCCGAGAGAATGTTTATCAGATTCGAAAGAAGTTCTTTATGCCTCCTCGAATCGTCCATGAGTTTAGTAAGGCCGCTTTTCAATTTCAGAAAGTTAGTGACGCTGAAGTGCGAGTGTTGAACGTTAGTTATATCTAGGGAAGAGAGGTTTTGCACGAATTCGTCCTCAAAAGAAATGATTTCTTCCATCTTTCTGAAAAGCTCAGACCTGTTCATGGTATTTATTAAAACAAATATATTAAAATATTTCATGCCAAACATGTTCGGCCGCAAGGAATTTCGGATCTCGAGATCCCATAAGAAGAAGGATAAATATACGAAGAAGAAGCCTCCTGTAAAGAGAGGCGACGTGATCGAACTGTATATAAAGGATGTGAGCAAGAAGGGTGACGGGGTCGGGAAATTCGAGGACTTCGCTGTTTTTGTCCCCGGAGCAGAGGAAGGGGAAGTTGTTAAAGTGAAGATCGTGGAGGTCAAGAAGAACTGCGCCGTGGGGAAGAGGATGGGGTGAATTGAAAACTTATTCTTTCAGCCAGTATTCGAATATGCAACAATCATGTCCTAACATTAATTTCTTTGGTCTTGACATCTTTATCTTGGGGTTCAGAGCCTTGTTCATGACAGGATCCATCATGCAGACCATTTTGAGCCCGATATCCTCTGCCTTCAGCTTCCTGTAAATTTCCGCGTACCAACACTTGTTCATCCTGACTTTCAGGTGGTTTTTTGTCTTTTCCAAAACGGTGAAATTTGTGATCCTGTTTATGCCCTCGAAATCGCTGAAAATTATCTTGAAAAACTGATCCATGTTGACCGGGATTATGTTTTTGTATTCCTCCTTAATCCTTTTCTCTATCAGCCTTTTCTTTTCATCCGCTGCCCTGTCAATTATTTTTTTGCCTGAGCTTTTTTCAAGTGCCCTCAAAACCTTAACCCTCTCCTCTATGTATTTTTTCTCGATCTCTAGGGAATCCATTTTACTCAACCTCAATCCCGGGTTTACCTGGCATGGCCTTCGCTGCCCTTGGGCTTTCGGAATCCTCCGCCCTTATTATATCGATTTTGCAGCCGAATTCCTTCTCAAGGAAGTTCTTGGAATCCTCAAGGGATCGGAATTCCCCGGACTGGTCCAGAATGAAAACAGGGATCTTGCTCGGGTCTCTCAATACGGAAGCAGCGATCTTAGGTATCTCGATCCCGTGTTCCCTGTCCATCACCTTCTTCGTAACCTCCTTCACGTCCCTGGTCTTCTCGATCGTTTTCTTCAGCTTCCTGAAAAGATCGTATTTCCATTTAGGGGAAACGAAAAGCCTGATCCTCTTTGGCTTGATCTTAACGAGCTTCAGAACGCTTCTTATGTCCTCGATGGTCTGGTCGAGGAGTTCCTCGTTCGCTATGAACTTCTTGTCTATGAGCCTGCTGTCGTATTTGGGCCAGCTTTCAAGGGAAACAAAACCCCTGTTTCCCAGCTTCTCCCACATCTCCTCGCTGAGGTGGGGAACCACGGGATTCAGCATCTTAACATACTTCTCCGCTATCATCCCGTACACCGCTTTCAGCTCGCTCTCATTCGCCCTCTTCCCGAGCTTCTTGATATCCCTGGGTATCTGATAGATCACGATGTTCCCGTAATCGCGCAGGCGCATTTCCTCTAGCGCCTCTCCTGCCTCTTTCAGGGAATTCTCAAATCTCGAGATGAACGATTTCCCGGTCAGGGCGAGCTTCCCCCTCTTCCTCCTCCTGATGATTTCCGAAAGGAGAGAATAGAGATTCACGAGGTTCTTCCTCATGTTCTCCGCATCCTTGGTCTTCCAGTCGAACGTCCCCTCCAGGGTGGTGGCTGTTGAGATGTAGGAGCGGAAGGTGTCGGCTCCGTATTTGTTCTTGACATCGAGGAGCGTGATCACGTTTCCTTTCGATTTGCTCATTTTCATTCCCTCGCTCTGGACGAATCCGTGGAAGGATATCTTCCTCGGCCAGAACTTCTCGGGAAAGATCCCTGCGTGCGCGAATATGAAGAAGGATAAATGGTTGGAAAGATGGGCGACGTACGTATGCCTGTGGTCGTTCGGATACCAGTACTCGAAATCCGATCTCATCTCCTTCAGAGCGTCCGCCTTTATCTTCAGCTTCCTGCTCAGGGTTTTCGGGCTCCCCTTACCGAGGTAGACGTAATCAAATAGGGAGGGTTCGAGATGTTTCGGCTTGATTTTGTATTTCTCGATCAGTTTTTTCAGTATGTAGAAACTCATGTATATGGTGGAATCCGAAAGCGACTCAATGATCCATTTCCTGTCGAACGGGAGAGGCGTTCCGAGCCCTCTTTTTCTTGCGGCCGGCCTCTTGTCCAGCCATTCGAAGGTGTCCTCGAAGAGCTTTCGCATGGTTTCGGGAAGGAGCTTCATGTGTTTTAGACATCTGTAAGCAAGGGTTTTCCAACCCTTTGCGTTGAAATCAAGGAACCACTGATCCTCAAGGATGGAGACAACCACCCGCGTCCCGTCCCTGCAGTAAGCTTCCCTCGAGGTCTCATACATAACGTCCGCTTCACTTTTCTTTAGGAGATCCTCCTTCACCCTGTCCTTCGCCACCGTCACCTTCATTCCCGCGTATCTCCCGCAGTTCCTGTTCATCACGCCTTTGTGGAAGCCCTCCCTGTAAATGGTTTGTGTCGCCTCCTCAAGCCTCGGGTCCTTCTGGCCCTTTAATTTCATCTTCTCGGATATCTTGAGCGCGGAGAGGTCTCCCCAGCCGGGAACGTTTATTATGGGGACGGGCTTTATCCTGCTGATCTCCCCGAAGTCCAGGCCGTATCTTTCGGAGAGCTTCCTGTCTCCCTGGAGTTCCCTGAGGGCGACCCAGTCGTAGGGAGCATCTGAAGGAACGCTCGTCACGATACCGCTGCTTATGTTCGGGTCAACAAAACTGGAGGGAAGTATCATGATCTCCTTTCCGATCCCCGGGGCCTTCACCCGTTTCCCGACGAATTCCTTCCCGCTCACGTATTCCAGGGTTTTCATGTTCTTTTTCTGGTAGGAGAGCTTTTCATAGGCCTCCCTGCTCATCACCCATGTTTCATCCCCTGTCCTGACTTTAACGTATTCCACCTCGGGGTTTATCCAGAGGTTGGTCTGACCGAAGACTGTTTCCGGCCTTAACGTCCCCGCAACCAGAATCAAGCCGTCATTTGTCCGGAATTTGAGCAGGGTAAATTCCTGCTTTATCACGGGGTTGGTATCCGCATCCTGTATGTCGTCCTCCCCGACCGCGTTCTCGCAGTTGGGGCAGTAAAGAACAGGGTAGCTCCCTTTCACGAGGTAATCCTTGTCCCTGTATTTCGTGAACTGCCATGTTATGAATTTCTGGTAATCCGGGTCCCCTGTCGTGAACCTCCTGGTCCAGTCTATGGACAGACCCAGGGAGGAATACTCATCCATCATCTTCGGGGCGAAGAACTTCACTATGTTCCATGGTTCGCTGAATGATTCCAGGATACTCTCCGCCCGTTTTTCGTTTCTTACGTAGTTCTTTACGTATCCCTTGTAGAGATTGATCTTTTTCTCCTCCCCTCCCTTGATAGCGGAGGATATCCCGAGGATTGGGGTTCCTGTTATGTGGAAGGCGAGGGGGTAGAGAACATTCAAGCCTTTCATCCGCTTGTACCGGACGTATATGTCGCTTTCGGTCACCGCCCTGCCGTGTCCTATGTGCAGGCTTCCGGAGATGTAGGGATAGGGCGTGGTGAAGAAGAATTTCCTCCTCTTTTTGTCGATCTCGGGCTCGAAGGCCTTCCTGTCCTTCCATTTATTCTGCCATTTCCTCTCTATCCTCTTCAGATCCGCATATTTCATGAACCTTCCCTCTGCCTATCTCTTGGTGAAGATCGTTACCCATCTCAGGTTCTTGTCGCCGGTCTCTCTCGGCCCTACAGATAACCTGTAGTCGGTCATATTGATGCCGTGTTTCTCGGCGAGCTCAACCTTGACTATGTCAGGCACGACCTTCTCGTCAGTGAAGATTGAAACCGTTCTCGAATCATCGCTTATTTTTACCTTATACTGCATAAAACCACCCACTAATATTATTAAACTCTTATTTGTATTAATTTATTAAAATAGATGGGCGTGTAGCTCAGCTGGAAAGGTAGTTCGAAACGGACCCGTCCGTTTCTTTCGAAGCCTACGGCAGTAGAGCGCGGGTCTTCTAAGTTCCGGAAGGAGCGGCTTGGAAGAATTGAGAGCATTTTGCTCAATGATAGCGAAGAAACCGATTGACGCGCACTTCAGTGTGCGTCTTTTGCTGTTAAGCCTGAGGTCGAGGGTTCGAATATCGAAACCTCCAGCGGGTTTCGATGCATCCAGCAGCCAGGATTCGAAAATCCCTTCACGCCCATAAACTTTTTATACTTGCTCCCACATAATTCCCTCCTAATGAGATCGGAAAGTTCTGTGAGGGATTATCTGAAGGGGATGGTTTCTGACCTGCCCAGAAGAGAGAAGTACAGGAAACTTCTCAGCATATACCAGAATACGGACAGCGAGATCCTGAGAGGTTACATAAGGACTGAGGTAGGGGAAATGCTGACTGAATTCTTGTACAAGGCAGTAAAGGGGATGTCCAGGGAGACTCTTAAAATTTACAACATTCCCGTGGATGAGGTCGTGAACGAGTCCATGGTCAGAATTCTCGGGGAGAAGCTTGATACCTACAACACGGAAAAGGGTTCACCGTTTGAATCCTACGTATTCAGGGTAGTCCGTGACAGCGTGTCAAATGTTGTTGAAGGGCTGCGTGCCGTTTCGCAAGGCCCTAACGGAAAGGGGAAGGAGGAGGATGTAAAAGGGACTGATAGAGGAGCCTATTACGGGGAATATAAATACAGGGGACTGATCATCCTGAACCAGCATTCGAGCAAAATTCATGACCGCACCCTGGAAAGGATTATAAGCAAGGACACCGAGAAAAAAATCAAGGCCGCTTTGAATGATTCGCTTAATGAAAGAGAATTCTTTGTGCTATCGCAACTCCACGGACTGGGCTACGGTCCTGTGCTTGATGGCCACGCATACGTGAGAGAAGAATATAAAACCCCAGGGGAAATCGGGGAATTGTTGGAGATCGGGCAACAGCAGGTGAATGAACTGGAAGACAGAGCGTATGAAAAATTAGGTAAGATCAAAAGGATAAGGAAAATGGCAGGAGATTGGGCAGTTATCTAGACTGTTTCTTAATGCCTTTGTTTTTAAGGAGCTTTCTGTGTTTATCCGCTTCGCTCTCAAGAACCTCGACGAAGTATTTCCCCCTGTATCCGCATTTCTCGCACTTGTATTCAGTGGGGAACCAACCGATCTTTGAAAGAATCGATCTGTAAAAAACATTAAGCTTTCCGCCGCAGCGCGGGCACACGCGAACGTATCTTTCCTTCATTATTTAAGATTTTCCCCCAATCAATAAAAATGGAAAACGAGGTTCTGTTTCCCCACGTAAACTGGTCGAAAGCCGAAGAGATTTACAATTCAGCGCTATACTTTAAAACATTAGGAAAAATGGATTTCTGAAACAACAGGCATGTTCTAAACTGTGTGGGATTTTTTAGTGATAAATGCAAGAGCAGAGGAAGGGAAATGATTGAAAGATATATCGAAAACGTGAACGGGGGGCTGACCCCCGAGGAGTTGTTGGACCTCATCATTGAAAAACTGGACCCCAACAGGATAGTGGAGGACAGGCTTTATTCGTTCTATGATGTACCGATAATTCTTAAAAAAAGTTTCAATGTGTCGCTTTTGAAAAAACTGGTGGAGAAGGACGGGAGGATCGAGATATACATTCAGGGGAAGGCCTCCTGCATAATGGGGGAAGATATCCCAAGAGCGTATGAGCTCATGAGAATCGCAAAGTTTGAAAGCAAGAGGTTCAAACATGACTACCCCATAGCGGAGGATGAAGTAGAATACGTTTCCGTTATTGATATCGCCAATGAAAAAAACATTCATCTAAATTATATAAATGAAAGGCTAAAAGAAAACAGCTACGCTAGGGAGCTGGTATACAGAACTCTTATATCGGAAAAGAGGGTTGTTAGAAAAGAGGATAAGGAAAAATTCATTGAGCTTGTAACTTAAGGTTAAAACCGTTTCTATTCCGCCACTGGTTTGACCTTGATCCCTATGCCTTCCAGCTTCCTCTTGAACTTCCCGAGTGCTTTGTGTATGTCGTCCGTGTTGTGCGCTCCGGTGCAGATTATCTTCCCTGAACTGAACAGCAGGAAGGCGACTCTCGGGTCGCTTATCCTGTAAACAAGGCCCGGGAACTGCTCGGGTTCGTATTCCGCATTCTCGAGCGAAAACGCGATGTCTTCAAGGTTTAGATCGGCCTCTATCTTGCTGGAGGCAACGATATTCTCGACTTCTATTGGATACGTTTTAGGGATTTTCACCCCAGACTCCTTTATTTTATCCACAACCTTCCTCATCGCTTCCTTCGCCATCTCGATGGATTTCGTTCCCGTGCACACGATCTTCCCGGAGGAAAAGATAAGCGCGGCTGCCCTCGGATCAGTAGGCCTGTAAACAAGGCCCGGGAACTGCTCGGGTTCGTATTCTGTGTTTTCAACAGAACCAACAAGCTTGTTCAGAGAAATGCTAACGTTCAGGGTGGTGAACGCGACGACGTTCTCGATCTTGATAAAAAACTCCTTTTTGTCTGCCATAATAAGACACCCTCACAAAAATTTCAATTATACTAATATGAGATTAAATTATTTAAACCTTTTATTATTTGTATTCACTTTCCTGTTTATATTCCGACTTCATCACATACTCTGTTTTGACCGAGTACTGGCTCTCCCTTTCCTCCAATGAGGTCAGCTCGTATTTCTCCTCCTCCTTTTCTTCGGTTTCTGAAACCGATTTCTTTATGACGAACTCGAAATCCTCCATCACGGGGGGGAGTTTGGCCTGAACCAGCGTGGACGTCGCGAACCTCCACAATTCCTTCCCGTTCAGATCAAGGCAGTACAAATGGCAGTCCCAGCAGCCGAAGTATATCCTGTCTTTCCACAGCGTCGGGGAAGAATATATCACCCCGTCCGTCCTGAACCTCCATATCTCCTTCCCGGTTTCGGTGTCAAGGCAATAAAAATTGCAGTCACCGGCTCCGAAATAGAGTTTATCATCATTGACAAGGGCTATTTGCGTTATTATTTCCTCTTCGCCTATCTGAAACCTCCATATCTCCTTCCCGCTCTCCTCTTTCAGGGCGTACATTATCCCGTCTCTTGAGCCATAGAACAGAACGCCTTTATGCAGAACAGGACCGCTTGAATTCCCCAGTTTGCCGGTTCTGAACCTCCATTTCTCCTTGCCAGTTTCAGCTTCAACGGCATACAGGTAATTATCAAAACTCCCGAAGTATAAAATCCCGTTAATGACCTGGAATCTCACAGGAGACCAGATTTCTTCTCCTGTCTTGAACCTCCAGATTTCTCTTCCGGTCTCCGCGTCCAAGCAGTAGAAATATTCATCGAAAGAGCCTATGTAAATCTTACCGTTGTATTCGCAGGGACATGCCGCAATCATATCCCCTGTCTTGAATTTCCAGATAATCTTGCCTGTTTTCATGTTCAATGCATAAACATACCCGTCCTTTGAGCCGGTATAGACAATTTCTTTATATTTGCAGGGTTTGCCGAATATCTCCCCGCCGGTCCTGAATCTCCATAAGAGCTTCCCTCTCTCTACATCCACTGCGTACAGGTATCCCTCCTCATTGCCGGCAAATACAATTCCTTCAAAAACCGAAATCGGTCCTGCTATTGGTCCTCCCGTCCTGAACCTCCAGAGTTCCTTCCCGGTTTCCGCAGCCACCGAATATATGTGAGAATCCCTGCATCCGAAATAGATTTTCTCATTCAAGAAGATCGGTTTACCTATAACACTTCCCCCATGTCCCAAATTCCATATCCTGGAGAACTTGCCTATCTTTTGGATCTCGAATTCCTCCAGATCCATCTCGAATTCCGAGAAGCCGGTTTCTCCTGAAATCATCCTTACCATCTCGCGATCTTCAGCTCGTTCGTCCGGATGTCGAAAACCCTGGAAGATCGTCCCTCTATCCTTCCCGAATCGATCGCGTAGTCAGCAATCTCCTTTATTTCCTTAGGGACGTCCTTTATGGAATAGACGGGCTCCTCCTCGGAGAGGTTCACAGAGGTTGTCACGAAGATTATCCCGAGCGATCGTATCAGATCGCAGAACTCGTTTTTCGGGATACGGATCCCTACCGATCCCTCCTTCGAGACAACGTAAGGGATTCGTTCTTTTGCTTTCAGAATAACGGTGTAGGGACCGGGGAGAAGGACATCTACAAAATTCCTGTTCTCCTTGGTTATCCTCGTGTTCTCCGAGATCCACTCCTTGGAGGGGACGATCACGGAGAAGGGCTTGTCTTTCTCCCTCCCTTTGGCCTTCATGATTTTTTCCACGCTTTTCCTGTTGTCGGGATTGCAGCCTATCCCGTAGAGCGTATCCGTGGGATAGATGAATATCCTTCCTTCAGAGATCGCTTGCTTCACTTCCCTGCTCTTGAGAGCTTTCGAGAGCTTGACGGTTTTCATAATGATTTTTAGAGAAAAGGTTTATTTAAATTCCTTTCTTTATGACAAATAATCTTAAAAATTTTTGCATTTTATTTAAAGCATGCATCATAAACAATTGATCGGGCTAGGGAAGTTTTTTCTGAAGTCCTTAAAAGATTACCCACTACATTCATCATATATTTTTATGAAAAACTATTCCCATACAGCTATCAGACGACTATTTTCCGGAAAAATATCCCATGATGTTCTCGTCTTTGAGGTGACATACCACTGCACGAAAAATTGTAGGGGGTGTTATATACCGAAGGAGAAGAGGAAAGAAAAAACAGTTATAGATGAAAAATTTTTGTTATCAACAATTAAACAGGCAAAAAAATTAGGGATAAGAAATTACGGATTCTTTGGCGGAGAACCCATAAGTGAACATGCAATTCCGGTATCCCTGATGGCTGCGAGTGAAAATCCGAACCTAACTTTTATTTATTGTACAAATGGGGAGTATGTTGCTGCTAACGATGTATCTTTCTTTAAAAATTACCCCAACATAGCCTTCTTTTTGAGCATAGATGGGTTCGAGGGAACTAATGATAATATAAGAGGTAAAGGTTCTTATTCTTCAATAATCGAAGCGTCAAAAAAACTGAAAGATATGCGAAGGGCCCAAAGTGCCTTCGTGACAATCAGGAAAGAAAACATCGATGAGGTTTTGTCCGAAGATTTCTTAAACCATCTGTTGGAAAGGGGATTCAACTATATTCAGTGGGCAAAATATGAAAACAATGCCAATAATGGTGAAGAAGTGCCTAACGAAGAATTACATACTAAATTGAAGGGGTTTAGGGATAAAACCATGAAAATGCCAGTATTTCAGAATAGTGATATTATGGGAGAATTTTTCTGCTTGGACCCAGAGAACTCTCAGAATAAGATTTACTTATCAATTAACGGGGATATGAGAATAGAAAGAGAGGATATGTCAGAAATCATCGGTAACTTAAATGAGAAAACTATGAAAGATATTTTAGATGATAATTTTGAATACTCTTAAAAATATTCTTGTCAGTCAACAAACCCCTCGTAGGTTTTCCTGTAGAGCTCGGAAGAGACGATGAATATTTATATATCCTAGAAGTGCATAATAAAATATGGAAAAGTATCTTCACTTTTGGGAACTAAATGGTCTTTCTGTAGGAATACTTCCAAAGGTAAATCTCAAATTCTGGTCAAATGTAATAAAGCATTTCGGAAGTCAATACAAGTTAGCTGATTCTCTAAGTATTGGTCAGTATACAATAAGCCGTTGGATGAATGGGAAATTTCTTATTCCAATCGATAAGATACTGAGAATATCAAAATATTCCGGATTGACTTTGTCAGATATTGAAAGTTCCATTATAGCAATAGGTTCTGCTCAGGGAAGTTTACAAATTAAAATTAGATTGCCTTTGAAATTCACAGAAGATCTGGCTTATTTAACAGGAATTGTTATCACGGATGGTCATATAAATAAGGATTTCCTCTGGGTACAGTTTGTAAGTAATGAAGAGAAACTGGGAGATTTGTTCATGGAAAAAACAAGACGCGTTTTCAATCACAGTAATTTCTATCTGAATCCAAAAAACCCAACTGTTATCTATGCGAAAAACAAAACCATAGCAAAAATAATATCAATGCTTGGTGTACCAGAAGGTAAAAAATCACATAAAGTCTCTATCCCGAAATATATTTTTCATTGTAAAAAATCGATAATAAAATCTTTTCTCAGGGGATGCTTTGATGGCGATGGATCTGTTGCATATACACCATGGCAGGGGCTTAGAATTATAAATTATGCAACATCAAGCGAAAGGATGGCTGAAGGTATCACTAAATTACTCTCCTATTTTGATATAAAAGGTTCGTTAACAAAAAATCTCAATAACGTATACTACGTAAACATAACAGGAAGAAAAAATATTGAGAAGTTCAGAGATGAAATTGGGTTTAATCACCCAAAAAGATCGGAAAAATTGGAATTTGTTGTTGATTCCTATAAGAATCCTGCATAAGTTTTTTTATAAAGTTCGGATGATTCAAGTTTCTTGGTGTTTCTTCTGTGAAGATCGTTTTTTATTTTCTTTCCTGTTTCCTGTTCCCATTCTTTTATGGAAATACCCTGAGATTTTTGTTTAACATCTCTATACCACTCCGGTATCACGTTAAAAGTGCAAAATGGTATAATTCTGCCGTCTGTCATTAAATAGTGTATGCAACATCTTTTAACCCTCTCAATATCGAAATTAAACTTGTCCATGAAATGCATCATCCCGATAAACATGGAGCGGTGGTGGAAGACCCCGAGCGCTGTGTAATCGTGCTTGATCAGGGCATTGTAGATCATTTTCCCGAGAGAGAAATCCTTTGGGGATTTTTTCCTGTCTATGAATGAGTTGAGTTTGTAAAGCATCTTCGCCCCTACAACGTATTTGCTCTTGCCTTCCCGAAGTTCTTTTGCCTTCTCCTCCAGGTATTCAAACAGACCCTCGATGTCCACGAACCTCGTTATCGGAACCATCTTCCCTTCCTCCTCGAACACGTATGTTGCCATCCCGCACGCGAAGTGCGTTGAGAGCGAATACTGGGGTCTCTTAACGAGGGCTTCCACGAAATTCGTTATGGCCTTCATGGAGGGAACCGGGTAGAAATCCTCCTTCGATATTTCGCCGTTTGTCTGCTCCTCTATTTTCTTTATGTTATCAGGGATCGTTATCCTGAATTTCTCCCTCTCCTTCCTCGGCATCCTTCCGACCAGGGAAACTGGCTGGTAGTTCACTCCTCTCACGACGTCCCTGTTCCTGAAGCCGAACTTTAAGATCTCTCCTATCTCGTGATCGTTAACGGATTTTATCACGGTGGGGACGAGAACGATCCCCATATGTCCTGCCTTCCTCGCGTTTTCCAGAACGTATGGGATCTCCCAGTGGTTCTTGGGGTTGGTCTTGGGCGTGACGCCGTCGAAGGTAAGATATACGGTGTTCACTCCTGCCTCCCTCACTTTCCTGACGAATTCCGGTTCCTGAGCAAAGCGGATTCCGTTCGTGTTGTACTGGACGTGGTCGACTCCTTCCTCCTTTATCATCTTTATTATCTCTATCACATCGTCCCTCATGCTGGGCTCTCCTCCTGTTATCTGAACCGCGTTCCCCGGGACAGGCTTCTCGTTAACAAGAAGGCGGACGCCCTTCCTGAGGTCCTCCAGGGAGGGCTCGTATACGTAGCCTAGTTTTTTAGCGAGGAAAAAGCAGTACCAGCACGAGAGATCGCAGCGATTCGTAACCACGAGGTTCGCGAGTGCGGTGTGGGATTTGTGGAGGGAACACAAACCGCAATCCTTGGGGCAGGTTGGATTCTTTTTCGGGATGTTCGGGTTCGAAACCCCTATCCCGTCGTAAGCGAACTTCCTCGCTTTTTTGTACATCCCCGAATCTCCCCAGTAAACGTCCTCGAATTCTCCGTGTTTTTCGCATTTTTTGCTGATCCGGACCTTCCCGTCCTTTTCGAAAATTCTCGCTTCCACTATCTTCAAACATTCAGGACATACGGATCTGGTTTTGCTCGGGAGTTCTTTCGGGTATTCAGGGGAGGTCATGGTATCATTTAGAAGTTTTTAAAAGTTTTAAATATTCAATTAATTATTAATATGATAGGTTTATAAAATTAACTCAGGTGCCCGCATGCCCTATTTCAACGAAATAGGAGAGATAGAGAAAAAGATATTCAACACCTTTGGAGAGGTCGCGAAGTCGATCGGTTTTTCCCCGATCCACGGGAACATCATAGCCGCGCTTATGGTGAAGGGGGAATCCCTCTCCCTACAGGATCTCGCAAGGAAAACAGGCTATTCCGTTTCTATGGTATCGCTCAGTCTCGATCTCCTCGAAATTCTCGGGATAATCAAGAAGATAAAGAAGCCCACGGACAGGAAGCTTTACATAGAACTGGGAGGCGATCTGCTCGAATCCCTCAAAAGGATTCTCCTCATGAGGATAAACAAGAACATCTCTGACTCTCTCCTCGAGTTCGAACAGAGCAAAAAGAGAATGGAAAAACTCCAGGGGGAGAACAAGAGAGACGTTCTGAAAGCGATAAACACCCTGGAGAGCGAGATAAACAGGCTGAAAAGATACGTGGACCTGCTGTCAGATATAAGGCTGCCCTGAAACCTAAAATCCCTCTATGTCGTATACCAGAACCGCGTTCTGTGCCTTCTTGCACTGTCTTGACTGAACGATAAGTTCCCTGAAAAAAGGATCAACGCTTACCTGGAACGTTATTATATCGTCCGGCTGTATCTCGTAGTCAGAATACTGACCTTCAGGGGATTCTGCCGTCCCGTTCTCGTAATAGAGAAGAACATTGAACCCCTTCAGGGGGACCTTACCTGAATTCCTTATGATCAGCCTGGTGTCGCCCGTGTCCTCATCGTAGTAGGCCTTCTCTATAACTATATCCGCCCCAGAGCAGAACTGAACCTCTGACCTTTTGGTCTCGGTGAAGCCGATCCCCCAGTTAATCACTATGCCGGAAACTATCAGTGCGACTGCCACGAGCATTATCACAGACACCAGGGGGGATATAGCTTTCATATTATCACTTCATAAACGTAAGAGCGAGTGCCACGATTACTATTATAAATATAATCGCCACGAACACCAGTATCCACGTGCCCGGCAGGACGGGCGGAGGTCCTTCTTCGCAATCCTGGGGACAATTCTCATAGGTCTCCCCTGTCTCGCAGATCCCGTTCCCGCAGACAGGCATTTGTTCTCCCTTCACGTTATCCACTATGCCATCGCAGTCGTTATCCCTGCCGTCAAATACTTCAGGGCTCGGGTTTCCGCCGCTGCAGACGGTTGAGGAGCCGTCCTCTGTGCACACGTATGTCCCTGTGCACATTCCCAGGCCGCAGGTTTCTCCCACGTTGAACCAGTCATCATCCACCGTTCCATCGCAATCGTTGTCTATCCCGTCGCAGACCTCGTCCGTTTTCGGGGACCCGCCGAAACAACCGCAGCCAGTGGATTCCAC
>JABAOH010029062.1_pt1 | contig 14138 bp, 17 predicted proteins | sample 7062181 | NCBI WGS metagenome assembly JABAOH01 (sample SAMN14538630, study PRJNA623070) | marine sediment metagenome | biome: marine biome [ENVO:00000428]; feature: marine pelagic biome [ENVO:01000023]; material: deep marine sediment [ENVO:00002113]; isolation source: pool of 5 deep marine... | reverse complement strand
CGATAATGATTTTCGATTCCGAGAGATTGGCCACGTGGGCGATCTCAGATCTGGCGAACAGTATCGAGGTGGGCAGAGCAACGGCGCCTATCCTCAGTGCCGCAAAGTTGCAGTAAAGAAGCGGCGGGATGTTGGGCATCCTCATAAAGACCCTGTCGTTCTCCTCTATGCCGAGCTTTTTCAGCCCGTTGGCCACCCTGCAGATGCTGGAGAGGAACTGAGAGTAGGTTATCTCCTGGTCCATAAATTTAATCGCAATTTTGTCCCCCCTGCCCGCCTTTACGTTCGCATCGATGAGCTCCTCGCAGGCGTTAAAGTTCTGGGGGACATCCCGGTACTCGGGAAGCTCATACGGCCTTTCAGGCCAGAGTTCCTTCGGCGGCAGATAACTTTCCGGTATCGTTCCCATTGCTACCTCCTCCCGTGAAGTTGTGGTTCAATTCCTTACTTGGTGACGAGGTTCTGTGCCGCTTCCTCACAGGGCATGAGCCTGCCCAGCTCCCTGTCCATCCGGGGAAATACCTCGTCGGGATACCGCGAATCGTCCTTGTTAAAGACGAGAAGGGTGGGAACGGTAGTCCCGAAATCTTCCTCGAGAGCTCCTTTGGTCCCAAATACCCCCCTTTTCGGTGCGGGAGGCCCGGTGCACGCGGCATTGTATGTCCGGAAGATGTTCCCCTCGAAGGTCTTCATGTCCGTTACGGTCACGATGAACCCCTCCTTCCCTTTCAACTGCTCCAGAAGCTCCAGCGTCTTGGGTATGTCGCAGAAGTACTGCTTGGCCGGTTCTACATCACTGCTGTAGTAGAAATCAACTTTCATGGCTCGCTATCCTCCTTGTTTTTTGATTTTGAAAAAGCGTTTTATTAATTTTTGCCCAAAAACAGCAAAATCCACGACCGGTATTCCCGGTCGTGGATTTGCCTATTGTTACGTTTGAACTTCCTTCAGACCGGCACTATGCCTTCTCGTAGTAGCCACACTCCCCTTCTATTCCATCTTTGGGAATATTGATGGCAAATGGATACTCGATCTTCATGCACTGACCGATGTACGCTATTGAAATTTGCGGGTCCAGGGCCGGGCTGAAGTTCGTGCAATTTTGACAATCAGGAACTTTTTTAGCCACGATTCGACCTCCTTGTTTTTTTCAGTCGCTGCGTATCAATCTTCGAGAAGGAATTTCGGAGTAGACCCCTTAAGATCATCCACGGTTAAGGGAGCTCCTGAAACCTTCTTACCCCTGACGCTCTTGGTGATGGGAATGGGCTTCCCCTGGAAGTCCGCTCTCGCCTTCGGAGGTGCGTTCACCTTTTTAGGATCGGTAATCGCTCCCCACTCCTGATCCTCGGCATATCCAGGCAGAGCGTCGTGTGGAGGATCGGCCGGATCCGGCCCCTTCTGCCGTACACCGTTTTTCAGCTCATAGTAGAACACTGCATCGCATCCGGCGCACTTTACCTTTCCCTTGAAATTCCAGAAAGTAAAGGGGTCGAAGTAATTTCTCACCCCACAGTCGTGCTCCACGATCAATGACGTCGTCTTGAAGAAACTCATATTGTACCCCCTTTATTTATCCTTATTATTAAATGACCTCATTCTCGTACAGCTTCGCGACGTCGCTGCCGCCCAATCCGCAGAACTTGGCCAGGATGGCCTCGTTGTCTGTTCCCACGGGCTTGAAAGCCCAGTTGGTGCGCGGAGGCGTATCGGACATGAGATAACCGGCCGACTGGATCTGCACATCCCCGAAGTTGGGATCGTCGATCCACTCGCAGGTTCCCCTCATCTTGAAGTGCTCCTGGTTCGACACTTCCTTGGAGTTCCACACGGGCTGGTTGTTGATGCCGTTCTTGTCGCAAATAGCAGCAACTTCCTCTTTGGTCTTGTCGGCAGCCCACTCCTCGATGGCAGAGTATATCTCGAACTGATTTTCCGGCTGCAAACGATCGTTGTGTGTGGGGAACTTCTTCGCCAGATCGGGCTTACCGATCATGCCGCAGAGGGTTTTGTATGCGTCATCTTCGTAAGCTGATACGAGGATGTAGCCTTCCTCCAGCTCCTGGGGGTTGTCCGATTTCGGGTATGAGGACTTACCGCACTTGATGTTGCCGTGGACGCAGAGAAGGATGTCCCACTGCCCCCACCTCTGGGAAACGAGGCCGTACCGTCCGTACAGGGCGATGCAGTCGGAGAGGTGCCGCTGCGCTCCATGGACCTGGGAGTACTCCATGAAGTTTCCACGGTTCGAGATGTTGTCTCGCCACCACATGTTCGCCAGCATCTGGAATGCTCCCATCGCGCCTCCCCAGTAGTCCATGACCCAGATGGTCTGCTTCGAAGGCATACCGCCCTTCTCGCCCTGCAGCCCGGTGACGGAGAAGCAGCCGCCCTGGGCCTGTCCGAGAATATCGTACGAGGCACGGTTCCTTCCCGGACCCCATCCGCCGAAGCCGCCCATCCACTGGTAGATGAGACGGGGGTTCACTTCCGACAGCTGCCGGAAGCCGATCCCCCACCGGTCGAAAGTTCCCGCCCGGTAGTTCTCGCTCACCGTGTCGGCTTTTGCGGCGATCATCTTCATGATCTCCACGGCCTCTGGCTTGTGGAAATCGAGGCCTAAGAAGTACTCATTGTGGTTGGCCCCGAAGAACCCGAGTCCTGTCCCTTTATCCGGCATCCACCGGGAAAGGGGATACAGGAACGGCTCGTTGAAGGGGGTGGTGTGTCTCATCGGCTCGCCACGCTTGGGCAGCTCGATCTTAATCGTGTAGGCTCCAAGCTCTGCAAGGTACGAGGCGTTCGACGGGCCGAGGATGTACTGGGTGGTGGAGATGGCGACCTTCCCCTTGAGAACCTGGGGTTTCGTGTGCCGTTTGCTGGGATCGAAGACCGTCCTGCAGAAGTCTTCGAAGGTCATTTCTTTGAGTTCTTTTGGTATCGTCATCAGATCACCCCCGCTTTCTTTAGCTTTTTAAACGTTTCTCTGTTGAACCCGAGCAGCCTTCTGTAGACGTCATCGTTGTCGTAGCCGGTGGGTCTTCCAATCGTCTTGACCCGCCCGGGAGTATTCATTCCGATGAATGCCGAAGATCCGATGAGGACATGCCCGTAGAGGGTGTCTTCTATCATCTCTACGTGCCCACGGTACTTGTAGTGCGGGAACTCGCAGACCTCGTCGAAGAAGGAAACGCCGCCTGATGCGACCTCCTCCTCCTGGAGGGCCCTTTCGCACACGTCCCTTGAGTGGTCCTTCATCCACTCCACCAGGCAGGTGTAAGTCTTCACCTGCATGTAGTGGGGCAGCCTGTCGGTGACGATTTTGAGCTTTGGATCTTCCACGATGTGATCCTCGAGCTCGGGTTTCTCCTTGCCCACCGTCCTCCAGATTCTGAACCAGAGACGATCGTGGCCGCCGCCGACCATGATCTGACCGTCGGCACAGGGGTTGACTGCGTAGATGTTGATGGCGAGGTCCCAGTTTCCGTATCGTGGCCTGACCGATCCGTCCATGCCGTACCAGCCCCAGTTGTAGTCGATGATCCTCATGACGCCTTCCGCACCTGTCCCTTCCACAAACTGGCCTTTCCCGTAGAAGGAATCTCGCGCTATGAGGGCAGCCATAACACCGATGGATCCGAAGGTGCCGCCCACCTGCTCGGCCATCCACCAGCCCGATCGGACCGGCTGTCCTCCCATCTCCTTCGGGGCGCCCGTTCCGTGGGTGAAGCCCATCGCGTTCTGAGCGGTAGGATCGATCATCCAGGGTTTGTCTTTGAGCGGGCCCCACTGCCCCCTCTGCCCGACCCAGTAGTACACGAGACGGGGGTTGATCTCCGAGAGCTGCCGGTAGCCGATTCCCCACTCATCGAACTGTCCCGGCGGGTAGTTCTCGATGAGGATGTCGGCATGTGTCACCAGCTGTTTCAGCAGTTCCCTTCCCTCTTTCTTCTCCAGATCCAGGGTGATAGACAGCTTGTTCCTGCACTCGGCGAGGAACCTGGCCCCTATCTTCTCTCCCGTCTCCTTGTCGGCGAACATGTAGTTTTCCCTGCCGAAGGGCGTGAGCTTCCGCAGAGGGTTGCCTGTCGGCGGCTCCACCATGATAACTTCGGCGCCGAGCTCCGCAAAAAGAGAGGAGGACCAGTTCCCGATGATGTTCTTCTGGGAGCAGTCGAGGATCCTGATTCCCTGGAGTGCCTCGGGTTTGCCAGCATTGAACTCCTGCCGTACCGCCGATTCCAGCCAGAGGTTGTAGGCTTTCGCCTCATCGCTCACTCCGGCGTAAACTTCGTCAGGGGTCGGTAGCGGTGTCGCTGGCCAATCTAGGACTTTGATTTCCGGTAGACTTTTTCCTTTTTCACGATAAGCCATTCTACCCCTCCTTGTTTGATGACTTGCGTACTACAAACGTGCAGAACTTCTGGATAAAATGAGATGAATCCCCGTGCATCCCCCCTTTCATAATGAATTCTCTAAAAAGTATCTATAACTCCCGAAAATTAGGCAGTTATAGTCGAGTAAAACCCTTCACCCCCTCCTCGTTGCCTTCATATTTGGATGGGACTTTTTAGAAACGTGTTTTATTCTATCTTCCTTTTCCGAAGGTTGTCAAGAAAAAAATTAACGCCATCCTATTTTTTTGCGGCCCGGGTTTTTTTCGGACGTTTCATCAAAAGCAGAGTCCCTACGGTACCATAGGCTATTCCGTCCCTGTTCGGAGCGATGAGGGGAACGGTGCCGACCACCTCCCACCCGTTTTCGCCCTCCTCGTTGAGCCAGGAGAGGTCGCTCGTTAAGCCCTCAGGGGTTTCCTGAAAAATCACCATCTTATCCTTGTATTCCCACTTCATTCGCCTATCCTCCCTCTTTTATTAGTAAAATTCAATAAACTTTCTATCATATTTCAAGGTCTAGAGTCGACGCGATACGCTTCCTGAGAGATAAAAACTTCTCCCTGAGATCATCCTTGCTGTTCACCACATCGAGCATGGAAACGGTAACCTCATCGTTCAGTTCCCGCAGTCCTTTAGCCTCTTCAGCCCCACCGATATCGCCTGCGAGAGCGCCCTGTATTTTCATGTATTCGGGATTCTGAACCAGCCCTATTTGAAAATCGTAGTTGTACAGCGTGCTGTACATCTCGGACAAGTATATTCTTGCGATATGCCTCCCCATCAAAGCGATATCCATCTCGTCGTTATCTTCCCGTAAAAACTGAAGTTTCTTCTCTCGGGGCAGAAGATTCCACGTTTCGGGAGAGAAAGATCTGGTAACCATCATCTTGCCTTTCGTGTACCTCTCGTAAAAATTCAGAATCTCCCTGTCGCCGAGGGCGGAAACGAGCGTGCAGAGAAAATCTATGAGGGTTTTTTTATCTATCTCATAGAATGATGAGAATTTCTCCATAAAGGGCCCTGCAAGGTCATTCATCTCCTGGAGCGTCAGAAGTTCTATGTAAACGAGGGCAGATAACCGCACTTCCTTCAGACCCAATTTTTCAAGGTTGTGCCTGAATTCGGCCAGTTCCCACCCTTCCGGAGCCTCTCTCGGGTACCGCTCCATGGGTGGGCCGAGAAGCTCTTCCACGTCTCCGTCAATTTCCGCGAGGGTTAAAACGAAAGATCGTATCTCCCTCAATATCTTTTCTTTTTCCTTTATTTCTTTCGTCTTACTGGCTTTCAAAACTATCGGTGCAATCTCCTTGACGGCAGTATGGAGCACCTCATCGCTCAGTCCTTTCAACTTTTCCTGAACATCAAAATAGATGGCAAATTCGAGGAGAGACTCATTCCACCCCGGGTCGGTGAGCATGTAAGGCCGAAGGAGGAGGGCGAGCTTTGAGATCTCCCTTCTCAAGCGAAGGTTCGAGAAAACTTTAGGATTTTTCTCAAGTTTCGGCCACTTCTCAATTATCGCCATTTCCTGAAGTTCCTCACCGGTAATCTGCTCCGGCTCGAACCCTTCCGACTTCTCCTTTCTCGCTTCGAGCTCGGAAATTGCATAAGAAGTATACTCCGGGACGAAATCACCCACAAAATCGAGGAGCTTTTCTTCCACCATATATTCCGAATATTCGTCGAGGAACCGCTCCATATCCGCCTCTTCCATGCAGTCGGCGAAGATCCTCACCGTGAACCGCAATTGTCCATCATCCAGCTCCGAAAGTTTCGCCATGATATTCCCTTCTCTATCCTTCAGCCTCTGCGATACGAGAGAGCGGTAGGTGGTGGGAACTCTCTCTTCTAATCCTAAGTCTTCGATCTTTATCTCATTTTCCTCTTTTTTCTCTTTTTTCTCTTTTTTCTCTTTTTCACCTTTTTTCCTTGCCATCGATACTACTCCTCTCCTTTCATAATGTCATCAATGATGGGAATCGCAATGTCCCGACTCACTCTCCACCAGATCGATATAGGCAGTGCCGAAACTCCATCGCCGAACTCGCCGTGAAAAATCGAAAGGGGCTCATCCTCCGGCTCGCCGAACTTCTCCTTTAAATAGTCGACAAACCGATACCCCCCCGTTGTCTCAGCCAGGATATCAGCGACAATCATATCGCTTCTGATGGTGAAGTGAAAGGAGATCCTCTCTTTTGCGCCGAGCTCGACGATTTCCCCTTCATAGATGAGAAAATTCCCCCTTTCCACCTTGTCCCAGCAGATCACCTTCCAGCGTAAATAAACCATTTTAAAGCACTATTTCAGATACATTCTTTAAAAATTCTTTGAGGATTTCTATAAAACGCCCCCTGTCATAGCTATTGCCGTCCCAGACGAGGGACATCATGGCGTCATGGACGTCCAGTTCCTGGGCGATTTCACCCACCTCTCCTCCGCACGCGCCGCCCTTTACTACCGTTGGACCCTCCGTCGGCTTTCCAAAAATCCTTACAAATTGGTCGGATAACTTCCCTCCACCCTTGTTTGCAATGGTCATGTAAAATGCGTGATGGGGAAGGACCGTCACGTAGAACGGTATCTTCCTGCCCCCTTCATCGGCGAAAAACCCCTCCACCGTGTACTGAACCCTCGAGGCCCTCTCTTTCGCCTTCACACACTTCGGATCACTCATCGCCCTCTTTCTCCTCATCCTCCTCGATCTTCTTCCTGAGGAAGCGCGCCATCTCCTCCGGATAGAAGGCCTTGATTCCCATATCATAATATTCGGAATCATCCTCGAGAAAGTCGGCTAGGTGGGCCCTGTGCTCCCCTAGCAGGTGAAATTTCTCGTCGAACTCGAGTACCCCCACACACCGGTCATCGCCGTCGTAATACCGGAAAGCGTACCGGTTCTCCCCCATCTCGACCAGGTCGATCGGCACGGCGTCCGCAAATATATCGAATGCCCTGAGGGCATCCTCCTTGGTGACGATTTTGTCCCCGATGGTTATCATATCCTTTCCCGTCCAGAGTTTGCCGTATTTCGACTCTATCAATTCCTTGTCCTTAACGCCCACGAAAACCTCCAGCCATTTTAGCAAATGGCGTTTTATAAATAGTTGTGCACAACAATCGACGGATTATCCCTTTTTAACTCCCCGCTTCGCATTACTAGCCGAGAAATAAGGATTTTTCCCTCATGAAGGGGAAACTGATTTCCGTGGGTACCCTTTTATACCCTTTTTCTTCCTCACGGTCAAGGTAGTCCGCAGGAGAAGGTGGGGCGTAAAGAGTCATTTCCCCTCGGAGCATTCCCGCGGCCTACCGTTCCTTCACATCATAGAGGTCCATGAGGTAACTCACCAGCTCGTAGGGTGAGATCGCTTCCCTACCAATGCCGTGGTACGTATCTTCCAGCCATTCTGCCACATGAGCTCTGTGCTCCTCAAGGACTCGAAACGCAGCGTCCATCTCCAGGGCGACCACGCACCGATCGTCCCCGTCATAGTAGCGCAGGGCGAACCGGTCTTTCTCCACTTCCACCATGTCTATGGTTACGATATCACCAGCCGGAAGATCGATGGCCTTCAGCACGTCTTTTTGTCCGAGGAGCTTTCCCCCCACGGTTATTGTGTCCGATCCTGACCACAGCCTTCCGTACTTCGATTCGATCAGTTCCTTGTCCTTACGACCCATGGGTCACATTCTCTTTGCAACAAAACTGCCGCAATCTATTCCATACATGCTATTTTACCAGAATAGAAGTTTATGGGTTGTTCCCGTTCCCTTTTACCCCGAATGGGCAAACACGAAAAAAAGCATCACCGTTTCGCACAGCGATACCAACGAGTTAACCTTATACCCTTTTTTTCATCGCAGGGTCAAGTCAAAGGATGAAAAGGTTGACACATCAAGTGAGCAGCAGGTAACGTATCGAAAAAAAAGAGGGAGGGAGAGGATGAAAACACGAGTGTCCAGGAGGCTCTTTCAAGAAGCAGGGAGGCACATCCCCGGGGGTGTCAATTCGCCGGTGCGGGCCTTCAAGTCTGTGGGAGGGAGCCCTCTTTTCATAACGAAAGCAAAAGGCTCGAAGGTGTACGACGAGGACGGAAATGAGTTCATCGATTACGTCGGTTCATGGGGCCCCATGATTCTCGGCCACGCCCCGCCCAATGTGATCGCGCAGATATGTGAAAGGGCAAAGAGGGGAACGAGCTTCGGTGCGCCGACGAAGCTCGAGATCGACCTGGCAAAGCTGTTAAAAAAATTCTTTCCCTCGATGGCCAGGGTTCGACTCGTCAGCTCGGGTACCGAAGCCGCCATGAGCGCCATCCGGCTCGCCCGGGGATACACGGGGCGTGACCGCATCATAAAGTTCGCCGGTTGCTACCACGGCCACGGCGACAGCCTCCTCGTCAAAGCCGGTTCAGGTGCCACCACCCTCGGCGTTCCCGACAGCCCCGGCGTGCCGAAGGGGCTGGCCAGAGAGACCCTCACGGCGCGATTCAACGATCTTGACTCGGTGAAGGCGCTTATCCGGGCGAACAGGGGTAAAGTGGCTTGCCTCGTCATCGAGCCCGTACCGGGAAACATGGGGGTCATCGTTCCGAAACCGGGATTTCTCGAAGGGTTGAGAAAGGTAACTGCAAAGGAGGGGATCGTCCTAATCTTCGACGAGGTCATGTCGGGGTTCCGGGTAGCCCCCGGGGGTGCGCAGCAGCTCTACGGTATTACCCCCGATCTGACCGTGCTCGGCAAGATAATCGGCGGGGGACTGCCCGTGGGCGCCTTCGGGGGCAGGAAGGAGATTATGGATCAGATCTCTCCGACGGGTCCCGTATACCAGGCGGGCACCCTGTCGGGCAACCCCCTCGCAGTCACTGCAGGGATAGCCACGCTAACAGCACTGACAAAGAGGAGCCTCTACCGGGAGCTGGAAAAGAAGGCATCCTATCTCGTAGAGGGTTTAACGAGGGTCTCAGATAAACTGAATATCAACATCCCCGTGAACAGGGTGGGTTCCATGTTCACCGCCTTCTTTACCGGGGCCAAGGAAGTTGTCGACTACGATACTGCCCGGAGCTGCGACACGGCTCGTTACGGCCGCTATTTCCACGGCATGCTCCAGGAAGGGGTGTACCTCGCTCCGTCGCAGTTCGAAGCGGCGTTTATCTCGGCAGCCCATACCCACAGGGATATCGAGAAAACCATCAAAGCTGCAGAGAAAGTAATGAAGAAAATGTAGGAAAATAGTAGTTAGTAGTTAGAAGTTAGGTGTGGAGGAATTTCAACTGTGCCGAGCTGAAGATGACTTAACATATCCTATATACGAAACAAAAACAAAATGGGAAGCACCTATGTCCCAAACTGATGAACATGAACTGGGCCATGGAAATTCCCACTTTATTTCTCATAGGAGAGTCAAATAATCTCCAACTCTATACCCATATTTCTATCTGCTAACTTCTAACTGCTAATTGCTAACTGCTAATTATCGATTGCCGGCAGGCAGCCCAGCAATCTTTTCATCCAACCTGTTCGATTAAAGCTTCCCCACGAGGATGAAAGCGATAACGAGAGCATAAATTACGAGAGACTCGATCAGCGCCAGCCCGACGATCATGGGTATGAATATCTTGTTCTGGGCAGAGGGATTTCTCGCGATACCTTCGAGTCCCGACGCGATGGCTCTGGACTGGCCGAGGGCCCCGCCAAAGGCCGCTATCGCTATACCGAAACCCGCAGCGATAGCTATGAATGCCTTCACGCTCGTCGCTGCTCCTGCTGCTCCCTCTTCCGCACCAAAAGCAACCGATGAGACTGCCACGATCAGCAGTACAAGGAGTGTTGTAAGTGTAGCTTTTCTGGACATCTACTTCCCTCCTTCTGGGATACGTATTTTATTCAAAGGGCCCGCCAACCCTTTCAATCAGTGGTCCTCTTCGTGCTCTATCGCGCCGGCGATGTAGATCATCGACAGCACGGTGAAAATGAATGCCTGCATGAACGATACGAACAGTCCCAGGCCGTAAAAAATCGAGGGCACGAGAATCGGGATCAGGCCAAGAAATATTCCCACGACGAGATGGTCTCCCGTGATGTTGCCGAAAAGTCTGAGAGAGAGCGACATGGGCCTGGCGAGGTGACTGATGATCTCGATGGGAATCATCAGCGGCGCCAGAGGCCACACGGGCCCGATAAAGTGCTTGAAATATTTCATCCCGTTGGCTTTCACGCCGTAGTAGTGGGTGGCGAAAAATATGACGAGGGCGCACCCCACGGTAATGGTCATCTTGTCTGTGGGAGGCAAAAATCCCGGAACCAGGCCGAGAAGGTTCATGAACAGGATATAGATGAAAACCGTAGCTATCAGTGGCATGTAGTTTTTCATCTCATCGCCGATGATGTCCTTGCCGATGCTGTAAACAAACATGACGATGAGTTCGAGCAGGTTCCGTAGGGTAAACTTCTCATCGGGAATGACCAGGTCCTCGGGCTTTTTGATCCCCACGGCGAGCAATGAGAGGATGAGGATAAAAAGCGCCACGCAGGCAGCGGCCATGATGTAGTTCGGTACGCCGGGTATCGATACCAGGTTGAACCAGGAAAAGCCGTGCTCCCCTGCGGCATGGGCAACCCCCGGCAGCATAGCCAGGCAGATGATAAAAAAAGCTGTTTTTCTCCCTTTCATCCACTCCCCTCCGGTGGTTTGTCTTCCCATATGGCCCTTCTGATCCCTTCCAGGATGATGCCGAGAAAAAGGCTCGAAAAACCGGCGAGGAAACCTGCCATATCGAACCTTTTGCTCCGAACGATCAGATAGACTATGAAGACGACCGCCAGGAATTTTACACCATATAACAGGGCTATTGCAAACCCGATTTTGTCCCGGCGCCCGACTGCCCGAAAGATCATGACCCGGATGAAAAAAAAGTTCAGGTAGGCCACGAGACCGCCTGCCACCGCCCCGGCAACTTTCTCCCTCATTCCAAAGAGCACAAAAAGGACCACAACCGTCAGCGCAGAGAAAAGAATCAGGAGTTCGATCGTTCTGGGGACCCTTTCCTGGCTCAAGGGTTTTTCCCCGATTTTTCCTCGTTATTCATCTCCTTCTGCGATTTCAAAACAGCCCGAACGAGACTTCTCAACCCCGCCGCGAAGCCCAAGACAAGAAAGAGCAGCGTCAGCCATGGACCTGTTTTCAACCTCTTGTCGAGGAAAGCTCCTATCACGAGACCGATAATCACCGACAGGGCCATTTCGAGGCCGAGGGCAGCGTACTTTCCGACTTCCCGAAAAAGCTGTGATCTTTTCTTCTCGCTCCCCAAAGGGATCCTCGAAATCTCTCCGGCCCAAAAATTTCCCGGGCAACAAACGTAGGGTATTTAACACAAAAAAAAGAACGGGTCAACTGAAAATCAGTTCAGAGTTCAGAGTTCAGAGTTAAATGGCAGCAAAAAGTTTCTCGTTCACCGTTCAAAACCGCAACGATGAATGGTTGGTCGGATATTACCTGACACACCTGATAAAAGTGGCCCGCATGTTGTGGAGGTAAATCCTAAGCACGAAATCATAAATTCTCAACAAATTCCAATGACCAAAATACAAAATCCAATAATAATGAAGAGAATGGGGGAAGACTTACACCTCATTGAGCAATAGCTTTATTGTTTCGAACATCTGTTCTTTGGATTTTAAATTTGTTTCGTATTTAGAATTTAGCATTTAGGATTTGCAACCTCATCTTCAGCTCAGTTCATATACTTTTTATTTTATTGTTTTCTGTTTTCTGCTTTTCCTCTGAACTATGGACTCTGAACACTGAACTGTTTTATTTCCCTATGGCTACTTTTGCCCTTCTCTTGTTCAGCACTTTCCTCAGGTACTGGCCGGTAAAAGACTCCCGCATCTGTGCCACATCCTCGGGTTTGCCCTGGGCGACGACATAGCCTCCCTCGTCACCTCCCTCCGGACCAAGGTCGATGATGAAGTCAGCCGACTTTATCACATCGAGATTGTGTTCGATAATGATAACCGTGTTCCCCTTCTCCGAGAGCATGTTCAGGACCCGAAGCAGCTTCTTTATGTCGTCGAAGTGAAGGCCCGTGGTCGGCTCGTCGAGCAGGTAGAGGGTCTTCCCCGTGTCCCTCTTTGAAAGCTCCCTCGATAGCTTCACCCTCTGGGCCTCGCCTCCTGAAAGAGTCGTTGCACTCTGGCCGAGCTTTATGTACCCGAGGCCAACATCCCTGAGCGTCTGTAGTTTTCCCCTGATCCTCGGCACGTTCTGGAAAAATTCATAGGCCTGGTCCACCGTCATGTCCAGGACGTGGGCGATGTTCTTCCCCCGGTAGGTTACCTCCAAGGTTTCCCGGTTGAAGCGTTGCCTCTTGCACACATCACAGCTGACGTAGACATCTGGCATGAAGTGCATCTCTATCTTGATGACCCCCTCTCCCCGACATGCCTCGCATCTCCCACCCTTCACGTTGAAGGAAAACCTGCCCGGGCGGTACCCCCTCACGCGGGAGTCTGGGAGCATTGCGAACAGTTCTCTGATGTAGGTGAAGACACCCGTGTAGGTGGCCGGATTCGATCGCGGCGTCCTCCCGATGGGAGACTGGTCTATATTGACAACCTTATCGATGTACTCCACGCCTTCGAGCTTCTCGAAGGGGGCCGGCTTGTCCTTCGACCCCGTCAGCACATGCGCCACAGCGGGCCTCAGCGTATCGAACACGAGGGTCGACTTACCCGATCCGGAAACGCCAGTGACGCAGGTGATGACGCCGGCGGGAATCCGGACGGATATGTTTTTCAGGTTGTTCCCCCTGCACCCCGAAAGCCCGATGTGCTTGCCGTCGCTACCCCTCCTGGTCTCGGGAAAGGGTATCGTCTTCGCCCCGGAGAGATATTTTCCCGTTATCGAACCGGGAACGGAGCAAACATCTTCGAGAGAACCCGACACCACCACCTCCCCGCCTGACTCGCCCGCTCCCGGCCCCATGTCGATGATGAAATCGGCGCTCCGGATCGTCTCCTCGTCGTGTTCGACGACGATGACGGTGTTCCCCTGGTCTCTCAAGTTTCTCAGCGTACCCAGAAGCCGTCGGTTGTCCCGCTGGTGGAGACCGATGCTCGGCTCATCGAGGATGTACATGACCCCCACCAGGGAGGATCCGATCTGGGTGGCCAGCCGTATCCGCTGCCCCTCTCCCCCCGACAGGGTCGATGAGGCGCGATTGAGCGTCAGGTACTCGAGCCCCACATTCTCCAAAAAGCCGAGGCGTGACTTGATCTCCTTCAGCACACGCTCAACGATCTGATATTCCTTCTCGGAGAGGGGAAGGAACGCGAAGAACTCCCCCGCGTCTTTGACCGACATGCGGGTAACTTCATGTATGTTTTTCCCACCCACGGTAACCCGCAGCGCATCCCTGTTCAGGCGTGCCCCGTTGCAGTCCCTACAGGGCACCTGGCGCATGTATTTTTCCAGCTCCTCCCTCACCGCCTCTGAATCCGTCTCGTGGTAGCGCCTCTCGATGGAGGGTATCACCCCTTCGAAATGCCTCCAGTAAAAATGCCTCCGCCTCCCCTCGTCGTAGTAAAACTTTATCTCCTCATCTCCGGAGCCGGAAAGTACCACGTTCTGTATCTTCCGGGGAAGGCTCGAGAAGGACTCATAGAGGGAAAACCCGTAGTGTTCTGCCAGGGCCTCCAGGAGGGCGAAGTAGTACGGGGAGGTCATCCCCTTTCTCGACC
>JABAOH010082372.1_pt1 | contig 14140 bp, 14 predicted proteins | sample 7062181 | NCBI WGS metagenome assembly JABAOH01 (sample SAMN14538630, study PRJNA623070) | marine sediment metagenome | biome: marine biome [ENVO:00000428]; feature: marine pelagic biome [ENVO:01000023]; material: deep marine sediment [ENVO:00002113]; isolation source: pool of 5 deep marine... | reverse complement strand
CCTCTGTACACATGTTGGATGACTGCGAATGAAAGGCTTCCCGAATGTATCGAGGCGCCAATGAAGATCCCTTTAAAAAAGATGAATTCCCGTCAAAAGGAATGCCAATAATTGCCACCGTGCCCGGTCGAACCTTGTTTATTTCATTTGAAAAATTCAATTTATTCGCTTGCATTTGTATATTCTTATTAAAGATAGCTATTTTACCAGATAACGAATTTATTTTCAAAGGGAACGGCTTTGCCTCCGGCGGCCAAAAACCTTTTTGAAAAAAGGTTTCTGGACTTCCAAAAACTTTTCATATGCGGACAGTCATTGGAATTTGTTTCATATATCCAGCCCCATTGAAACCATTATAATAGATTCCCCTCGCAGAGGGGCTTGACAATTTGCTTAGTGTCTATTATTATAAAACCTTCCGCCGGAGGTGGATGATATGAGTGCTAAAGTGAAACAAAAACAAACAAAAGCAAAGCAAAAAGAAGAAAAGAAAAAAGAAAAAAAGAAAAAGGACGTAAGCACCTTTAGAGAATATGCTGAAATGATTATCGAAGTGCTGGTGATCGTCTTTTTTATCAATACGTTTCTCCTTCAAAGCCAGACCATACCCACGCCTTCTATGAAAGATTCCATGCTGATCGGTGATCACCTGTTGGTCAACAAAGTAGCATTTGCTCCTTACCTGGGCGCTTTGGATAAATTCCTGCTGCCCCGTGTAGAGATCGAGCGGGGGATGATCGTCACCTTTAAAGGCCCTGCTGAAATGGAAAAAGACTATGTAAAACGAGTGATTGGTTTACCCGGAGAGACCATACAAATCAGGAATAAACAGGTATTCATCAATGGGAAACCCCTGGATGAACCCTATCTCTATTTTGAAGGTGGATATAAACCGGACCCGGGAGATAATTTCCCCTTGAGAAGACCGCGAATTATCGATGCACTGGGAACAACCACACACCTGACTTTTTATATGAACAACGAAGACGGGCATATCGATCAAAAACAGACAAAAGAATTGTGTGAGCGCTTTAAGGACTGCGTGATCCGGGACGAAATTATGGGAGAACCCATGTTTAAAATACCCGAAGGCCACTATTTCTGCATGGGGGATAACCGCGATAACAGTTACGATTCCAGGTTCTGGGGACCGCTGCCGGAAGAATATATCATCGGTAGACCCTGGCGTGTGTACTGGTCCTATGAATCCACCACTGAAGAATATTTAACACCGGGACTCCTGCATAAAATCAAGGATATATTTAAAACCATCATTAATTTCATCCCTAAAACCAGGTGGGGAAGAATATTTAAAAAGTTTGAATAACCACGAACATATAATAGTATTTTATTTTCTTGGTGGAACTTCGTGTACCTTCGTGGCTAAAAATAAAAAGAAAAAACCCTTAGTGTACTTTCGCGGCTAAAATGAGAATCACTGGACAGTCAGAAGGCAGGTTGCAAAAAAAACCTTTTTTTGTTATAAATACCATATGCATAAAATTTCAAGAAGACAATTTATAAAACACTCAGTCAAGGGAACGGCGCTGCTGGTACCCGTAGCATCCAACATCTTACTCCAGGGATGCTCCAAAAAAAAAGAGTATGATCTGGTTATATCCGGCGGCGTCGTTTATGACGGTCTGGGGAATCCCGGGAAAGAAACGGATATCGCTGTTAACGGAGATAAGATTTTCTTACTCAAAAAAAACCTGGATAAAGGCAAGGCAAAGAAGGTTATAGAAGCGAAAGGATTGGCTGTTTCCCCGGGTTTTATAGATGCGCACAGCCATACGGCTTTGGAATTAATGGTTAACCCTAAAGCAGAAAGCCAGGTAAGACAGGGAGTTACAACTGAAATAAGTGGAAATTGCGGCTATTCTCCTTTTCCCTTTTCCGATCTGATTTTCGAAGAGGAGAAAGATGGCGCTGAAAAAGAGTACAACATTGATCTGGATTGGAAGGATATCACCGGTTTTTTCAATCGCCTCAAAGAAAAAGGTATGGCTCTTAATTACGGGACTTTACTGGGGCAAGGAACCTTAAGAGGCGCGGTTGTAGGATTGGATGACCGTCCGCCCACAGAGAGCCAGTTAACGGAGATGAAAAAGTTGGTGGAGGAGAACATAAAGTCCGGGGCACTGGGGATTTCAACAGGTCTCGAGTATGCACCGGGAAGCTTTGCCAAAACTCCTGAGCTTTTAGCGCTTTGCCAAACAGCAGCACTGAATAATGGTGTTTATTCCACTCATATGAGAAATGAAGGAGATTCTCTCCTGGAAGCAATCGAAGAGTCAATCGAAATTGCCAGGAAAACCAAAATCAGTTTACACATTTCCCATTTAAAAGTTGCATATCAAAGAAATTGGTCAAAAATAGATAATGCACTGGCAAAAATCGAGGCTGCGGCAAAACAAGGGATTAACATTTTAGCTGACAGGTACCCCTATATTGCCGGCTCCACGGGTCTAGGTTATTTTTTCCCTCTCTGGGCAAAACAGGGTACCACAAAAGATTTTATTGCCAGATTAAAAGACCCGAATTTAGATGCTAAATTTCGCAGTCATTTGCAAGCACGGGAAAACAAGCTTGGTTCCTGGGATAAAGTCCTGATAAGTTCGGTTCTTACTGATAAAAACAAAACCTTTGAAGGAAAAAATATTCTTGAGGCTGCTGGGGAAGCCCGGAAGGAACCATATGAATTTATACGGGATTTACTGGTTGAAGAAGAGAATCGCGTTTCCATGATATTGTTTTTTGCCAGCGAAGACAACCTGAAACGGATCCTGGCTCATCCCCATGTGGTTATCGGTGCCGATGGGGTGGCTGCAGCCCCATACGGTTTACTGGGAAAGGGTAAACCCCACCCGCGGTATTATGGCACATTCGTCCGCGTCCTGGGTAAGTATGCCCGTGAAGAAAAAATATTCTCCCTGGCCCGGGGGATACAAAAAATGACCTCCATGACAGCCCAAAAGTTCGGATTGGGCAAAAGGGGGCAGGTGAAAGAGGGTTATTTTGCCGACCTGGTGGTTTTTAATCCCGAAACCATCATCGATTGTGCCAAATGGAAAAATCCCCATCAATATCCGAAAGGAATAGACTATGTTATTGTTAATGGTCAGGTAGTGATCCGGGAAGGTGAGCATACCGGGAAACTTCCCGGAAGAATTCTTAAAGGGAATACATAACACAATCGGTTTGTAAAACTCATTCCTGGTTTATCAACGATAAGGATAAGGTAGAACTCATGCACAACTTTCAAGAAGTGAAAAAATTTTTTATCACCGCCAAAGAAGATACGCCGCTGAGACGATTACTGGAGGAGCATCTACCTGCCGGGTACAATGAAAATGTAGAAGCCGTCATCACCTCCGGCGGCGTATGGAAAGATAAAAAACGAATTTTTGAGCCGGACTTCACCATCCGGGCACAAGAAACCGTTAAAGTCCACATCAGTACGTTCCAGGGCAAAATCTATACCCTTAATGAAAAAGACATCGTGTTTGAAAACCAGGATTTAATGGTGGTGTATAAACCGCCTGATTTAAATGTTCATGGTGTTCCTTCTACTTTTTATTACAATCTCACCTATGCGGTTAACCGATACCTGGAGCAAAAGGACATCCCGTTTGTATCTACTCCTGTGACCCGTTTGGACCGTCCGGTTGAAGGGTTGGTGATATTTCCCAAAAATAAATCCAGTGAACGGAGGCTGTTCCGGTTGGTTAAAGTAAGAAGAATCAAAAAATGGTATATGGCCGCATTGGAACGTCAAAGAGACTGCGGCGGCGCCGATAATCCGGATTACCTGCGCATCCGGGATAGGGTCTCCAATAATGGGAACCGGACGTGTGTAGATGAAAATGGAAAAGACGCGGATTCTCTTTTTATCAAGTTCCAAACCCTGGAAGCGGCAGACATTTATTCGGTTTTTATTTTTACCGGCCGCCGGCACCAGATTCGGTTTCATGCGTCTCATTACATTACACCGATTATAGGTGATTGGTTTTATGGTTCTTCGCATCGGATGGGGTCGGATGAAGTGGCGCTGGTGTGCCGCGGTTACAATATTCCTTTCCAGGAAAAAAACCTTAGAATCCGGCTGCCGCAGCATTACCTGGACCGATTTTATGAAAAGATAAAGAAAGAAATTTAAATGATTTCGATGGGGTATGATGATTGAAACATCGTAATACAGACTGACCGTGTATAAAAAATTTTTGCGGGGTCCAGGGGCGGTTTTTTTAAAAAGAGCCCCTGGCCGCAGGAGGAAACGATGAGTAAAAAAGTATTGGTACCTATTGCTGATGGCAGTGAGGAACTGGAAGCGGTTGCCATCATCGATATATTAAGAAGAGCAGGAGCAGACGTGGTAGTGGCTTCTGTGGATCAGCTTCAAATTACTGCTTCCAGGGGAGTGAAAATAGTGGCAGACCTGCTTATAAGCCAGTGCATGAATGAGACCTATGATCTGATTGGGCTGCCCGGTGGGATGCCCGGGGCCGAGCATTTACGGGACTCCGTTGAACTGGTCCGCATGTTGAAACGGCAGAGGGAAGAGGGCCGGCTTTATGCAGCGATTTGTGCGTCACCGGCTGTGGTATTTCAACCTCATGGACTCTTGGAGCAGCGGCGTGCCACCTGTCATCCGGGCCGCATAGAAGCACTGGAAAATAAAGAGGCCGCTGATTCTCGCGTGGTAGTGGATGGCAATTGTATAACCAGCCGGGGGCCGGGTACGGCAATGGAATTTGCACTCAAATTGGTGGAGCTTCTTTTCGGCCCACAAAAAGAAAAAGAAGTCGCAGGACCATTAGTACTTTAGACCAGGGGGGCTCTTTTCGAGAAAACCGCCCCCCTGGACCCCCTGCAAAAGCTTCTGTTTAGAGGGGTTTATTGTTTTTTGATTTTTAGTTCATTGTAGTATTTTTTCTTAAGTAAACAGTATTGGCTTCGCCTCCCCACTCAGTAGGAGGGCGAAAAATAGCATTTTTGTCCGACAAAAAATTTTTTTTTGATAACCAAATTGAAATTTTTTCGTATATATAATATTATAGTCAGTAACCGCGGCTTTCTTGGTTTAGAAATGCCCGGCGTTGAGGAGATTAGGAATGTTGAGATTAAATGATCTGAAAAAGCATTATCAAATGGGAGAGACCATAGTCCGTGCCCTGGATGGAGTGGACCTCAGCATCCAAAAAAATGAGTTCGTTGCGGTTATGGGTGCTTCGGGTTCCGGGAAGTCCACCTTATTGAACATCCTGGGATGCCTGGATACTCCCACGGAAGGGTCCTATGTACTCAATGGGACAGAAGTCAGCCACCTGGATGATGATGAACTGTCTATCATCCGTAATGAACACCTGGGGTTTGTTTTCCAGAGTTTTAACCTGCTGCCCCGTTATAACGCATTGAAAAATGTTTCCCTTCCTTTGATGTATTCAGAAAGGTCTCCCAGTGAACACAAGGAACGGGCAGCCGAAATGCTGGAACTGGTGGGGTTGGGCAACCGGATGCATCATCGACCGTCTCAACTTTCAGGCGGGGAGCGGCAGCGGGTCGCAATTGCCCGTGCACTGGTCAACGAGCCGGATATCATCATGGCCGATGAACCCACTGGAAACCTGGACACCTCTACTTCTACGGAAATTTTGGCCCTTCTTCAACAATTGCACCACCGCGGCCAGACCATTATTATGGTGACCCATGAAAAAGACATTGCCACCTATGCCAACCGCGTCATTCTTTTAAAAGATGGGAGGATTATCGATGATTATACCAATACAAATAATTAAAATTCCTATTAAAACCAAACCAATTGCTGCTTTGTGCTTGTCTATATGGTTGCTCCTGGCTGCCGGTCCCATTTTTCTCACAGCCAACGGGAACGCGGGATTAAATGGGAATGAAAAAAAAGTAACCAAAGGGGATTTTTTGCAAACGGTTATTCTTACCGGCAGCCTGAAAGCCCTGAAAGCCGAAGAATTTATTGTACCCTATTCCAATACCTGGCAGCTCCAGCTCAAATGGATGGTTCGCGAAGGCGATTATGTAAAAGCCGGAGACCCGGTGGCGCGGTTCGATACGTCAACCCTGGTCTCTGATATTGAAAATTCGGAAATGAGCCTCCAGGTGAAAGAAGAAGAAAGGACCCAAAAATTGGCCGATTACAACCATCAGAAATTTGAACTGGAGGTCAAAGAAAAACAAGCAGAAGTTGACTATAAGAAAAAAGAAATCGATGCCTCAATTCCCAAAGGGATTACCACCAATTACGAATACGATCACAGCCAGTTGGAGTTGAAAAAAAGCGGGCATTCTTTAAAAAGTGCCCAAATGGAAAAAGAAGTCAGATTGGCAGAAATTAAATCCCAGATCAAGAAAATGGAAATTGAAATCGACGAAATCCGAACAAAACTGGAAAAACTCCAGGAAACCTTGAAAAAAATGACGTTGTATGCCGGGACATCCGGTACCCTGGTTTACGAAAAACATGAGTGGCAAGACAGAAAAATCCAGGTAGGAGATACGGTTTTCCCTACCATGATTTTGGCAACAATACCGGATAAAAATTCCCTGCAGGTGGAAGCCTGGGTCAATGAAACCGATATCCATAAATTGAACCCCCTTCAAAAAGTGAACCTCTTCCTGGATGCCTACCCGGGGAAACGATTCACCGGTATCGTCAAGGAAGTATTAAACAGCGCCGAAGAAAAAAAAGAGTGGGGAAGGTCGCATTATTTCAGGGTGGATATTCGCATGGATAAGCGCGACCTGGATATTATGAAGCCCGGCATGAGTGTCAGGTGCATTGTCCAGGTGGCCCAATACCCGGGGGTATTGTTGATTCCACTGGATACAGCTTATTTTGATACGGATAAACAGGTTTTTTGGGTAAAACCCAAAGGAAAACAACCCATAACGATCAACCCGCTGGGTTTTAATGAATCCTGGATAGCCCTGAGTGAGGATCAGCACCGGGAAATCACAGGGGGAACGTTACTGGAGCCGTTGGATTTAAAGGTCAAAGGAGGCAGTCGATGAAAATGAAACGAATGAAGATCACTGCCGCTGCCGCAGCGGTCGGGGTTATCCTGGTTTTGGTCCTGTTGATCGGCCTTTCCTGTTCGCGGTCCCAGAAATTTCGCCTGGTAAAAGCAATCAAAGGACCGTTTCATATTAAGGTCCATGCGCTGGGTCAATTGAAGTCTGCGGTGTCCATTCATGTCGGATGTCCTTCCATTCGGCGTCTGTGGAGCTATACTATTTCCTTTATGGCGCCGGAAGGAAAAGAGGTCAAAGCCGGGGATTTGATTCTTTCCTTTGATGCCAAAGAGTTAATGGAACGAATGCAGTTGAAGCAGTCGGAGTTGAATACGGCCCAAAAGGAACTGGAAAAAATTCGCCTGGTGGAACAGGAAAAAAAGGAAAGACTGGAATTGGAATTGGCAGAGGCCCGGGTAAAAACAAAGAAATCAAGACAAAAAACCAAACAGCCGGAAGAACTGGTATCCATGAATGAGTTGAAAAAATTGCGCCTGGACCTGGAGTTGGCGGAGATGCAAGAGAAGTTGGTCTCAGGCCGGGTGAAGAATCAAATCTCCGGGATGAAAACTCTTGTTCATACCCAGCAGGCCAAAGTGAAACGATTGGAGAAAGAGGTCCGGGAACTCCAGGCCTCCATCAACAAAATGAAGGTTAAAGCTCCTAAAGCAGGAATGGTGGTGTATGCTCTCAACTGGGAGGGAAATAAAAAGGTAGTGGGGGACCGGTGCTGGTGGGGAGAAAATATTATGGAACTGCCGGACTTAACCCGGATGCAAGTAAAGGCCGCAATCCCTGAACCGCAGGCAGGAAAAGTTAAAATTGGCCTGGAAGTGGAAATCCGGTTGGATTCCAACCCGGACCGGGTGTTCAAAGGCAAACTCAAGGAGCTGGGCCGGATTTTTCGCACCAAGTCCCATGACCAGCCCGCTGTGGTGTTTGATGCCATTATCGACATCCTGGACCCGGACCCTGGAAACATGCGGCCCGGTATGGCAGCTGGCGTTGATATTATTGTTTCTTCCAGAGAGAACGTTCTCCAGGTACCGGAAGCTGCTGTTATTTATCATGAGAAAGGTCTGTTTGTATGGAAAAAAGGGTTTGCCGGTAAAAAAATGATACCTGTGACCATTGGTGCCCGGTCAGGCGGCATGGTGGAAGTGCTGGAGGGGTTAAACGAAAATGACCGGTTGTTGGTCCGCACCGCCGGTGAGGGGGCAGGTACAGGCAGAGGTGCGAGTGTAAGTGGAGAAAACCGATGAAACGATTTAATTATGAACAAAACCAAAAAGGGCAGTGGTTAGCGTTGGTTATTATCCTGGTCACTATATACGGATGCGGTGGGGCCGGGAAATCATCGATGGCTTTTATGACCGTCCAAAAAGGAACGTTTGAGGTTGTCATCCCGGGGTTTGGTGAATTACAGGCGGTAAAGTCCACGCCGGTTGCCGTACCGACCCAGGTTCGGGGAAGTCAGACGATTGCCTGGTTGGCCCCGGAAAATACATTGGTCAAAAAAGGCGATACCGTGATCCGTTTTGATTCGGTCTGGTACCACGAGCGTATTCAGCGGGAAGAATACAACATTGCCAAAATGGACCTGGAAATCAAACAAAAAAAACGGGAACTGGAAAAAGAGAAAAGCGAACTTAAGGGGCAGTTGGGCATTACTGCTGTTGAAAAAGAGATGGCAGAACTTTATGCTGCCAGGGATGAAACCCTGTATTCCCGGAATAAGATCATCGAGGATGCCATTGACCTGGATTATCTAAAAGTAAAATCCCGGCATTATGAGCAGAAGAAAGCGAAACTGGAACAAAAAGCCCGTGCCGAGCTGCAGGTATTGGAACTAAAACGGCGTACCTCCCAGGTAAAAGTGGACCAGTATAAGGAAGCATTAGAATCTCTTGAAATCAAGGCGCCCCATGATGGGCTGTTTATTTATGAAAAGAACTGGAGAGGTGAAAAACCGCGGTTGGGCATGTCGGTGTGGAGGGGGATGAAACTGGGAAAGCTCCCGGATTTAAGCCGCATGGAAGCGAAAGTATTTGTGCTGGAATCCGAAGCCGCAGGATTAAAAGCCGACCTTCCCGCATCTGTTATACTGGACGCCGCCCCGGGCAAGACCTTTCACGGGAAGGTAACCACCATTGATTCCATTGCCAAACCCCTGGAAAAAAAGAGTCCGTTGAAATATTTTGAAATAAAAGTCAGCATCGATACCATTGACCTGGAATTGATGAAACCCGGGAACCAGGTAAAAGCGTTCATCTTTGTCCAGCGGGAACAGGATGTGATCTCTGTTCCGAATCAAGCGCTTGTTTTTGAAAAAGATCGGGCATTTGTCAACGTTAAGAATTCTTCCGGCGTTGAAGAACGAAAAGTGGAAATCGGTGCCCGCAGCCTGACACGGACGGTTATTACCAGAGGACTGGAAGAAGGGGAGACCATTCTTTTAGGGAGTCTACAGGACCGCGAGGCCGGTGGGTAGTAGGTAGGAGGAAGTAGGAAGTAGGAAGTAAGAAGTAGGAAGTAAGAAGTAAGGAGTAGAAACAATGAATTTGAAGCTGGAATTTATTGAATCGATTGAGTCTCTTTTGCATCATAAATTACGGACAGTGCTCACTTTATTGGGCATGATATTCGGTGTGGGTGCAGTGATTGCCATGTTGAGCATTGGTAAAGGAGCAGAGCAGGAGGCTTTACAATTAATTGATTCCATGGGGCTTCGCAATATTATTGTAAAAGCTAAAATCTTTGAGGAAAGCAAGCTGAAGGAAATCCGGGAAAGTTCCCTGGGGTTAACGTTGCAAGACCTGAATGCTGTCCGGGAAACGTTACCTTTTTTGAGTGCTTACAGTGCCAGCAAGCAGGTAAATGTGTATGCATTATTCAGTTTTGCTGGAACCAGTGATGCCAATGTATATGGGGTGACACCTACACACAAAGTTATGGCCAATTTAGGAATTAAAAAAGGACGCTTCCTGCTGCCCATAGATGATATCACTTATGCCCAGGTTTGTGTGATTGGCAGTCGTGTTGCGCAAGTGTTGTTTCCCGGGGAAGACCCCCTGGGCAAGCATATTAAAATTAACCATGCCTGGTTGACAGTAGTGGGGATTCTAAAAGATAAATCTCTTACCAGGGAGGAATTTCAGGGTATATCTTTAAAAGGAGAGCAGAACAATATTTATATTCCTCTTCAGACGGCGTTAAAAATGTTTCGGTTTAACCTGTTGGAATCGGAGATCGATGAGTTCCGGGTACGGTTGAAGAAGGGGATACCCGGCAGTACGGCGGCAGCCACGTTGGTGCATTTGTTGAAGCGGCGTCATAAAGAGACCGATGATTATGAGATGATTGTGCCTGAAGCGTTGTTGGAGCAGCACAGGAAGACCCAGAACATATTCACCATCGTGATGGCGTGTATTGCCGGTATTTCGTTGTTGGTCGGGGGGATAGGGATTATGAATATTATGTTGGCCACGGTATTGGAGCGCACACGTGAGATTGGGCTTCGTCGTGCTGTTGGAGCCAGACAAAAGGATATCAAGCGTCAATTTATACTGGAGACCTTTGGTGTTTCTGCAATGGGAGGGGTGTTGGGCATTCTTTTCGGTTTTGGTCTTTCTGTTATTATATCTGCTTTTACTGGTTGGGCAGTGGGTTGGTCGCTGAGTGCCGTCATGCTTTCTGTGGGGGTATGTGCTGTTATTGGGTTGGTATTTGGTATTTATCCTGCTGTCCAGGCTTCTCGTCTTGACCCTATAGAGGCCCTCCGTCACGACTAAACATTAACAATTGACTATTTACATATTGTACGGGCACGGCATGCCGTGCCCCTACCCTAATCACTTTACCACATGTACCCAGCCGTGTTTATCTTCGATTTCGCCGGTCTGGATACCGGTCAGTGTATCAAAAAGTTTTTGTGCCCAGGGGCCGGTCTGGTTGTTATTGATGATATATTCTTTTTCATTGTAATTGATTTTACCCACCGGACTAATAATGGCAGCGGTTCCAACGCCGAAAATTTCTGTAACTCGTCCGGATTCGATACCTTCGACAAGTTCATCGATGGAGACGAGTCGTTCCACTGGTTCGATTTCCAGGTCAGGTGCCAATTCCAGCAGGGATTTTCGTGTAATACCCGGCAGGATTGTGCCGGTTAATGGGGGGGTGACCAATTGATGGTCTATAATAAAAAAGATATTCATCGCGCCCACTTCTTCCACATACCGGCGTTCGCAGGCATCCAGCCAGAGCACCTGGTTGTATCCTTTTGCTATTGCGTCCCGTGTCGCTATATGGCTGGCGCCATAGTTGCCGCCGGCTTTGGCATCACCGGTCCCACCGCTTCCGGCACGGGAATACGTTTTACACACACAGAGACTGACGGGATCAAAGCCCGTACTGTAATACGGTCCCACCGGACACGTGATAACAAAAAAAAGATATTCTTTGGAGGCCTTTACGCCCAGCGCCGGTTCTGTGGCAATACCTGTGGGACGAATATATAACGATGCCCCTTTTTGAGTAGGAATCCAACGCTCTTCCAACTTCACCAATTCATCCACATAGTAAAGATAATCCTCTACCGGGATTTCAGGCATGGATAAACGCCGGGATGACGCATTAAACCGTTTGGCATTCTCTTGCGGACGGAAAAGTAAAATTTCATCTCGTTTTGATTTATAGGCCTTTTGCCCCTCAAATACCTCCTGACCATAATGAAAAACCGATGCCGCAGGGTCCAGCATAAGGGGCTGATACGGTTTGATCTCCGCTGAATGCCAGCCTTGTTCTTGATTGTAGCTCATGGTGAACATATAATCCGTAAAATTTACCCCAAATTTTAACTTCAATGCGTCGTCATATAAAGGCTTTAACTTCTCTGAAGGAAGTAACGTTCTCTTAATCTCCATATAATATCCTCCTTATCTATCTTTCTCTGATATTGTTTTAGTTTTTTTAGATAATATAATAGAACTTTTCAAACCTGATGTCAAATTTTTTATCGGGTTCTTTTTGTCCGGTTTGTTTATTTCATTTCGTAATAAATACCAAAAAAATACCCTCATCTATTGAAATTCCAAAATCTATAAGTTAAAATTTCTGAGGGAAAAAAACCATGAAAGGTGTTTCCGAATTTATTAAGGCACATGAGAACCGATTGACAGCCGCTTCGTTTGACGAAGATTTCCTGTCATTTCATTTGAAACAAATCCGGTTCCTTCAGCATGAGCGATTGGTTCATCTTATCGTCATGCTCTTTGTATTGTTTTCGGTTTTGCTTTTTTTTATTCTTTTCCTCCTCTTTCATGACCTTCTTATATTTGGGGTGTTTTTGTTGTGCCTTATTCTTTCCATCTTTTACGTATTTCATTATTTCAAACTGGAGAACACCGTGATCCGCTGGTATTATATTTATAACCGGTGGGCGGCACCTACACCCGAGAATGGATATAAAACACCTGCTAAATAATCTTTATCTTTATCTTATTTGATATGATCAGCGGGCCCTCTTGCAGGTAGAGGGGATAAACACCCGGTGGAAGTTTGGGAACCCGGAAAAGAATATCTTCGCAAACCCACTGGGTGACGATAGCCTCAACATTGCCCACCATCACTTTTCTTTCATCCTGGACATAACCCAGCAGGCAGCCCCCCAGAGAGATAACCTGTCCCGGTTTATAACCCTGGTCGGTCAGGGTTAGCTTTGTCTTCACCAGCCAATCGTACTGGTTGGAACATACTTTATTGGTGGCATTATCCCACAGGTAAACCTTATAATTGCGTCCCAGTTCAAAAGCCCCTTTAAGAAAGCAATCGATTTTGGTGGGTGACCATTTTATAATTTGCGGGGTATATGTTTGCGTGGAAGACTTCAATTGAATGCCCTGGAACCCCTGGTCTGCCCCGAAAAATTTTCCTTTGACATAAAAGATGAGCTGACAACCATCGTAAACGGGCACGATTTGTTTTATTACCGGTATACCTTCCAGGACGGGTTCTTTAAGGATTTTTTCGGTCTGCACCGTCTCCTGCGATTGGGCGTCTGCGGCATTCATCCCCATGATAAGAAGGACCGCACCTAAAGTAAACAGTAGAATTTTTTTTCTTTTCATTTTATGCCTCCAAAAGTCATATTATAACATATTATATAAAAATTTACTCCCGGTTATCTCCAGGGCGACGTCAAAGTCACCCTAAATTCGAAGCACGAAGCACGAAATCCGAAACAAATCCAAAATTCAAATTTTCAAAATCGACCAGGATTTAAAGGATTAAAGGATTAACATGATTTTATTAAAACTTTTAAATAATCCTGTCAATCCCATTAATCATGGTCGTTATTTGAATTCCTATCGGCCGCCCCCGCCGGGGGCTTTCGAATTTCGATATTCGGATTTCGTATTTAAGAACTTTGACGAGACCCTGTTGCCAGGGGTGGGATTGTAATTTTCTTTTAAATAAAGTATGATAATTACCTTAAGGAGTGGTTAAATGAATCCGTTTAAATATGGAACCGTTTATGGTTTATTGTCGGTGTCCAGCACGCAGCGGGCCATGAAGCGCCTGGTGGAGTTAGGAATCATTGAGAAAATGGAAGACCGGTATACGTTTAGTGATCCCTTTTTTCCTCTTTATTTGCGATTACGCACATTTGCGTAATGAGGGAGGCGAGCGAGGAAGCGAAGCCCGAAGCGAGTCGGGGAATATAAATCAAAGTCTACTTGTATTTATATTAAATATAAAGCAAAGTACGGTTGCTTTTTTATTTGGCCTGGAGACTTCGTATCCAATTACCAACCTGATAACGCTTTATGTATCAGCCTGGAGGGCAAATTGCCCTCAAGTAAGATCAATCTCGAAAATATAAAACCCTGGGAGTATTCACTATTTTTGTAGATGGCAGCCATCTGATCTTCCTGGCTTCGTGAATACAAAATAATGGCGGCAGAAAAAAAATCACCATTTTTTCATTTTTTTGTAAACCTTTTCCACGGTTTATACGTATACTAAAACATAAAAACCAGGTTAAAAAAGGAGAATAATATGAAAACAATTACAAATGCATTTGTGATTTTCT
>JABAOH010098830.1_pt2 | contig 14143 bp, 16 predicted proteins | sample 7062181 | NCBI WGS metagenome assembly JABAOH01 (sample SAMN14538630, study PRJNA623070) | marine sediment metagenome | biome: marine biome [ENVO:00000428]; feature: marine pelagic biome [ENVO:01000023]; material: deep marine sediment [ENVO:00002113]; isolation source: pool of 5 deep marine... | reverse complement strand
GATCAGAAGGTGGCCGGCCAGATAAGTGTCGTGCCGCTCGACCTCTTCCAGCGCCGTTGCCAGCTGCGTCCACTCATCGACGGATATCGAGACGATTCGCTCGGCTTGCAGTCGGCGCTTCAGCTCGCTCTTGTTCATCTAACACTACGCAAGAATGCTGCGATCACGTCATGACCACCCTCACGCGCCCACCCCTCAGGAGTGGCGTCGAACACCGCGTCTTTCAAGGTGAGGCTCGCGCCCCGCGCGACCAAGAACTCCACCATCTCGCGCTTCCCGTTTATCGCTGCCCAATGCAAGGCCGTTCCTCCGAACACACCCTTCGCATCGAGGGCGGCCCCGCGGTCGAGAAGGTAGGCCGCCACCTCCTGGTGCCCGTTGCGGCCGGCGCCGTAGAAAGCATCGGAGATCACATCGCCACGGATGTGCGCCGAGTCGGCCGGCCAGTGGCGGTCCGGCTCGCCGGGCGCGCCCCGACGCCGGTGCGACTTCAAGTCTTCGCTCGATTCGATGATGCGGCGAACTTCGTGGTCCATCCCCAGGCTGGCGGCCGTGATCAGGGTCAGCCCGCTTGCCCCGTGCGCGAGGAGCAGCCTGGCAACCTGGGAGGAGCCCAGGACCGCGGCCCAATCGAAGGGGGTCGCTCCCCATGACGTGCGGGCCTCGGTGTCCGCGCCCGCCTCCAGCAGCACCTTCGCCAGCTCCACGTCGTCCTTCTCTGCCGCCCAGTGCAAAGCGGTTCGGTGGTCGTCATCCGTGGCTTTGACCAGCGCGGAGTCGGCTTGGAGCAAGCGCCGGCAGGCTGGAGTATCTCCGCGCTCCGCTGCCTGAAGGAACTCGGTCGGATCGCTCACGGCTGAATCCTCGGCCAGGGCAGCCCGTTCGCATCAAACATGGGCAAGGGCGCTCGAGAGTACGTCGGCTTCGGCCTCGCACCAGTCGGCCCTGGCATTGTCGTTCTTGCCCCGCTCGTAAAGCTCGTAAGCTCGACGCTCGATCTTGTGCCGAAAGCGGGAGACCAGATCGGTCCGGGCCCCATGGTAGGCCTCCCATGAGGGCACGGCCACCGGACGCCCTTTCAATATCTTGCGGATCGCCTCCTCGGGATCGATCCGTTCCGCCAGCGTCAGATACCCGAGCACGATGAGGGGCGCGCGTCCCATGCCGGCGGTGCAGTGGACGTAGGTCCGATGGCCCGCGGCCTGGAGACGCGCGAGCGTGGCAACCGCATGTGGCAAATTTTTCCGCATGTCGCCGATGTCGAAATCTCGGATGGGATGGCGTGCCATCGTCAACCCGAGCTTCTCGCCTTCGGCAAGCATTTCGTCGTAGTCGATGCCCCAATAGGCCAAACACTCATCATGCTGTACCGACATGACCGCCGAGACGTTCGTCCCGGCCTTTATCCTGGCCAGATCTTCCGGCGTCATCGGACAGGTTCCGATGAGGATGTGAGGTGTAACTTCCCCCCAGTTCAATGACCAACTCCACATCATAGCATCACCATTTGCTGAGATAACCAGCCAGCCTCAGACTGGCGCGGACCGTGACGTTGTACTCTCCGCCGGTTGTCGGTCAAGGCCCTCGGTTGAAGAGCGCCTGGATGCGCCGGGTCTGCTCTTCGGGAGATACGTCTTCGATGTGCGTCGCGATCCACCAGATGTTGGCGGCTGGATCTTTGACGCCGCCGTATCGCTCGCCCGCGTGCCTCGTGTCCGTCGGCCGCACGCTCGCCGGCCAGTTTTCGTAGGCGAGGTGATAGACTGCGGCGATGTCGTCGTAGAAATTACGCGGATACATCGGGTCGTGGAGATCAGCCTCGCGCATTAGAACCGCTGGCTTGGTCTCCTTCGTTTGGACCCGGAGGGTCGCCCGATTCATCCTCCTTCTGCTCCTCGTGGACCTTCGCCTCGATCACTTCTTCGAAGCCGGGCTCGAAGATCGAGTGGATCTCCATCAGATGGTAGGTCGATGCGCCGCGCCGTGGCTTGAACCGGCGATAATAGATCCACCCTTTCTTTTCCGCCCACAGAAGCAAACGATCGAGGGCGAGCAGCGCGACGACGATTACCAGGCCCCAGAGCAGCAGCCGCATCGTTTCGAGCACTCGGGTCAGAGCTGCACAAAACCGAGAGTTGGTCTCACAGCTCGGTACGGCCGTCGGCGCCGGCGAGCCTTATTCCGCATCACGGAGCACCTTATAACGCAACATAACGATGCCGCTCGGATACGTTTCGGTGTCTTCGAGATCGAGGCGGACCGATCGCGGCATCGACGGCAGGAGAGGAATCCCCTGGCCCAAGAGGATCGGAACCACCCCGACCTCTACCGTATCGACGAGATCCGCCTCGACCAGGCTGCGAAACAAGGAGCCCCCGCCCATGAGCCAGATGTCCTTGCCTTCTTCGGCGCGGAGAGCGGCCACGGTGGAGACGGGGTCGGCGGCGACGGTGACGTCGGGATGGTCCTCGGCCTTCAGCGTCTTCGAGAAGACGTAGCTCCGCATCCCGGGCATCGAGCCCGAGCCCGGGCTCATGCGCTGGGCGACCTCGAAGGTGCGCCGCCCCATCAGCACCGTGTCGATGGTCTTGAAGAAGGCGGCGAAGTCGATGGCGGGATCCATGATGATCCAGTCGTGCTCGTCACCCGGGCCCGCGATATAAGCGTCCAGGCTCGTGGCGACGGAGTAGCGCACTCGACGCATCGCGACCTCCCACGGTTCAACGCGTTGGCGGACGCCAGTCTTTATGTTCCTCATGCGCCGGGATCGGTCGGCGCTTCGATTCGCGCTCGATCATCCGTTCCGATAGCCACTGAAACCACTCCCAGCGCGTACCTCGTCCGGTTTCGCTTCGTACGTCCTCTACCAGTCGTCGAAGCTTCGTCCATGACTGAACGATGTTTCCGCTGTAGAAGTCATCGACCAGATCGAGGCTCGCCACGCCGCGAAAGACCAGGATGCCAAGGCTCTCCCAGGTTCCCAACAGCGCCTGGATCGACATGAACTCGTCGCCCAGCCGCTCCTGCAGCTCGGCCTGTGACAGGCCCTCGGGCAGGGAGTCGAGCACCAGCAACGCCTCCAGCATCTCTCGGGTTTGCAGCGAGTGCATGAGCGTCAGGGCGGCCTCGCGGCTACGCTGGGCCCGGATCTGCCGCACCTGGATCACGCCGAACGCCACGGCGAAGATCACGGCCAGGGCTTGGGCCACGTTCGAGAGGGCGCTGAGATCCATCGGAGCCTCGGGGTCGTCGCTTGACGTCGATCGTCCACATGGAGCCTGACGAGGTCGCAGAACAAGCTGCGGAACCTGGCGGTCGACCCGCAAGCTTGCGAAGCAAACGAGCCCTTGCGGCGCCTAGAATTCGTCAACGCTGCGCGCTATACTCGGGCCGACCCGGTCCGGAGGTGAACGCTGCGCCGCTCCACGAAATCGATTTTCATCTTCTGGTTGCCGATGGCGGCNNGCCGTCATCGCGCGCCTCGCCGACCCGAAGTTCAACCTGGCGGCTTACGGCGTCGCCTTCGCTTTCGCGGTGTTGGTCGAAGCGCCGGTCATCATGATCCTCAGCGCCTCGACCGCCCTGGTCGAGGACAGCGCCAGCTTTCGCAAGCTCCGCAACTTCACCTACGCCCTAAACGCGTTGATCACGGGCGCCATGCTGATGCTGCTGGCGCCGCCCGTCTTCGAACTGGTGATGGAAGACCTGATCGGCCTGCCGGAGTCGGTGGCACGGCTCACCTTCGTGTCGCTGATGATCATGATTCCCTGGCCGGCGGCCATCGGCTACCGCCGCTTCTACCAGGGTCTGTTGATCCGCGACGGCCTCACCCGCCTCGTCGCCTACGGCACCCTGGTACGACTGACGGCAATGGTCTCGACGGCGTTGATCCTCTATGGGCTCACCGACGTGCCCGGCGCGTACCTGGGCGCGGCGGCGCTTTCCGCCGGCGTGAGCGTCGAGGCGCTGGTCAGCCGGCTCATGGCCCGGGGCACCGTGCGCAAGCTGCGCGCGACGGAAGCCGTCGGGACGGAGCCTCTCGACTACCGCCGCATCACCGGCTTTTACCTCCCGCTCGCCCTCACCTCGCTGATCGGTCTGGCCGTGCACCCGATCGTCACCTTCTTCATGGGGCGGGCGCCTTACCCTGTGGAGTCGCTGGCCGTGCTGCCGGTGGTGAACTCGCTTTCGTTCATCTTTCGGGCGATGGGGTTGAGCTACCAGGAGGTCGCCATCGCGTTGCTCGGAAAACGGCACGAGCATGTGCGCGAACTGGCGCGGTTCGCAGTCGTCCTCGGGCTCTCGGCGTCCGCCGGTCTCGCCCTCATCGGCTTCACGCCGCTCGCCTACGTCTGGTTCGAGACGGTCTCGGGGCTCACGCGCGAGCTAACCGCCTTCGCCATCACCCCCACCCGCATCCTGGCGCTGCTACCGGCGTTGTCGGTGCTGCTGTCGTTCCAGCGGGCGATTCTGGTGCAGGGCCGGCTGACGCGGCCGATCACGCTGGCCACGGCGCTTGAGGTGGCGGGGATCGTTCTGGCGCTGCTGGCGCTGATCCAGGGGTTCGGAGTGGTGGGCGCGACGGCGGCGGCGATCGCCTTCCTCGCCGGGCGTCTGGCGAGCAACTCGTATCTGGTGCCGCCGTGCTTGCGTGTGCTGCGGGCGTCGAAGCGGGCGAAGGCTTAGACGGCGGTTACCGAAGCGCCGTCGGCGGGCTCGACCGCGAAGAGTTGGTCCTCGAGCGCGCCGTCGAACTCGTGCGTCTGATAGAAGCGCTGGGTCAACGCTTTGAGGACGCGCTCCACTCGGCGCTCGTCACATAGCGCGACGGCACAGCCCCCCATGCCGGCGCCGGTGAGGCGAGCGCCCGCCGCGCCCGCGCCCTGGGCGATCTCCACCAGCTCGTCCAGCTCGGGGCAGCTCACCTCGAAGTCGTCCCTCAGACTGGCGTGCGATTCCGACATGAGAGCGCCGAACGCTTTCAGATCGTGGCTGACCAGCGCTCGTTCCGCGAGTTGCACGCGCCGGGCCTCGCCGAGCACGTGGCGAAAGCGCCTCAAGAGCGTCGCGTCCAGGTTGTCGTCGGCGACCTCGAGCAGCTCGTCGATCGTGGCCTCCCCGGTGAGGGCGGTGTAAGAATCGATGCGATCCCGAGCGTCGAGTGCGTCCGCCACGCGCTCCAGCGCCGCTCGGCACTCGCGGGTGCGCTCGTTGTAGATCTCCCGAACCACGCCCGACTTCTCGGCGCGCACCAGGCTGAAGGCGACGATGAAGCGCCAGTCGGGTGTGATCGGGTGCGCGGTCAGGCGCAGCGGCCCAAAGTCGATGCGGCTGGCCGAGTTCCGGCGCGCTGCCAGACAGATCGCCTGGTCCATCCCGCCGCCCCGCGTCCCGACGTAGTGCTCCGCCTCGGCCAGCAGTTCGGCCAGCTCCATCCGCTCGATCCAGATGTCGTTGGTGTGCAGGATAGCCAGCGCGGCGGCGACCACCAGCGCCGAGGAGGAGCTGAGCCCGGCGGCGGCGGGGATGTCGGAGTGCACGAGCCCGTCGAAGCCGTCGAGCGTGCCGAAGCGCCGCGCCAACCCCTGCGCCGCCGCCTTGACGTAGTTACCCCAATCGCCGTCGGCGTACGGCTCGATCTCGGGTCCGATCTGGAACGTGCGGGGCGGATAGCGACCGTCGGTGCTGGCGATGGCGACGCCGCGGTTGGGCCGTTCGCGATAGGCGTGGGCCACGTGACGCTGTAGGGCCACGGGCAGGACCGACAGCCCGACGTAGTCGATGTGGTCGCCGATCAGGTTGACCCGGCCCGGCGCGCGCACCAGATGTGAGGGCCCCGGCGGCCCGTATCGCTCGCCGAAGTCCGCGATCAGGCGGTCAAGATAGGCGGCCTCGTCAGGCCTCAATATGCACCCCGCTGAGTCGCCATTGATACCCGCAGCCCTAGCCGCGCCGATCCACAGCCGGACGAGCGGATGCCGGGTTCGGACGGTCGCCACGGATGGAGAGTTTATCGTATTATAATGTTCCCGCCACGTCGTCGCCCGAGTCGAGGTCGATGGAGGTGAGGATGGACGAACAACACCCGACCCAGCAGCCCGAAAACGTCGACACGGTGGCGAGGATCATCCACGGCGCCATCATCGGCGGCCTGGTGATCGCCCTGGCGGTCTTCCTCTACCTCCAGCGGGCGGTGGGTCAGGATTTCGCGGCCGGAATCGGGCGCGGGTTGAGGATCGCCGGCTATGTGATCCTGGCGACGGCGGCGGTCGGCTCGCTGCTCGTGCGCGGCCGCATCAGCCCGCCGGCCGGCGGCGCCGACGTGGGCCGCTGGTGGACCGATGTGATGCCGCAGGCCGTGGTGGTCTGGGCGCTGGCCGAAGGGGGTGCCCTGAGCGCCATGGTGCTGGGCTGGATCATCGGGGACACGACCCTGCTGGCGCTGGGGGCGGCGGTGGGTCTGGCCCTCCTGTTCGTCACCCGGCCCGGCCGGCTGCGAAGCGAGTCCTGAGGGGTTCCAACCTTCGCACCCAAGCGGATATCTCATGGGGTGGAAGGAGGACCCGGGCCCTGGAGAGTGGCGGTTCTGAAGGCGAAACGAGACGCCAGGCAGGCCGACGGGGACGACGCGGCGCGGGCCGCCGCGGGGGATACGCACGCCTTCGAGCGGCTGTACCGGCGGCACGTGGACCGGATCCACAGCCTCTCGCGCCGGATGATCGGCCCGGAGCTGGCCGACGAAGTGACGCAGGATGTCTTCGTCCGCGTCTGGGAGAAGCTGGGCAGCTTTCGCGGGGAGGCGGCGTTTGGGACCTGGCTGCATCGCGTGGCGATCAACGTGATCCTGGGCCGGCGGAAGAAGCTGGGGATTCGCCGCGAGCGGTTCGTGGACGGCGATCTGGCGCTGGGCCGGCTCCACTCGAACCCGAAGGGCAGCGAGGCGAAGATCGATTTCGAGGCGGCGTTGCAGCACCTGCCGAACGGAGCGCAGCAGGTTTTCGTCCTGCACGACGTCGAGGGCTACAAGCACGGCGAGATCGCGGAGATGCTGGAGATCAGCCCGGGCACATCGAAGTCGCAGCTCCACCGGGCGCGGATGATCCTCCGCGAGCACATGGAGCGGTGAACAGCTTGCTGGGAGGCGCCGACGGAACGGTGCCGGGTGGGGGCGCTCTACTGAATGAGCGCGTTGAACGGAAGGTTCGAGATGAGTGACCGCTGGACCGATCGATTGTCCGACTACCTGGACGACGAGCTGGAGCCGTCGGAGCGTCAGGAGCTGGAGGGCCACCTGGCCAGCTGCTCGGAGTGCGCGGACGCGCTCGAGGGGCTGCGGCGGGTCGTGGCCCGGGCGCAGGCTCTGGAAGACCGCCCGCCCGCCAGCGACCTCTGGCCCGGCATCGCCCAGCGGATCGGCGCATCATCGGACCCGGTCGTGGAATTGGAAGCGCACCGTCGTCGAGTGGCGGCGTCACGGCGACGGTTCGCTTTCTCGGTCCCGCAGCTGGTCGCGGCTAGCATCGCGCTCATGGTGCTTTCGGGCGGCACGGCGTGGGTGCTCTCGGGATCCGCGTCAGGCCGCGCCGGAGAGGCGGCGTTGGCCACCGACGCCCGGCCGGTGGCCGCGACCCCGTCAACGCGCTTCGCCGGGTCGGACTATGATGCGGCGGTGTCCGAGCTGCAGGGGATTCTGGCAGAGCGGCGCGACCTGCTCGATGCGGAGACGGTACGCGTCCTGGAAGACAACCTATTGATCATCGACCGGGCGATCGCCCAGGCGCGTCGCGCACTGGAGCTGGACCCGGCGAGCACGTACCTGAACGAGCACCTGGTCACCACCATGCAGCAGAAGCTGGAGTTCCTCCGGCAAGCGGCGCGGATGGCCGGGGCGGCGAGCTAGTCGAAAAGGCGCGAGAGTCATGGTTACGAAACTGTTGCTGGGAGCGCTGGTCGCGGCGATGGGGGCTCAGGATCCCGAGGCTCAAAGACAGTCGCGGAGCCTGGATGTCCAGATTCCCGCCATCGATCTGGCGATCCCGGGACTCGACATCCAGATCCCCGAGATCGATCTCCAGGTGCCGGCCTTCGACTTTCACCTCCCGGCCGTCGACGTCCAGATCCCGGCTTTCGACCTGGTCGTGCCGAGCTACGAGTTCGAGCTGCCTGAAATCGAGATCCGGATCCCCGAGCTGGCCCTGGCGCTGCCGGTCGTGCAGGTCTCGATCCCGGATTGGCATTACGGGGGCAAGGGATGGTGGGAGGGGTACGCGTCTCACCCACAGGACGCCGAGCTCGACACCATATTCAACGTGAACCCGCGCGCCCGGCTCGAGGTGCGTAACCACGCGGGCGAGATCGTCATCACCAGCTGGAACCGGAACGCCGTGCGCATCGAGGCGAGCCACTCGAGCCACGATCGGGTGAAGATCTTCACAGCCGAATCGTCGGTGAAGATCAAATCAGAGACGCGGCACGGGCTCCCGGACGTGGTCGATTACCGCATCACGGTTCCCGCCACGATGCCCGTCNNCCGACATCCAGGTGACCGGGGTGAAGAGCGGAGTGCGGGTCGAGACGCTGAACGGCGACATCCAGGTCCGTGACTGCGCTGGCGAGATCTCGTTGCGGTCGGTGGAAGGGGATGTGACCCTTCAGAGCTCGAGCGGTCGGCTCGAGGTCAACAACGTGGAAAACGACATCACGATCACCGACTTCGAGGGTGAGTTGTTCGTCGAGTCGATCGATGGTGATATCCGGCTCGAGGGCATTCGATCGAGGCAGGTCGAAGCGAAGACGGTGGATGGTGATCTGTTCTACAGCGGGTCGATCTCCGATGACGGGCGCTACCGGCTGACCACGCACGACGGCGATGTGCTGGTGGCCGTGCCGGAGAACATCAACGTCACCGTATCTGTCGCCACCTTCGACGGCGAGTTCGAGGCGGACTTTCCGGTGCGGCTCGGTACAGCGGAAGCGGGGCGCCGGTTCAGCTTCACGATCGGCAGCGGCGCCGCCCGGCTCGAGCTGCATTCTTTCGACGGCGACATTCGACTACAGAGACGTTAGCTCAGCGTAGGGAGGATAAAGATGAGGACGGTCGGAGTCATCGGTCTGCTAATGCTGCTGGCGGCCTGGGCGCCGCCCACCGCTCAGCCGGACCGCGACGCGGCACCGCAACGCCCGGCCCTGGCGGCGGAGAATACGATCGCCCTTGCCGCGGCCGACGAAAGGCAGTGGGAGTGGAAGGGGCGGGTCGATCGCGGCAAAGCCGTTGAGATCAAAGGCGTCAACGGGGCGATCCGGGCCGAGCGCGGCTCCGGGGCCGAGGTCGAGGTCCGGGCGCGGCTGCGCGGTAAGAGAGACGACCCCAACACGGTGAAGATGGAGGTGATCGAGCACGCGGACGGCGTGACGATCTGTGCCGTCTATCCCAGCCGGGATCGTGACGAGCCCAACGAGTGCCGGCCCGGCGGCCGCGGTCGGATGAACGTGCACAAGAACGACGTCTCGGTGGAGTTCACGGTACGTGTTCCTGCCGGCGTCAACTTCATCGGCCGGACCGTGAACGGCGATGTGGAGGCGCTGGGGATCGAGGGCAGCGTGAAGGCGCACACCGTGAACGGCGGTGTGGACGTCTCCGCCAGCGGGCTGGCCGAGGCCACGACGGTGAACGGCTCGATCACCGCGTCGCTGGGTCGAGCCGACTGGCAGGGCACCATGGACTTCACCACGGTGAACGGCAGCGTCACCCTGGAGCTGCCGGCGAACCTGAATTGCGACGTGAGCATCTCCACCGTGAACGGGCACATCTCCAGCGATTACCCGCTGATGGTGGAGGGTCGGATTTCGCCGCGGCACGTGAAGGGGACGATCGGAGAGGGCGGCCGCACACTGGTCGTAAAGACCGTGAACGGCAGCGTCCAGCTTCGCCGAGCCTAGCATCGGATCACTCCTGCGCTTAGCGGGTCAGGGGGGCGCTGAACGGCGCCCCCTTTTTGTGCGGCGCACGAACCGTACGCTCCGTGGACGCTCGCATCACGAACACCTAGATTGGCCCAGTTCCCCTACCATCCGTACTTCAAGAGACACCGGAGGATCGAGCGATGTACTTGAAGCGCCTGCTCGCGGTGCTGGCCGTCGTCGGGTTCGGCTTTTCGGCTGTAGCCGTTGAGGCCGTCGTCGCACAAGACGACGCGCCGGACGAGAAATGGACCGTCGACGAGATCCTGCTGGGTGAATCGGCGAGCCAGTATCGCATCTCGCCGGATGGGCGCTGGCTAGTTTGGGTGAAGACGGCGATGGACAAGGAAAAGGGCCAGCGTGTCTCGAACCTTTTCCTCTCGATGGGCGTGGAACGCGAGGTTCAGCTCACCCGCGGCGATCACACGCACACGTCGCCGCGCTGGTCGCCGGACGGCAAGTTGATCGCCTTCCTCAGCACGCGGCCGCTGCCTCAAAAGAAAGAGGATGCCGCCTCTTCGCAGCTCTGGCTCATCGACCCGGCGGGCGGCGAACCGTGGCCGCTCACCGACTTCGAGCGGCGCGTCCGTAGCTTTGAATGGCGAGACAGCGTCACGATCATCTTCATGGCCGAGGAAGATCCGAGCCTCTACGAGAAAGAAGTGAAGAAGCGCAAGGACACCTCCAAAGTCGTGGAAGACGCCGAACACGAACCCCCCGTGCGGCTGTTCGCCCTCTCGATCAAAGACAAGAAAACCACACGCCTCACCGAAAACGATGATTGGATGCGCAGCTTCGCCCTGTCGCCCGATGGCCGGCGGGCGGTGGCCGTTCACCAGCGCAGCCTATCGTGGGTATATGACCAGCGGGTGCCGCACGTCACGTATCTCTGGGACCTCGAGAGCCGGCAGGGGCGCCAGATCTTTGACGGCACGCGAGTCCTCCCCTCCGACGTGCAGTGGGCGAATGACGGTAGTGGGTTCTACTTTGTCAACGACTCGACGACACACCCGCGTTATCGCGAAGCGACCATCAAACTGATCATGTTTTACGACCCGCAGCGCGGGGCGGCGCGGCTCGTGGACCTCGGATGGGAACGCGGCCACGGCTTCGACTACGCCGTCACCGCCGACGGGTTCGTCGCACTGCTCGCCGATGGGGTTCGCTTCAAGCCGGCGCGCTTCACCCGCCGCGGTGACACATGGCGACGCGCCTGGATCGAGGGGACACACGCGCGAAGCATCTTCGGCATCGCGCTCGGTGACGACAGCCGGACGCTGGTCTACACGCACACCACGGCCAACACGCCCGAGCAGCTGTATCGGGCCGAGCTGCGCGGATCGCGCATCCAGGGCGAAGCTCAGCTAACGAAGCTCAATCCCGGCTACGCGAAGAAGCCGATGCCGCGCGTCGAGATCGTGCGCTGGATCGGCGCCCGCGACGAAGAGGTGGAGGGGGTCCTCTACTACCCGCTGGACTACCAGGAAGGCCGCAGGTATCCGCTCATCCTCAGCATCCACGGCGGCCCGGCCAGCGCCGACCGGGACGCCTGGAGCATGGGTTGGTCGCGCCCCATCGTGCTGCTCAACCAGAAAGGCGCCTTCGTCTTGAAGGCGAACTACCACGGCAGCTCGTCCTATGGACTCGACTGGGTGGAATCGATCTGCTGTGGCAACTACTACAGCCTCGAGATCCCCGACCTGGAACGAGGCGTCGATTATCTGATCGAGCGTGGCCTCGCTGACCCGGAAAAGCTCGGAACGATGGGCTGGAGCAACGGCGCCATCCTCTCCATCGAGCTGACGACACGCAACCCGCGATACAAGGCAGCCTCGACCGGCGCTGGCGATGTCGAGTGGATCAGCGACTGGGCCAACGTCGACTTCGGCGCCGCCTTCGACGGCTACTACTTCGGCGCCGCGCCCTACGAGGACCCGCAGCGATACATCGAGCTGTCGCCGTTCTTCCGCATGAAGGACGTGAAGACGCCGACGATCATCTACTTCGGCACCGAGGACCGGAACGTGCCCACCGACCAGGGCTGGTCGCACTACCGGGCGCTGCAGCAGATCGGCCAGGTGCCCGTTCGCTTCGTCCTGTTCCCCGGCGAAGCGCACGGCTTGACCAAACTCGCCCATCAACGGCGCAAGGTCGAAGAAGAGATGGCCTGGTTCGATAAGTACCTGTTCGGTGACCACAAACCGGAGAACGAGGCCGTAATGAAGGGCTCGCCACTGGCCGAGGCGTTGAAGCGGGCGGAGATCGCAGAGAGCGACGGCTACTATGGCGTCAAGAACAACGGTGTGCTCGTGCCAGAGATTGTGAAGCATGAGGGGTTCGAGATCGGTCGCTTCGAGGTGACCCGCGCCCAGTTCGCGGCGTTCGACTCGAGCTACCACTACGAGCCTGGCACGGGGAATCACCCGGCGAACGGCGTGAGCTTCGAGCGGGCGCAGGCCTACGTGGCCTGGTTGTCCAACGTCACCGGGACTGCACACCGGCTGGGCACTGTCGCGGAGCTGAAGCGAGTCTACGAGGCCGCCGACGGAAAGGAGAACACGCTCGATTACTGGGCGGGCTATACGCCCAACCCCGATGACGCGGAACGGCTGTCCGAGAAGATCGCCGAGCTGCGCGGAACGGCGCCGCTGTTGAAACCGGTGGGGAGCTTCCCGGGTCGCGGCGCGACCCCGGTCTACGATCTGGGCGGCAACGTCGCGGAATGGGCTGTGGGCGAGGATGGCCGCGGGAAACTGCTGGGCGGGAGCGCTGACCGGCCCGGCGACGGGAAGGGCAACATGTCGGAGGCTGCCGTGCCGTACCGGGGCCTTCGAGTCGTAAGAGGTGGCCGGTCGTGAACGCCGTGGCGGGGCGCGACGGGTGAGAGTCGGCGACGGAGGGTCGGGCCGTCAGCGCGCTGGCGGGTCGCTCGGCAAGTTCGGGGTCGTACTCGGCGATGTGGAGGCGGCCCGAGAGTCGATCGCCGGGATCGCGGTGTCGACCCCCGTGCTCGATGCTCCGGAGCTGAAGCAGCGGGCCGGCGCCGAGGTGCTGCTCAAACTGGAGAACACGCAGGTCACCGGCTCGTTCAAGGTGCGGGGCGCCGCCAACAAGATGCGGGCGCTATCCGAGTCCGAGCGGGCTCGCGGCGTGGTGGCCTGCTCCAGCGGTAACCACGGGCGCGCGGTGGCCTACGTGGCGCGAGCCCTCGCCGTCCCGGCGACGGTGTGCGTGCCCGAGTGGGTCGATCCGACCAAGCTGCGGGCCATCCGGTCGTACGGCGCCGAGACGGTCGTCGAGGGGAGCACGTACGATGAGGCGGAAGCTCGCTCGTTCGAGATCCGTGACCGGCGCGGGCTGGTCTACGTGCACCCGTTCGACGATCCGTGGGTGATCGCAGGGCAGGGCACCATCGGATTGGAGCTGCTGGACCAGGTCGCCGGCCTGGAGGCCGTCGTCGTGCCAGTGTCCGGTGGTGGGTTGATCGGCGGCATCGCGCTGGCGGTGAAATCGCGCGACCCGGCGATCCGCGTCATCGGCGTCTCGGCGGCCAACGCGCGAGTCATGTACGAGAGCCTGAAAGCCGGTCGCCCGATCGCCTGTGTCGAGGAGCCGACACACGCCGACGCGCTGATGGGTGGAATCGGTCTCGATAACCGTTACACGTTCCGGCTCGTCCGCGATCTGGTGGACGAGCAGCTGCTGGTGAGCGAAGAAGAGATCCGCCGGGCGGTGGCGTTTGCGGCGCTCGAGTACAAGGTGCTGGTCGAGGGTGGGGGCGCCGTCGGCATCGCCGCAGTTCTCGCCGGGAAGCTTCAGGGTCGCGGCCCGATGGCCGTCGTCGTGAGCGGCGGCAACATCGATCCCCGAAACCTGACGCAGATCCTCGCCGACTCTGCTCGGGTGCTCTGACGTCCCGACGAAAACCTGCGGACCCGAGAAGAATGGCGGGGCTTTGGTATGTGAATCATGAATTCCGCGTGAGAGGTCGAGATGCATTCGATAAGACGAGTCGCGGTCGGGCTGCTGGCCGGGGCGCTGCTCGCTGCGTGCGGTGACGGCATGCCGGAGCGGGAAGCCGACCTCATCCTCACGGGCGGCCGTGTCTGGTTCGGCCCCGATGCGCCGACGGAGCCCGACGCGGGCCCCACGGCCATCGCTATCGCCGGCGGCAAGGTTCTCG
>JABAOH010004951.1_pt1 | contig 14144 bp, 12 predicted proteins | sample 7062181 | NCBI WGS metagenome assembly JABAOH01 (sample SAMN14538630, study PRJNA623070) | marine sediment metagenome | biome: marine biome [ENVO:00000428]; feature: marine pelagic biome [ENVO:01000023]; material: deep marine sediment [ENVO:00002113]; isolation source: pool of 5 deep marine... | reverse complement strand
GACCAAGTCAGCTACAAATGGAAAATAGATGACACAGAATGCAGTTACTGGACCAAATATTATAACTCTGGTGAGAACGCATCTCAGACATTGCAGCTTCCACTTGGAAATCATCAGATAAGGGTTAAATCAAGAGATACAAATTTATATGAGAGCAACTGATCAAATCCAGTAAATCTAACAGTACCCTTTAATCCCTCTATTCAAACTGAATCTTCTACCATCGTGCTTGGAAATACTGTTAACTTTTACGGGAAAGCCACTGGTGGGAAAGAACCATACAGCTCATGGTATTATGATTTCGGAGATGGTAATTTCAGCGAACAGCAGAACACAACACATAACTACAATACCATTGGCAACTACAATGTTACATTGAATGTTACTGATGATCAAAATATTACATCTAACGTTACACAGGTTATCAATGTTGTAATCCTAAGAGCAGATTTTGATACCTCTCCAGGTTTTTCAATAACTGATCAAACAATTAACTTCAATGATAAATCCAACGGATATTACGATATAGTGAACTGGTCATGGGATTTCGATGACGGCAACAGTTCATATGAACAAAATACAACACATACTTTTACATCTGAAGGAGCATACAATGTTACTTTAACTGTTAATGATAATCAGTCTAACACAGATGTTCATAACCAGTTTTTCTATGTTGACGAAACAAATCCTGAAATAAACAATGTTTCCAAAGATTATGATACAGTTGGATATGGAACCAATATAACTATCTCCACGAATGTTTCTGATAGCATCAGTGGTGTAAAAACAGTAAAGGTCAATATCACATACCCAGATAGCTCATCTGGTAATTTTACCATGAATAGCACCAACGGTAGCAACTATGAATACACATTCTCAGATACATGGACACTTGGAGTTTATAATTTTAATATTTGGACAATGGATAATTCCAACAACACTAACATCTCATCTAAATACTCCTTTACTGTCTCCCGAAGTTTTGGATACAATAAAATCGGAAATGCAAACCAGAACATATGGTACACGATCACTGGATCTGTCTTTACCATGCTTGAGAAAGGTGTTGCTAACAATATAACTGTTTATATCGACCCAGGTAATGCAACATCTGAATCACATTATCAATGCAATATTTACAGGCATAATGATTCAAAGCTGATTGGTATCTCTGAGGAGAAAAACGTATATACTAGTGAAGGATGGCAGACGTTTAACTTTTCAGTTCCAAAACCAGTTTTGTTGAATGATACTGAATATGTTCTTTGCTGCTGGTCAGATAACTATACAGTAAGTATGTATTATGATAATGGTACCGGGTCAGAGATGTATTATGACAATGGAGAAAGTACTTTACATGGGCATTATTTCGAAGGTGTTTACAAATATACTCCTGATCCTAATAATTTCCGTCATGAAGATAGAAAATATTCCATCTACTGCAATTACATTCCTGATACAACACCTCCAGAAATAAACAATGTCTCTGATAGTCCTGATGCAGTTGGTTTCGGCTTCAATGTTACAATTAGTGCAGATGTTATAGATAATGCAAGCGGTGTCAACGTGGTTAAAGTCAACATCACTTATCCTGATGATACAACAGGTAATTTTACCATGAACCCTATTGGAAATGATACCTATGAGTATTTTTTTACTGATACTTGGGTGGTTGGTCAGTATGACTACAGCATCTGGACGATTGATCATATGGGCAACAGCAATAGTAGCTTGGGTCATAACTTCAATGTTTCATCGCAAGCATCAATTTCGGTGTGTACAATAAATGATGAGTATGGTGAAAACGAAATAATTAATCTAACTGATCCACCAGGTGAACAATCCCTGATTGGTTATGAGTTATTAGATGATAATCAGGTGTTACATATGTGGAATAGTTATAATTCTTATTACTTTGATACCGGCAATGGTATTCAGCTCACCAACCACAAGGACGAGTATTGGACTCATAACGTGCTCATGCTGGGTTATTATGACAACAATGAATGGAATCTCATATATCGTACAGACGAGCTGAGTGGTTTTAATAAAAACATAACAACTGATAATGAGACTTTTGTAAATGCAACATTATGGAAAGATCTCACATATAGTGGTTATGATTTCCGCCTGGCTATCAGGTATTATCTGGGTGTGGACGATGCCGATCTCACGATTATACCTCATATTAAAAACTTGGATGAAGATGATATACCTTATATTCTTGGTTTTGGTTGGGAAATAAAGGATATACGTATTGCGAATGTAACAAGTGATAACTATCTAAAAATCTATAATGGGTCTTGTTTTGAGGATATTTTACTAAGTCAAACATTGGATAATAGTTATACAGATATGGGTAATAATACTATTATTCGCCTTATTTGTACTAACCCGCCTACTCATCATCTTAGTAGGGATCTTTATCTCTCTTGGGATAAGAATCTCACTTATAAGGTGACTGTTAAATCCCGTGAGAGTGAGTTTAATGCTCCTGTTACTTTGTTTATCCGTATTGGTAGTCTCGGTGTTGGTCAGGAAAAATATACTTTGTTGTATTGGTTGGATAGCGGTGATTGGCTAGGTTTTAACAGTAAAGATCATTATGATTCTCATTGTGGTGATAGTAATGGTCATACTCTGGAGGATGCAATAGATGGAGTGGATTACTGGAATCATATGTCGTCTCATGATCATCATTTTATTCTTGATCTCGGTCAAACATATACAATAACGAAAGTTAGAGGACGTTCACAAAGAAATAGCGATCCTATTGATGTAGATATATATGTCAGTGATAACAAGTCAGATTGGGGAACAGCTGTAGCAACAGGTATTTCTACTTGGCAAGATACAAGTGTTTGGCAGGAGGTAGATACCACGGATAAGAATGGTCGATATATCAAAGTAGAAGTAATGGATACTGAACATTTCCTTGATTATATTGAATGGGGTGGATTTTCTTCTCCGTATATGACTATCTTTGATGCTTATGGTAATATTGCTCCTGATGTTAGTAATCCTTATCCAATCAATGGAAGTACTGGTATCGGTATTGCCCCTTTGTTGAATATCAGTGTTTCTGATGCTAATGGTGATTATATGAATATTACTTGGCTTAGTAATAGCAGTGGCAGCTGGCAGGTTTTTGGAACGAACAATAGCGTCGGTGATGGTACTTATCATCAGGTGTTTAATAATGCAACTGAGAACGGTAAGTGGTGGTATTGGAAGGTGAACGTTAGTGATGAAGATGAATATAATGAGAGCAATGTGTATAAGTTTTATACTGGAAATCAGTCTAAGATTGAGAATACAGGTTCTACAGACATCAGGGGTTATTTGTTGATACAGGTTCAATTTTATAACACGTCTTTTGAGGATTGGATTTTGGCTGATGATACGATTAATGAGACAACAGTGAGAATTATTAACAGTAGTGACCAGCTTGGCTTGGATACAATCTTTAATGGTTTGGTGAATACAAGTAGTCTGTTGGATTCATTTGGAGATGGAACCTATCGAGTATATGCAGCTTTTAGGGATCCTGATGGTGATATTTTAGTTTGCGATGATGAGTCTTTGCTGGAAGCAACTTATGAGTTTACAATAACATCTTGATAAATGTGAGAATCAGGTAAATAATACCTGATTTTTAATTTTTTTAATAATTATTATTTGCAAATCTTTGGTACTATAACAACATAGACAAAAAGATAAGTTGGCATAATAATTAACGATAATATTGATAATGGAATGGCCCAATATAATAATGGATTATTACCCTTTTCAGAGAGCACTGCTAATGAATTTATATCTAATAAAATAGATACAACGAACAAACCAATGATTGGAAAAAGAATAGAAGAAAAAATCTTGTAATATTTTTCATTTTTCAATCCAGTTTTTGTTGTTGGAAAGGCAAGAATTGCGAGTAAACCTAGAGACATAACAGTAGGTAATGCAGCAATTAATGATCTAAAATTTTCAACATTCATTTTCTATCCCTATTTGCATCTATTTTTGCCATTTTTTTGTAAAGATTGGTTAATTCTAATAAATCGTTTTCTTCTACAACATCTCTATGAGTTCTTACTTAATCACCTTTTTGTTTATCATAGACGGATTTAACTTTAATTATGGTAATTTCTTCTCGTTAATTTACATTAATTTCATTCATTTAAGAAATATAATATTGATTTAAATCCTCATTTTATAAACCATATTCTCGCTCTTCCCTTTTTCTTTGTGTGAACAGTTTTTCTAGCATTATATAGTTTTTTTAGACTCTTTTTAGCTGTTACCCAACTCATATTACCATATTTTGCAATTTCTCTAGTGGAAAGTTCTCTACGAGAATTTTTTAATATTGATAAAACTACTCTCTCATGAGGGGTCAATTTTTTACTTTTTTTTGGCAATTATTTCCACCACCAATATTTTTTTTCCAGTTTCTTTTATATATGGAACATTTAAGATAAATTTTATCTTATTTTTATCAGTAATCTTTAAGAAATCGGATATTTTTTTAGGTATTCTAATAAAATATTGCCGTCCGTCAAAGTTAATTGTAACTGATCTCTCAATTTTTATTTCAGGTTCATCGTTATTCGACATAATTCGTATGATTTTTTCTTTCATTTTAAATAATGAAACGTACTAATCTTATTAAAACTTTTCTTATCAAAATCGTACGATTTATTGTTAAATAGTAAAATATAAATACTAGTAATTACATACAGAATAATCGTACGAATTATTGTTAAAAAAATATATATGCCAAATGGTAGGAGATGGTAACTCCTACCAAGGCAGGAAAATACTCACATGTCGGCAAACATTAGAGATATTTCCCGTGATAATATATCAAGGGAGATTATAAAAGCCTTTGCTCTAATTGGTAAATGTAATAAAAAATATCCAAAAATTGCTGATATAATCTATTATATAAATATTGAAAAAATCATCGAAAATAAACTTAAGAAAAAATATCGGGGTATTTTTTACTCCTATGCTTCTCTTATCAAGCTTATTTTATTTATGAATCTAAAAAGAATAAAAAATCAAACCGAAATAGAACGCTATCTAAAAAAACATAAAAGTGAAAGGAAAAAACTTGGATTAAAAAGAGTTCCAGATCAGACAACGGTTAGCATATTCAAAAATAAAAATATTACTGGTGAAATTGATGAAATTCTTTCCTTCATTAAGGATAAAATAATTCAAATTTCCAAAGATTTCAATATTGATCTTGACAACAAACAGCAAAAGAAGATAAAGACCCGACAGCCTTCGAAACTATATTATTTAGATCGTGAAAAAAGAAAAGCAATCAAACTTTTAAAGGAACTATTGATCGAAAGCAAATTAATAAAAATTAGGAACAACTGCGTTTACAACCTTAGAGAATATATTAATTTATTGATTAAAATGATGCTGCTGAATACATACGCGGAAACCGGTTCTAGAGTTTATAGAAAAGATAAGAAAAAGGAGATTCATATGTGTAAGTTATGCCGTAAATCTCTGTTATACCCGCTTTCAGACAAGATTGAGAAAGACTGGGCACTAAACTATAAATATTGCCCAGAATGCGATTACAGAGAGAGAATCTCTCCAAATGGAGAGACTCTATTATATCATATAAATTCCAAGTTCAACAGCATCGAAAAACTGATGAAACAATTTGAGATATTATTCGAAAAAATATGGTATCGAACTAAAAAGTACAATCTGTTCAATAAGTCTGTTGATATATCTATTGACTGCACGGAAATACCCTTTTATGGGGATATCAACGCTGTGGGTGTCGAAGGAAAAGAACCTAAGGATGGAACCGAATGGGGATATCACCTATATACAGTGTATGTAAGTAAATTCGGAAGACGATATATCTTATTCAATCTCCCTTTAATCAAATTTAGAAAGGGTGTTCCAGAGAGTCTCTATCTTTATGATCAAATCCTGATACTAAAAAGATTATTAATATATGCAAAACGTAAAGTAAGAATAAGATACGTATTGCTTGATAATGGGTTTTTTTCATCGGATATGTTTAATCTGCATAATGAATTGAGATTAAAATGTCTGACGATAGTAAAGAAGAAGGAGAAAAAGATAATAAAGGAAACCATGAATTTACCATCACACACTATCCTTACTGATTACCAATATGGCGATGCCAAAATAACTGTATTCATGATCCGAAAGAAAAAAGCTGTCAAGAACAATCCAAGAAAGATACGGGAGGTTAATTGGCGTTATGCAACGAATATACAACCAACGGGTGATAGTGTTGAATGGGTTGATACCATGGCAGAACTATACCCCAAGAGATGGGGCATAGAAACAAGTTATAGAAAAATGAAAGAGGATTTCTCACCGAAGACAACCTCAAAAAATTACTTTATCAGATTGTTTTATTTTGAACTGTCACTATTATTTTATAACCTGTGGGTTTTCGCCAATATTCTGGTATTCTTTTCTTTATTCGGTGGCGTAAAAAAGAATCCTATCGTATACGCATTGGATTTATTACAAGAAATGTATTATATTGACCCTGGGGGTTAACGTATCCTAAATCTGGATGTTTTTATACATATTTTGAATTAGTTTATACCATAAATATTTTGGAGAATTTTGTATATATTTGGTGATTGAAGAGAAATAATTTGATATTAATATTTATTAAACCTGTTGAATATAATTTTGATTTTGTGGTTTTTACCGTATTTTTTCATCAAAAAATCTACATTCGGATATACTGTTCCATCTAAAAGTTTTATATACCCATCATTTGATTTAATTTATTGGAGGAGGTATGAATTATGCATAAAAATAATGTGTTTAGAAAAGGTTTGGCAGTTGGAATAATTGTTATGGTAATTGTTATTGCTGTTTTACCTGCAACTGGAATAGTAGTCAAAAAAAATACTAAGTTAGAGGAACAACAAATTGTTGAAGAAAGTACGACTAATAAGGGTGAGGATGTTGATTGGTGGCCAATGTTTCAATATGATGGGAAAAATACTGGTTGTAGTCCGTGTGGAACTGTTGGAAACACCGGGGATATATTGTGGACCTTCGACACGCTTGGGAATATCGCTTTTTCCTCTTCTGCGATAGACAAGACAGGGACAATCTATGTGGGGTCTGAGCTGTATCTTGACGAACTAGGTACTTTCGACGGATACCTTTTTGCCATCTCTCCAAATGGCACGGAAAAGTGGAGATACGATACTAATGATGGAATACCAAGCTCTCCTGCACTAGGGAATGATGGAACAATATATGTCGGATCGGATAATGAAAGTATCCTGTTCGCATTGAATCCTGATGGATCCTTGAAATGGAGTCTGGATCTTCCTTTTCCAGGGTGGATATATCCAGGTTCTCCTACTATCGGAGAGGATGGAACCATATACATACATACATGGGGATATGAGTTTTCGAGGGATGGTAAAAGCAATATTGAAACAATCGTGAAAGGATATCTTATTCCAAATGGTATGGATGGAAGAGATTATCCATTAGATATTGACTATATTAGTGAGTTATTTGCTGTGAATCCAGATGGAACGGTGAAATGGAGTTTCGATACAGGAGGTGAGGGTGAATCTACTCCTGCAATTGGTGAAGATGGAACTATATATGTTGGAGGATGGGGGGCGGTATTTGCCATCTATCCAAATGGAACACAAAAATGGAGATTTGATACATCAGATTCAGATGCTCGTATTGCTTCTTCACCTGCAATAGATGAGACTGGAACAATCTATATTGGTTCATGGAAAAGGGTAAGTATGCATGAGACGCATGGATCTTTACTGGCTCTTTATCCAAATGGTACGAAAAAATGGGAGTATGATACAAATTGCGGCATATTTAGCACTCCATCAATAGGGGATGATGGAACCATCTATGTTGGAACTGATGGGGTTTGGCCTCCTTCTGAGTATAAAGGGATTTTCTATGCTTTTTACCCAAATGGTACGAAAAAATGGGAATATGATACAAATGGATTTATATTTGGGTCTCCTGCTATTTCGGCTGATGGAACCATTTATATTACTTGTAGAGGTTCCGCTGGTCCTGGAAAATTGTTTGCGCTTTCTCCAGATGGAACTGAAAAATGGAGTATAGAAATCAGCGATCAGTATGAATTAACTGGTTTATCTCCATCTATTGATAATCGTGGGATAGTATATGTACATGGAGTATATAATGATAATACCATATTATATGCCATTGGGATAGAGGATTCTATTCCTCCAGAGACCACCTGTGAATTGGACGGTGAACTGGAAGGTGACATATATATCAGCGATGTCAAGGTTACCTTAAATGCAACTGATGACAATTCTGGTGTCCAGTATACGATGTATAAATTAGATAATAGTGAATGGCAAGAATATGTAGAGCCATTTGTTGTATCTTCAGATGATGAGCATACTGTTTTCTTCTATTCTGTTGATTTTGCTGGAAATGTCGAAGAGGAAAAATCATGTACATTCATCATAGAGCACTCCTGTCCTATTGAGATAGAGATTAAAGGTGGATTTGGTGTAATAGCAAATATCAAAAACAATGGGGTCAAAGATGCGACTAATGTAATTGTTAGAATTACTTTAGAGGGAGGTTTTATATTAATTGGTAAAAATAAGACCGATACAATTTCCAGTCTTGCACCAGGGGAATCCAAACCTATACGTTCTCAAGTCTTTGGATTTGGCAAACCAACAATAACTGTTACTGCAAAATGCGCAGAAGCAACAGCTACTGGATTTGTATTTGTATTCTTTGTATTAGGATTAAAATAAACTATTCTCTTTCTCTTTTCATTTTAGTAAGTTGTTTAAATGAAATTAGTATCAAAAAATTGCTTAATATTTATATTCCTCTGTCAATTTAACACACCATTCCAAAACATATTCGAGCGTTTTCCAGATCTGTTCCCAATACTACAAAAATTTTTTATTCTTATGAAAATAGAATCTTAAGTCAAAACGCCTAATTTTAGGTCAAACGTGAATTTTAGTGCACCTATGTTAAGTCCGCCGATACTATTTTTTAATGTATTTTATATTATTAATCTTTATGACATGCACCTATTCGCAGTCCATGGTAGCTGCATTATGGTGACTTCATCCTTGGTTAAGTGTGCTCTTCAATCAAAGCCTTTACTTACAGAAAATATATAAACATAAAACATGTAACAAATTATAGATTAATGATGAAAAAAGAAATTGTAACATTTGGAATCACAATTCTGCTTATATATGTTGGATTGAGTGGATGTATAGAAGATGATATTTCTGGAGATGCCAGGGGAAGTTTATATGTTAATGATTGTGGAGAACCAAGATGCGGATTTGAATATGCTGCTAGTTACTATGCAAATCTGACATTATCTAATGGGAGAGGCATGTTGATTTTTGAGTTGGAAATTGGACTTGGTGATACACTAGAAAAACATGAATACGTTGCAGTACTAAGAGATTATACTCAGCAGAAAATGGTATTGTTGATCGATGATAACGAGGTAATACTTGAAAGAGTAAAAAATGATACTGTGTGGAACAAGTGGCATAATTATTACATTGCATCATATGGTACAAATATGCCAGAGAATGATAGGATCGGTAAGATTAAACCAGAAATATTCCCAGGTCTTATGAATCATTATTATATTGAAATACGTTTACCTGAAATCATATAAAATATCAAAACAATCGATTTTTTAAATTGAAATAATTTTACAAAGCATTATCTTATCTTTATAATTTAGACTTTAGAGTCAAAACTTGGACTTTAAAGCCAAAACCACCGTCTTTGGAGTCAAAGCTGCAATAGGTGCACAATAATCCATGCTAATTGTTGTTTTGCACAATAAATACCCTTTTTTAAGTAAATATTAAACCTACTTTTTTAACAAATATTGTTTCTCCAGATGTAAATCTATTAAAAGAAGGTGGATTGAATTGAATAACGATTAGATTTTACCCCATGTAACAAAACAACAATCAAAAGAATTATGATGAAAGGGCCTCCAAGTATCACCATCAGCAGATTCAAATACCCCTCCAAATGGATATATATCTGAATACCATCTCCATACGTATGCCCAATTGGAATCAGTTTTTTTGCATATAATATAATAAGTATTTCCAAGGATTACATCCAAATCCTCAAAATCAAATGTAGACCAAGCACACTTGTATGGTCCCAAAGGAGGAACAATCCGAGAACATTCAGCTAAATTTTCACCAGAAAGATTATCCCGTATGTACATATGAATAATTTTAGGACTTGTTCCACCCCAAGATTCAATTCCAAGCTCAACTTTGGATAATGTACTTAATGTTGGAATAAAACTCTGAGCAAACCAAGCTATATCCATATAAGTTCCGCCTCCCATTTCTGTTTGCCGTTGATCAGGAACATTATCATCATACATAATAACAACAGCTTGATTCGACCATTCACTTTCAACACCATGTTCGTCCACAGCTTTCACTTTAATATTATAGGTTCCTTCAATTGCCCATGAAAGTGAAAAATTATGCTGAACACCTGAATCAAAAAGATCAGACCATTCATCAACAATATTGTCGCTATCCAGGTCCCATCCGTACTTAATTTTATCACTCTCTGAATCAGTTGAAACTGTGGAATAATTGTAGGTAATATTTGTTTCTCCTATAATCTGACCCAAGGGAGTTTTTGGCTTAGTAGGAGGTAGCTCAACATCTGTTAATGGTAGTTCACCTAAGTAGTTATCAAAAATAGTTGGATGCATTTTGGAACTATCTATATTATCCTTTGCGTATTGATATGCTTCTTCTGCTGAAACTATCCCATTTTTATTAGTATCTGCATATCCTCTTAAACCTTCAATTAATATTTTTGTAAATTTTGAACCATAAGAAAGCTCATCCTCTCGACAAGCCATTAAAACAACTCTTCCTTTACCTCGCAGTTCCTGTCCCAGTTCATGTATCCACTTGGAAGCACTAACTCTATTACCCTTAGGGATAAAACCGTGCCTACTTCTTGTAAACCAAGAGAAGTAAGGTTTATCATTAAAACCTCCAGCATAACAACTATCTACAATAACACAAACTCCCTTTGCACTTAACAAAGATAACATGAGATTAAGAAGGTCATCCCTAATATTTGCCCATGAAAATTGAAATCAACGGTAACTGGCGAGTACCTCATCACGTCCATCTTCTTCATCACGAGGCCATTTATCTCTGGAGAGTTGACCACCATGCGTTGTAATATAAACCAATGAAAAATCATCTTTATCATCCATCTTGTTTAACCATAATAGACCTTTGAAAATATTCCACATAGTCGCGTCTTCACCCTTGATAACTTTTATGTGATCTTCTTTCCAATGTTCGGATACAAGAAGCAAATTACGCATGTTTTCAACTTCCTCTAACATGGATGGACGGTTTTGTTCGGGATGATTTGCATACACACCAACAGCTATTAATAAGGCCCAATACTCTGTATCATTAAAAGTAGAAGCATTGCTAATGTTGATATTAATATTAGATGCACTGGCTAAACTAACAAAAAGAATGACAATTAAAAATGAGACTCCTTTCGAAAGGATATTTTTTTTATTCATATTTTTCCTCCCCTATTATTATTTCAATAGGAGTATAATTGTTTTTTAATTTATAAAGCTATTGTAACACTAATATGTGTAAAATAGGGGCGTTGGCTCATTTTTCAGTTATTTAAAATCAACTGTTCTACACATAAAATCAAAGCTTTTCTTCTCCCGTTGTTTTTGTATATTTGTGCAGAAGTTGTATTTTTTGTACAACTTTGATTATTTGTGCAAAACCGCAATGGCTAGCTTTGCCTGTAAAGTCCATTTTGCCTGTAAAGTCGTTAATTTGCCCATAAAGTCAAAAAGATGTTGAAAAACGAGTTGTACTACTATTCTTATATGTAGTTTTTATTTAATTTTGGAATACCAAATATCCAGATTACCTGATCTATTGGAGACCCATGTGATCCACATGATGCCAGGGGAGTCTTCTATTATTTTTGGGCTGTAGTCTTTTGATGTTGCTGTGGTAAAACGTGTGGGTGTGGACCAAATGTGACCATTTTCAGAAGTACAGTACCATATATCACCCTGAATATCAGATCTATCTGAAGTCCATATAATCCAGTATTTATCATCGGAATCTTGAATAATGAAAGGAAACATGTCGATAGATTTCTGATCTGTCAATAATGTAGGAGTAGACCAAGTAATTTCATCAGTTGAATTTGAATAGTATATATCATATTTTCCCTGCTTATTGGAATGCCATACAATCCAATAAGTGCCTTTTGAATCCTGAACTAAAGACGGGCAATTATCTTCTGAAATATCAGTTGTAAACTGGATAGGATTAGACCAGTTTTTTCCATCTGCAGAAGTGACGTACCATATGTCTTTGTTTCCTGACCTTTCAGATGAAAATACAATCCAGTAGATGTCTGAAGAATCTTGTATTAAATGAGGGGCCCAATCAGTGGAGCTATTTCTAGTAATCTGGATAGGTTCAGACCAATTTGTTCCATCTTTAGAATTGGAACACCAAATATCATATTTGTTTTTTCTCCATGACATCCAGGCGACCCAGTATTCATTGTTGGAATTTTGGATTAATGAAGGGTACCAGTCATCAGATAAATTTGTAGTTAACTGAATAGGTTCAGACCAGTTCTCCATGTTTAAAGAATTTGAGTACCAAATATCACCATTACCAGACCTGTTAGAACACCATACACACCAATATACACCATTTGAGTCCTCGATTAAAAAAGGATCTTCGTCACGAAGAGGGCCAGTAGTGAGTTGAAAACTGACGCCTTCCAAATCCCCCTTTTGTTCTTCCATACATCCACTTAACCCAACACAGATAAACAAAACAATTATTCCGATTATTGGTAATTGTTTTTTCATTTTTTCTCCTCCATTTTCAAATCTTCTGAAAAATTAAATAGTTTCTGCTCTAGAAAAAATATAGACTTTAGGTGCAAAGCTGAAAATTTCGCTGGTATTATAAACAAAAATATTACAACTATCAGTTCTGCTCATCCCTATAAAACCAAATCAGACAATTAACAAATTTAGATAGAATCTAACCGTTCAATTTCAAGAATTTTGACCATTAAACCCCACATGTGAAAACTATACTTATTCAATAACACTCTAACTTTAAATTTAACTCTTAGACCATCCTCTTTAAATTCAGATGGTAAATTATTTGGGTCTAATTTATTAGACCCATAATAGCTTTCATCTGATATTATACCATAAAATCCACCCTCAAAATCATTGTACACAATTGTTCCTTTTCCTTCAATAATTTGTTTTTCAAGACACCCACTCAAAACAGCGGATAAAACAATAACTATTACAATCCCAAGGAGCATTTTCTTCATATTTTTCCCCGTTCCTCTAAAAATAACTTATTTATATATAAAATATTCTTTGTAAAAAATGTACAATATGACTAATTAATTCCAAAAAACAATTTTTCGTACATATTAACAGAAAATCAAGTAATTAATAATTAACTAGGTTTATTGAACTAAATAAGTGTTAATTGTTTGTTTTTCAACATCTTTATATATGACTAGATTCCATTTTTCAATTGATGGTAGCTAAAAAGCTCACAAAAGAAAACCGTGAACATATAGTTAAAATAATAGATGAGGGTCATCAGATTAAAGATTGTGCAAAAATTATTAATAAATCTAGAATATATAATATAATTGTTGGGGTCTGGTTTGGTAAAGAAAGGTTAGATTCTTAGGAAGAGATTCCATTTTTTCATATCCTTTCCTCCCTCTATAAACTAGACCCCATAATCTTAAATTTTTTTATAAAAATATTTATAAAATATTGATCAATTACATTATTGATTAAGGGGTGCAGAGACCTTTTGAGGAGAAAAAAAGTGATTATAACTGGATGAGGAAAGGATGGGATATTTCTACTTAAAATCTCTACAACCCCAATATTTTAAAGATATAACTATGATTTATATTTTTCCAAAGTGTAATGTCAAGTAACATTCCTTAGAACTCTCTTCCTTTTCGTTACATTAATATTCACCTCG
>JABAOH010017640.1_pt4 | contig 14146 bp, 16 predicted proteins | sample 7062181 | NCBI WGS metagenome assembly JABAOH01 (sample SAMN14538630, study PRJNA623070) | marine sediment metagenome | biome: marine biome [ENVO:00000428]; feature: marine pelagic biome [ENVO:01000023]; material: deep marine sediment [ENVO:00002113]; isolation source: pool of 5 deep marine... | reverse complement strand
CCCGATGGGTTCGGGAAGCACTGCTGGGAGGTAAGCGAAAGCGACGTGATCGGCGGTCCGGCGCCGCTGGCGATGGCGGCCGGGTATTCCACAATCGGGACGATTCCCTTTCGTTTTGGCGCTGCCGTGTCGCTTATCCCGAGGTTCACGCCCGATGACCTTTTAAAGAACATTCAGAACCACGGGATAACCATTCTCTCCGCTCTTCCAACGGCATACCGGAAGATGCTCGCCGACATCAACCCGGCCGACTGGGATTACAGTTCTCTCCGGATATGCACCGGCGGGGGGGAGGCCCTCACGGCCAAGACGTACAACGACTGGAAGGAGAAGTTCGGCCTCGAGATATTCGAGGGCCTTGGTACCACCGAGATGATGTTCGTCTTCGTATCCAGCGCTGTCACGAAGAAGGTAAAGCCCGGCTGGATCGGGACGGCAGTGCCCGGGTACACGGTCAAGGTGGTGAATGACGAGGGGAAGGACTGCAAGCCGGGCGAGATCGGAAAGATGGTCGTTGTGGGACCCACGGGCACCATTTACTGGCGCGATCCGGAGCGGCAGGGCACGTCCGTGAAGGACGGCTGGTGCCAGGCGGGCGATGTGGTGACCATGGATGAAGACGGCTATGTGCAGTTCCTCTCACGGGAGGACGACCTCATCAAGTCATCCGGTTACCGGATCGGCCCCGAGGAGATCGAGGAGGCGCTGGTGACCCATCCATCGGTTGCCGACGCTGGGGTAATCGGCGTCCCCGACGAGGTCATGGGGCAGAAGACGAAGGCATTCGTGGCCCTCGAGAAAGGCGTCGAGCCCTCCGAAGATCTGAAGAAGGAGCTCATCGAGCACTGCAAAGGGAAGATCGCCGTCTACAAGCTTCCTCGGGAAATCCAGTTTATCGACGCCATGCCGCGAACTATGGTGGGCAAGCTGCTTCGGCGAAAATTGCGAGATCTCGAAACATAATAGGATCGCGAGATAGATACGGGAAGGGGGGATTCCCCCCCCTCTTTTCTGATGGCCGGAAAGTGCGCATTCATATACCATCCCGTTTTCGAGGACAGGGGGCTCTCTCCTTTTCCCTCTGTCTGGCAGCGCTACAGCCTCACGAAGGAGCTGCTCGAAAGACTCGGTGTCATTCCCGACAGGGTGCACGTTGTCGAGCCGGAAATGGCTCATGAAAAACATCTTTTGCTCGTCCACTCGCCGGAATATATCGAGTTTGTGAAAAAAAAGAGCGAAGAGGGAACAGGGTTTCTCGATTACGGTGACACGCCCGCGTACCCCGGCGTCTTTGAGCGTGCATCCGCCAGCGCCGGGGGATCGGTGAAGGCCGCAGAGCTCGTCGGCGGGGGAGACTGCCTGCACGCCTTCAACCCTTCAGGAGGACTCCACCACGCCCGGTACGGCAGCGCGGGGGGATTCTGCGTCTTTAACGACATCACCCTCGCTGTCAGGATCCTCTCTTCCCGTTTCGGTATCGAAAGGGTTGCCGTTATCGACATCGACGGACACCACGCCGACGGTACCCAGGAATATTTCTACGACGAAAAGATCCTCACCATCTCCCTTCACCGCTTCGACCCCCTCTTCTACCCGGGGAGCGGATCGGCGGAAGAGCTGGGCCATGGCGAGGGATACGGCTACACCGTGAACGTTCCCCTTCCCGCGAGAATCCCCGGGGATCTCTACCGGGAGGCGTTTACGTCTATCGTTCCCCCTCTTATCAGGTGGTACGGGCCAGAAGTAATCATTCTGCAGTGCGGCGTCGACGGCCACTACCAGGACCCTCTCGTCCGGATGTACCTCACGACGCGGACCTACGAGTCGATAGCCCGGTCGATCCATGACCTGGCTCATGAGACCTGCTCGGGGAGGCTCCTGCTTCTCGGCGGCGGAGGGTACAACCCTGAGAACGTTGCCAGGTGCTGGACGATAATGTTTGCCACCATCACAGGGGCCGTGGCGGAAGATAAAAAGAGCCTCTTCGCGTCGCTCCACGACAGCGAGTTGAGAAACCCCGTAGCCGATATCAGCAGCGTGGTGAAAAGAAACGTGGAGGATCTGAAGGAAAAACTCACAGAAATTCACGGACCGATTTTTTAAGGAGGGATCGCTGGAAAAAACCCGGATAGAGAAAAGAGTACGCTTCGGCGATACGGACCCCTTCGGGATTCTCTATTTTGCCGCCCTTTTCGATTACTTCAAGGAGAGTGTGGACGAGTTCATCCGAAGGGCGGGGGAAGCACCGGAAATGATATACCGGAACAGGGAGGAGCGTTTCGGCTTCCCCGTGGTTCGCGTGGAGGCCGATTACACGAGGCCCGTCCAGTACGATGAGCTCATCGTCATCGAGTGTTCGGTAGATTCTGTGGGGGAAAAGAGCGTTACCTTCGCCGTGACTGCCTATGCCGGAGATTACATCGCATCAAAAGGAAAATTGACCTTCACCGCCATTTCCGATGAGTGGCAGTCCATACCCCTACCACCAAGGATTGCCAACCTCGTCAGAAAGAGTGAATGATAATCTGGGGTCAGGCCCTGCCTTCTGACCTATAGACTAGAATCATCATATAATTATCAAAAAAGGTCAGAAGGCAGGGCCTGACCCCAATACGTTCTAAAAACAGAAAACCCCATCTGCTTTCTGATCCTCTGAATTTCTGATTTTCTTGTTTTCTCGAGACTCGGGATTCGAGACGCGAAACTGAAAAAGGGGCATGAAGTTTATTGGCCTGCTCTCTTGAGGGCATCTTTAACTTTTTTGACCATGGCGACGATCTCGTCTGGTTTCCGGTACCTCCCTTCGATCTTGAAGATATCCACTCCGGCGTTGATCCACTCGCCGATATTTCCCGTAATGTCGTGTTCGGGGTACCTTCCCAGGACGGTCCTGCACACGGTATAGCAGAGGCCGGTCTTTTTCGATGAAAGAAGCGGCGTTTCCCCGAGAGGGGATTTTTTGCCGAGGAGATAACCGGCGAGCATGCATTTCCCCTGCGTTACGGGCTCTCCCCTGCAGATAGCGAACACCTCCACGGCGATGGACGAGACGTTTTTTATCGCCTTTACGTCGCCCGGTGAGGATGTGAGGGGCATCACCACGGCCGAGGCGCCGAGCTGCTCGAGGAAGAGGGCGTCCTGGGGATTCGCCGCGGTGAGCCCGACGCTTCCGGTAAGCGCGGTGCCGGGGAACTTCCGCGACAAATCGCGCAGAAAGCCGTGCTCGTTTACGATGAAGTTTCTGTAGCCCCCTCGCAAAAGCGCCTCGATGGAGTAAAAGAGGGCTTTCCACTCCTGCGGTTGGGAAACGACGTTCAGGGCCACGTGAATCGTCTCCGCCAACTGAGGGTTTTTGCGAGCGAGTGCCAAAAGATCCTCAACATCGGGGGCGGTGGCGACGGCCTCCCTCGATCGGTTCCGCAGCCCCGTGTAGAGGCGGTCCGATCCGGCCCCGGAAATTTCCTCGATCATCGAGATGGCGGGAAGAGGTGCGAGTATCTCCGGTTTCACTTTTCGGCTCTTCGCTGGCTGTTCATGGTAAAATTATATTTGGAACCTGTCTTTTTAGTCAAAGCGGGACAATCCAAAGGGTGCGTTGATCTGTTTTAAAAGTCCCTAAGGGGGCTAACAATAAATTTTTGCTTGACAATGGGCTCCCTGGTGGTGTTGTATACTGTTGATTGTATACATTAAAACCCAAAATTCAAGCTATACAGTGATTATGACAGGTTCTTTCGGTAATCAAGGGAGATTTTTTTGCGTTTTCAACTGACTGACCGGGAGATGTGAGCGATGCTTCTTCAGTACGCAACGGTGCTGGTATTCATCATACTGGCTGCATTCACCGTTACCGTGATGCTGCTTCTTTCGCGGCTGATTCATCCGAGAAAGCCCAATCCGGTGAAGATGCAGCCATACGAATGCGGGGAGGTCCCTTTCGGCCAATCGTGGATCCAGTTCAACATCCGGTTCTACGTCGTCGCGCTGATCTTCATCATTTTTGACGTTGAAGTGGCCCTGCTCTATCCCTGGGCGGTTATCTTCAAAAAGCTGGGGATGGTGGCCTTCGTTGAGGCTTTCATCTTCATCGTGATTCTCCTCGTCGGCCTCGCCTACCTCTGGAAGGAGGGCGATCTCGACTGGGTGAGGCTGCTCCCGGAGGAAAAGGGCCCCGGGGGCGAGAGGGAGAAAGAGGACGAGAAGGTAGCGGCATGAAAGAGAGTGCGAATCAGGCTCCTGAAGCCGGTGTGATGCTCACGACGGTGGACAAATTCATCAACTGGTCGAGGAGGTCTTCCCTCTGGTACCTGCTCTTTGCGACTGCCTGCTGTGGCATAGAACTCATGCAGACCGGTGCCTCGCGGTACGACCTGGACCGCTTTGGGGCCGTGTTCAGGGCGACGCCGCGGCAGGCGGACCTCATGATCGTGGCCGGGACGGTCACCCACAAGATGGCAGAGAGGGTGAAGCGGCTCTACGACCAGATGCCCGAACCCAAGTACGTGATTTCCATGGGTTCGTGCGCGAACACGGGAGGGCCTTTTTACAAGGATTCCTACTGTGTCGTGAAGGGCATCGACCTCGTCATTCCCGTCGACGTCTACGTTCCGGGATGCCCTCCGAGGCCGGAGGCCCTGCTCGATGGGATTATCAAGCTGCAGAAGATGATCGATCTCAAGAAAAATTTCGGGGAGAAAGCATAACGTGGAAGGAAAAGAGATCCACGATCGCCTGCTAACAAAGTTCGGTGATACGGTCATAGGAGAGGTCCAGCTGGAAGGATGTGACCCTCCCGCCATATACGCCGCCGCCGGGAAGATACCCGAGGTGTTGCAGTTCTTGCGGGACGACGGGGCGCTGGCCTTCGATTCCCTCATGAGCCTGTCCGGTGTGGATTTCGATGACAGGATCGAGGTGGTGTATCACCTCCATTCCTTGGAAAAGAGGCACAAAATTGCGGTGAAGACGAAGCTCGACAGGGAGCGTCCAAGGGTTCCCACCGTTGAATCCATCCACCCCGTCGCAAACTTCCACGAGAGGGAGGCGTTCGACCTTCTCGGGATCGTCTTCGAGGGTCACTCCGATCTCCGCAGGATCCTTCTCCCCGATGACTGGCCGGGGCATCCCCTCCGGAAAGACTACACCTATCCCGACGAATATCACGGTATCAAGATATGAAGATGGAACATCAGCTACCCAAGAGCGATGAGATACTCATAAATATGGGCCCGCAGCATCCCTCCACCCACGGGGTTCTGCGGGTCATATTGAAGACCGACGGCGAGGTCGTAACGGACGCTACACCCGACATCGGGTATCTTCACCGGGCCCTGGAGAAAATCGCCGAGAGGGTTACCTTCGCCCAGTTCATGCCCTTCACGGACCGGCTCGATTACCTGGCGGCTGCGAACTGCAACTGCGCCTGGGCGTGGACGGTGGAAAAGCTTGCAGGAATCGAAGTTCCCGAGCGTGCGGAATACATCCGCGTCATCGTCTCGGAGCTCAACAGGATCGCGAGCCACCTCATCGCCTTCGGGGCGTTCACGGCGGATATGGGTGCGTTCACCCCATTCCTCTACGGTATCAGGGAGAGGGAGCGGATCAACGACCTCTTCGAGATGATCTGCGGAAACCGGCTCACCTACAATTACGCCCGGATAGGGGGGGTTTCGGGCGACCTGCCCGACGGTTTCATCGAAAAACTTTCGGAGTTCCTCGATTACTTCACGCCGAAGATCGACGAGTACAACGAGCTCATCTCTTACAACAAGATCTTCGTGCACCGGCTTGCCAACGTGGGCGTCATTTCGCCTGAAGATGCCGTGGCGTACGGTCTCGTGGGCCCCAACCTGCGGGGCTCAGGGATCAAGTGGGATCTCAGGGTGGATGAGCCCTACTCCGTTTACGACCGGTTCGATTTCGACGTTATCGTCGGCTTCGGGGAGAAGGGCACGATCGGTGACGCCTTCGACCGCTACATGGTGCGGATCAGGGAGATGAAAGAGTGCGTGAAGATTCTGAGGCAGGCCATCGACGGGTTGCCCGACGGTCCCGTTCAGGCAAAGGTTCCCAGGGTTTTCAAACCGGCCGCCGGCGAGATTTACTTCAGGTCGGAGAACCCGAGAGGTGAGCTGGGATTTCACCTCATCACTGACGGCACAACGAACCCCTACCGGGTAAAGATACGAACCGGGTCGTTCACCGCTATGAGCATCTTCAACAAAGTGACCCGGGGGCTCATGATCGCAGACATCGTGGCGGTTATCGGAAGCCTCGACATTATACTGCCGGAAATTGACAGGTAAGGAAAGAGGATGGAAGGCGCGATACATTCCCTGACACAAACGGTATCATTCTTAAACGTCATTCCCCTCTGGGTGCTGCAGGCCATCTTCATGGTTGTCGTTGCAGGGGTCATACTCGGCTTCGCCCTGCTCTACGAAGGGGTCGCCTCCTATATAGAAAGGAAGGTGGCGGCCGATATTCAGGTGAGGATAGGCCCGAACAGAGTGGGACCCAACGGGTGGTTCCAGTTCATCGCCGACGGGGTGAAACTGCTTCTCAAGGAGGATCTCATCCCGGCAAAAGCAGATAAGTTTCTCTTCGTTCTCGCTCCATTTTGTTGCTTCGTCGGTTCCTTCGCCGCATTCGTCGTGGTGCCCTTCGGCATCGGTCTTATAGCTGCGGATTTAAACATCGGCGTCTACTACGTCCTGGCCGTCACGTCGCTGGTCGTTATCGGTATTTTGATGGCGGGGTGGGCCTCGAACAACAAGTGGGCCCTTCTCGGCGGCATGCGGGCTGCCGCCCAGATCGTGAGTTACGAGGTTCCCGTGGGCATGGCGCTCATGCCCCCCATTCTCTTAACGGGCAGCCTCTCTCTCCAGGCGATCATAGCGAACCAGGGAGGATACCTCGGCATTTTCGGCTGGAACATCTTCCACAACCCCTTCATGGTCTTTTCCTTCGTTCTCTATTTCATCGCAGCTCTCGCCGAGACGAACAGGACGCCCTTCGACCTGCCCGAGGCGGAGTCGGAGCTCGTGGCGGGATACTNNNNTTTTTCTTCCTGGCCGAGTATGGAGACATGTTCGTGGTGAGCGCCCTCGCCGCGGCCCTCTATCTGGGCGGCTGGCAGGTCCCGTTCATCGACGTGTCCGGCATGTCGCCATTTGTGGGCAACCTTCTCTCCCTCGGGGTATTTCTCGGAAAGGTCTTCGCCCTCATCGTTCTCATGATGTGGGTCCGGTGGACTCTGCCCCGGCTGCGCGTCGACCAGCTGATGCGGATGTGCTGGAAATACCTGGTTCCCCTGACATTCGTGAACCTCCTCGGCGTTGCCCTGTGGGCGCTTATATTCGACGGAAAGGGAATTCCCGCGTTGATCGCATCGATCATTGGGGGTTAAAAGCGGATGAGCCTCAAGCAGTACTTTAAAAATATCTGGGAGGCTGTTTACACCATCGCCCTGGGGATGAAAATAACGGCACGCTACGGCGTGGATCCCCGCGAGGAGATAACTGAACAGTACCCCGAGGAGAAGTGGGAGCCCTACGACCGGTTCCGGGGATTTCTCCACAACGACGTGCCGCGGTGCATATCCTGCTCCATGTGCGCCAGGATCTGCCCCGTGGACTGTATCGAACTCGATTCGTTCATGGGCCCCGACAAGAAGAGGGTGCTCACGAGGTTTGACATAAACATCGGCCGCTGCATGTTCTGCGGGCTCTGCACGGAGGTGTGCCCCACGAAGTGCCTGACACACACGGAAGGCTACGAGGGGATGTCGTCTTTTTCGCGGGGTGAGCTGACGCTCCATTTTGTCACCGAGCCTCCGGAAATGCCCCCGCCGAAAGAGGAAGAGGAGAAGGAGGAGAAGGTGAAAGAGGCGGTCGAGGGACCGGGCGACGCGGAAAGGGAAAACGAGGAAGAGAAGAAGGAAGAGAAGGTGGGCGCAGGGGCAGGTGCCGCGCCGGTGAACCCGAAGAACGATCTGGCTGAGAATGGTAGGGAGGGGGAGTAAATGAGCGGTCCTGCAGACATCATATTTTACCTTATCTGCTTCGTCACGGTCGTCTCCGGCGTTCTCGTGGCACTTCTGCCCAACATCATCCATGCCGCGGTGGCCCTGCTCTTTACATTCTCCGGCGTTGCGGCCCTCTACGTTTACATGAGCGCCGATTTTCTGGCGGCCACGCAGCTGCTCATATACGTGGGGGGAATTTTAGTCCTCATTCTCTTCGCCGTCTTTTTGTCGAGCCGGATATCGAGCGTGAAGATGAGCAACCCGGCACGTTTCATGGTCCCTGCGGGGATCGTGTTTCTCGGCATACTGGGAGGCCTTTCGTACGCCCTGGTCAACACCAGTTGGCCGGGAAGCGGGGATGTTGTATACGATCCCACAACGGCGAAGCTGGGGGAGCTGCTCATGACGAAATATCTTTTGCCCTTCGAGGTGGCCTCAGTGCTGCTTCTTGCCGCCCTCGTGGGGGCAGCCCTGCTCTCCAGGCCGGGCGACTGAAGAAGGAGTTGTAAGATGACGGAAAAATTACTCATCGTGTCCGCCGTGCTCTTTTGCAGCGGTCTCTTTACCATCATAACGAGGAAAAACGCCGTGGCGATCCTGATGGGCGTCGAGCTCATTCTCAACTCGGCCAACATCAACTTTATCGCCTTTTCGAAACCGGCTTCAAATATGCTGGGGGGTCAGATATTTGCGATTTTCGTCATCGTTCTGGCAGCTGCTGAAGCAGCCGTTGCACTGGCCATCTTCATCAGGTTCTATGCTGTCGGAGGAACGGTTGAGGTCGATTCCGCCGACAGCTTGAAAGGGTAAGGGGGAAAAGTGTTCAAATACGCATACCTGATTCCGCTGCTTCCATTGGTTGCCGCTTTCGTCCAGATCTTCGTGGGAAAGAGGCTCCCCCGGAAGGGTGACTGGGTATCCATCGGGGCGATACTCGCTTCCTCCGCCATATCGCTCGGCATCTTCGCGCAGGTCCTGGTGCTCTTCGATCCCGAATTTCTCTACACGGTGAGCTTTCCCTGGCTGGATCTGGGCGGCCGGTTCACCATCGCGATGGGGATCCTGATCGATAACATGACGGCCGTGATGCTCGTCGTGGTGTCGACCGTGTCGGCACTGGTGCACATATACTCGATCGGCTACATGCACGGAGATCCGAGATACAGCAGGTTTTTCGCTTACCTGTCCATCTTCTCCTTTTCCATGTACGGCCTCGTCCTGTCCGATAATCTCTTTTTCATATACATTTTCTGGGAGCTCGTGGGCGTCTCCTCATACCTCCTCATCGGGTTCTGGTTCGAGAAGAAGTCGGCCGCCGACGCCTGCAAAAAGGCCTTTCTCGTAACCAGAGTGGGTGACGTGGGCATGTTCATCGGCATCATGATCTTCTTTCTGACCACGGGTGTATTCAACTATTTCGAGCTTTTCGGGGCAATCGCCGATGGAAAGATTTCCGGGACGCTCCTCACCATAGCGGGGATCGGGATTTTCTGCGGGGCCATCGGAAAGTCGGCCCAGTTTCCCCTCCACGTGTGGCTGCCCGATGCCATGGAGGGCCCGACGCCCGTCTCCGCCCTGATCCACGCGGCCACCATGGTGGCCGCCGGGGTGTACCTCGTCGCCCGGGTCTACCCCATATTCACCCCCGATGCGTTTCTCTTCATCGCTTACATCGGGTGTATCACCCTGTTCATCGCGGCCACGATCGCCATCGTGCAGAACGACATCAAGCGGGTGCTGGCATACTCCACGATCAGCCAGCTCGGATACATGATGCTCGGCCTGGGCGTAGGCGGATTCACCGCCGGGATGGCGCACCTCACCACCCACGCCGCCTTCAAGGCCTGCCTCTTTCTCGGGTCGGGGAGCGTCATCCATGCCGTTCACACCCAGGACATTCAGGAGATGGGCGGCCTCTGGAAGAAGTTGCCCTGGACCTTCGGCACGTTTTTGATCGCAACCCTTGCCATATCGGGTATCCCGCTCTTTTCCGGATTTTACAGCAAGGACATGATTCTTGCGAAGGCCCTAGAGTTCGGCATGAAAAACTCCCGGCATATGATCCTCTTTATCTTCGCGGCCATAACCGCCGGCATGACGGCGTTCTACATGTTCCGGATGGTCATACTCACCTTCTTCGGCAAAACGCGGGACGAGGAAAAGTATCACCACGCACACGAATCACCGCCGAACATGGTCGTCCCCCTCGTCATTCTCGCCGTTCTCTCCTTCCAGATCTTCTTCACACAGGGGAACTGGTTCGGGGAACTCGTCAGGGGGCCGGTCTTCCCGAAGGAGCTCAAAGCCCACATGCTCTCTCTCTCCGAGCATCACCCGGAGGAGTTGCCGGCTACCGAATTAGGGGGCCACTCCGGAGAGGGACAGGAAACAGCCGTTTCAGGGCACGGGGTTGAATCAACAGCCCTTTCCCAGGGGGCACACGACGACGAACACATCGCCCACAGGGCCCACAGCCTGGCCGGCAAGATCTCTCTCGGCGTCGTTTTCGTGGGCATAAGCCTCGCTTTCGGGATCTACCTCTTCGGCCTGGTAAACGTGCAGAAGGTTGCTGCCACGTTTCAGCCCCTGTACACTTTCCTCTTCAGGAAGTGGTATTTCGACGAGCTGTACGATTACTGCTTGGTGAGGGTCGTGCTGGCGATAACCATGTTTCTCGGCTGGTTCGATCTCTACGTCGTCGACGGCCTGGTCAACCTCTCGGCGCAGATGGGCGTCTGGGCGTCGGCCATAACGGGGAGGTTTGACGATATCGTCGTCGATGGGACGGTAAACGGCGTGGCGAACTCCACCATCGGGAGCGGCGGGTTTTTGCGGAGATTTCAGACGGGCAAGCTGCACCACTATATATTCGCCCTGGCGGGCGGGCTGCTGATAATTATACTTGTGAAAGTATTTTAAAGGGGGTCCACGAGCAAATGGAAAATCACATCCTATCTCTGATGATCTTCCTGCCTCTTCTGGGAGCGTTCTTCATCCTCTTCGTGCCGAAGGGAAAGGACAATGTGGTCAAGATGATCGCTGCGGTGTTCTCCTTCCTCCCGGTCATCCTGGCAGTGAAGCTCTTCATCATCTTCGACAGGACGATACCCGGCGTCACGGACTTCGGGACGTTCCAGTTCATCGAGCATTATCCCTGGATAAAGACCTTCAACATCGAGTACCTGCTCGGGGTCGACGGGATCAGCGTTCCCATGGTCCTTCTCACCGCGCTTCTTTCATTTCTCGCAGTTATAGGGTCGTGGAACATCGAGAAGCAGATCAAGGGATACATGGCCCTTTTCCTCCTCCTGGAGACGGGAATGATGGGCGTCTTCTGTGCTCTGGACTTCTTCCTCTTCTACGTCTTCTGGGAAGTGATGCTGGTGCCCATGTACTTCCTGATCGGCATCTGGGGCGGCCCGCGGCGTGAGTACGCGGCGATCAAGTTCTTTCTCTACACGCTTCTCGGTTCGGTCCTCATGCTCCTGGTCATGCTCGCGCTCTATTTCAACACCACGAACCCCGAAACGGGCGCCCACACCTTCAACATGCTCCACTACATGAACCAGGGGACGCACAATGCCTGGCTGAAGGGATTCGACATACGGGTGCTGCTCTACATCGGTCTCTTTATCGGCTTCGCCATCAAGGTTCCCATTTTCCCCTTTCACACGTGGCTTCCCGACGCCCACGTGGAGGCGCCCACAGCCATTTCCGTCATCCTGGCCGGCGTACTCTTGAAAATGGGCACCTACGGGCTTCTTCGGATCTCCTACCCCATATTCCCCGACGTGACCAGGTGGTTTGCCGTACCCCTTGCCATTCTCGGGGTGATAAACATCATTTACGGGGCGCTGTGCGCCATGGCCCAGAGCGACCTGAAGAAGCTCGTGGCATACTCGTCGGTCAGCCACATGGGCTTCGTCCTGCTCGGCATGGCCGCCATGACACCGGCAAGTATAAACGGGGCCGTCTTGCAGATGTTCAACCACGGGACGATCACGGCCATGCTCTTTTTCCTGGTGGGAGTCGTTTACGACAGGGCCCATCACAGGGAGATAGACGGCTTCGGGGGGCTCGGCGCTGTCGTTCCCGTTTACACGGGCTTTGTGAGCCTGGCGTTTTTCGCCTCTCTGGGGCTTCCGGGACTCTCCGGATTTATCTCTGAGGCCCTCGTATTCATCGGCTCATTCCCTGTTTTTCAGACTATGGTCATCATTTCCGCCTGCGGAATCGTCATAACGGCAGCCTATCATCTCTGGGCGCTTCAGCGGGTGTTTCTCGGGCCGCTCAACCCCAAATACGTCGATCTTCCCGAGATAAGCGGGAGGGAGATCTTCTGCCTGGCCCCCCTCGGGGTCATCGTTCTCATACTCGGCGTATTCCCCATGCCCGTTTTGAAGATGATCGACACAAGCCTGCTGTACCTGATAGATTTTGTTAAAACCACACTCGTTTGACCTGTTGGAGGGGCAGATTGATTCTGAACAACATAGAGAGCGTTAAACTTTTCATCCCCGAGCTGATCCTCACCTGCGGCATTTTGGTGGTCATCATCTACCACGTCGCCGGCAGAAAGAAGCGGTCTCAGTTCCCCGCTTTTTTGACCCTCGCAGCCGTTTCGGCCGCCATGATCATTGCGGGAGGTCTCGGCGCGGGCGGGTCGAAGGACCTCTTTTTCGGGATGGTGAGGATTGATGAGTTTTCCACCTTTTTCAAGATCATCCTCTCTCTCGCAACGCTGTTTGCAACCATCATGTCGATCCTGTCGGCAGAGGTTGCCGACAAGAGGCAGACGGAGTACTACGTATTTCTTTTGAGCATTACCCTCGGCATGTTCCTCCTCGCCTCTTCGACGGACATCGTGATGATCCTGCTGGCGCTGGAGCTCGTCTCGATACCCTCCTATCTTCTCGCCGGCTATCTGAAGAGGGTCGAGCGCTCCGTCGAGGGGGCGGTCAAGTACGTCGTATACGGGGCAACTGCCTCCGGTGTCATGATATACGGGTTTTCCCTTCTCTACGGCCTGGCCGGCTCGACCAACATCGGCGAGATCGGGAAGGCGGTTCTCACCGTCAACAACCCGATCATACTCTACTTGGCGGTTTCGATGATCGCCGTCGGTTTCGGGTTCAAAATCGCCGCCGTGCCCTTCCACATGTGGAGCCCCGATGTGTACGAGGGCGCTCCCACTCCCATCACGGCTTTTTTGAGCGTGGGGCCGAAAGCCGCGGGCTTTGCGATTCTCATACGGTTCTTCTACGAGGTCTTCGCCAGCCGGATGGATGCCTCCACATGGAGCGCCGTCGGGGGAGTGGACTGGATGACGATCTTCGCAATCCTGTCGGCGATCACCATGACGGTGGGGAACCTCGTCGCCATCGTCCAAAAGAACGTGAAGAGGCTCCTCGCATACTCGAGCATTGCTCACGCGGGCTACATGCTCATGGGGTTTGTCCTTCTGAACGTGGAGGGACTCCGCGCTATTCTCTTTTACCTGGTCGTGTACCTCTTCATGAACACGGGGGCATTTCTCGTCGTTATCCTCCTGGCAAACGCCATCGGGAGCGAGGAACTATCCGAGTATTCGGGGATGGGGGTGAGGACGCCTTTCCTCTCCGTCTGCATGGGGGTGTTCCTCTTCGCCCTGACGGGCATCCCCCCCTTCTCGGGCTTCATCGGGAAGGTCTATCTCTTTGCCGGTGTAATAAATAAGGGAATGTACTGGCTCGCCGTTTGCGCCGCAATAAACAGCGTATTCTCCCTCTATTATTATGCGAGAATACTCAAGGTCATGTTTCTCGAGTCTCCCCTGTCCACGGAGCCCGTGGCCGTACCCGCCGTTTCGCGGGCATTTCTCGGCCTTCTCGCTTTTCCGACGCTCCTTCTGGGCATTTACTGGGAGCCCATTATCAACGTGGCGGAGGCATCGGCGAGGTTTATCGCGGGATGAGTGCGCTCCCGCACATACCATATTGATGGAGACAGGTGATGGAACAGTACACACCCATACTGATGCTTCTTTTCATCGCGATCTTTCTGGCCCTCGCATTCATGATTCTCTCGAGCATCCTGGGGCCGAAGCGGTACGACAAGGGTAAATTTTCCACCTTCGAGTGC
>JABAOH010001966.1_pt4 | contig 14146 bp, 11 predicted proteins | sample 7062181 | NCBI WGS metagenome assembly JABAOH01 (sample SAMN14538630, study PRJNA623070) | marine sediment metagenome | biome: marine biome [ENVO:00000428]; feature: marine pelagic biome [ENVO:01000023]; material: deep marine sediment [ENVO:00002113]; isolation source: pool of 5 deep marine... | reverse complement strand
TCTATCATCGAGAAATACGGCCATCCAAAAGAGATCGCTTCCGCTTACAGGGCTGTAGAATCCCGGACTTCTCCTTCTCTGGCTATATCCCGGCCGAAAGAAATGCGGTCATCCTGGGCGCGGTTCTTTGGTGTGCTCGCAGAGCCAAAAGCGTGGGGAGCATTTTTCTACATGCTTTTGTCTTTTATCACAGGCGCCGTGTTCGGGCTGTGGGCGCTGTTGGGCGGGATTATCTCGGCCGTCTCGCTGATATTCATCATCGGAATCCCTCTTTTTGGTCTCTATCTTCTTTCCATCCGGGGGATCGCTCTCATGGAAGGACGGATCATCGAAGCTCTGCTCGGGATCCGGATGCCACGAAGATCCTTATTCCTCGATATAAACTTGAGCTGGAAGGAAAACTTCATGGCTCTGGTAAAAGAGTCTTACACATGGAAGGCGCTGCTCTACTCAGCTCTTCAGTTTCCTCTGGGACTCATCTACTCTTTGGGGATTGGACTTCTTTTTGTTATCTCGCTCAGTTTTATCGGGAGCCCTGTGATGGAACTGCTCTTTCGCATTCCCCTGGAGCTGTTCGGGCCGGAAAAGTTTACTCCGGTTTGGCTCCTGCCGTTTGTCTGTATCGCCGGAGTTTTTCTCCTGCCCCTGACTTTTCATCTTGCCAAATGGGTGGGGAAGGTTCACGGCAAATACGCAAAATCAATGCTCGTGAGAGCTTAAGAGGAGTGGAATTATTTTGACTTATGGAAATCGTTAAAGGATAGGATGATGTTTAAAAATATCGATGATTACCTTGTCAAACTCAAAAGAGAGCTGAAAGGCAGTGACCCGGCCCTCATCCAGGACGCACTGTCTGATGCGGAGGAACACTTCAGGACCGCCCTTGAGGAGTCTGCAGACGACTCTCCCGGTATCTCTGAAGAAGAAGCCCTGAAGCCCTTAATTGAGAGATACGGAACCCCTTCCGAGGTGGCGGCTGCGTATAAAGAAATTGATTCCCGGGTGCGGCCGACTTTAGCGAGGCCAAAAGCACAAGTCACACGGGCTCGTCGCCCGAAGTTCTTTAGCGTTATCTCGGACGCCGGAGCATGGGGTGCATTTCTGTACTTCCTGCTTTCGGGTCTCACCGGGTGCATATTCGGCCTCTGGGCGTTTCTGGGAGCGAGCCTCTCATTCCTTTTGCTGATATTTATCATCGGGATCCCTGTGACCGGGCTGTTTCTTCTTTCTATCCGGGGGATAGCCCTCGTCGAAGGACGGATTGTTGAGGAACTGCTCGGCATCCGCATGCCGCGCAGGCCTTTATTCGTGCAGAGGGATTTAAGCCTGGGGAAAAAGTTTAAACTCTTGATCATTGAATCACACACATGGAAGGCCTTGGCGTACGTGATCCTGCGTTTTCCGCTTGGCATTCTTTACTTTTTCGGCACAGTCACATTAGCGGCCATTTCCTTAAAGTGCTTTCTGTACCCTTTGTGGTATTGGATTCTTGACCGTCCTTTGATCACTTTCAGCCAGCCGGTCTATCCTCCGGTGTGGTCCATCCCCTTCATCTCTCTGGCTGGGATCGTGATGGTGCCTCTGATCCTACATCTGGCAAAAGCTGCAGGAAGGATTCACGGGAGATTTGCCAAGTTCATGCTGGTGCAACAATTGCAGGAGATGAATGATGTATAAATATGCCTTGAACTTTTCACATGACTTTTTCGTCAATCCTTTAGAGGCTTCTTAAAGGAAAATCCTGGGAGTTTGAAAGCAAAGGGAGATTAATCATGTTTAAAAATTACTTTTTAATCGCATTGCGAAACCTGAAAAAACAGAAGGCTTTTTCCTTGATCAATATCGTGGGAATGGCCGTAGGGATGGCCGGTTTTACCCTGTTTGCCCTCATGGCGGGCGTGAAACTCCAGGCGGATAAATTTCATGAAAATGCGGACAGGATTTACAGCGTGGTTCAGGTCGTCCAATCGGAAAATAAGGAGGAAGAACATCTCGCCTTCACTCCTGGACCCATAGCTGAGGCCTTGCGCATGGAATTTCCGGAGATCGAAGAAGTGGTCAGAGTTTATCCAAGCGGAAGGGTGACTTTAAAACGGGAAAATGACAGTTTTTTTGAAAAAAACATTTTGTTCGTCGATCCCGCCTTTTTAGACATGTTCTCCTTTAAAATGGCTGCAGGGACTCCCGAAACGGCGCTCTCAGAGCCTTATTCGATGGTCATATCAGAATCTAAGACGATGAAATATTTTGGAGATGAAAATCCAATCGGCAAAGTGTTGACGCTCGAGGAAGGCATAAACGTCACTGTGACAGGTGTCACACGGAATATCACCCGGACTTCATCTATCCACTTCGATTTCCTGGTTTCGATGGAGACCATCAGAACTCACTCGGGCATCCTGGATGACTGGACGGCCAACCGCATCGCCGCTTTCATGTTGATTCCTAGGGACTTTGACCGGAATCACTTTGAAGAGAAATTCCCCGCTTTTCTGGCGAAGTACTTCGAGAATTACCCGGAATCGCCGAAGAAAATGTATCTTTTTCCGTTCCTGGATTTCCGGTTGAAATCTGAACACATCACGTCTTTCGTGGCGAGCAGCAATCCCATCAGTGTGTTTGTCATGCTGTCCATCGGTGTTTTGCTGTTGGTTATCGTCAGCATTAATTTTATTAATCTTTCCACAGTGCGATACATGCACCGGACAAAAGAGATCGGACTGCGCAAGGTGGTCGGAGCCAGGCGAACCCAGTTGATCATACAATTTTTAGGAGAGTCTCTGCTGCTCTCTTTTATCGCGATACCAGCCGCCATTCTCCTGTACGAGATTATCCACCCGATTTTTTATTCTTACATGGGGAGCTTTGCACTGGCATCTTTCATCCCTCAGGTCTCAAACTCCATCTGGAACTACCCGTTTCTTTTGAAATATCTGGTTGTGGCGGCGATCCTGACAGGGATTTTTTCGGGTTTGTATCCGGCCTTCTTCCTTTCCAGTTTTCAGCCGCTGCAGGTGTTGAAAGAAAGCTACCAGCCCGGCCGGAAAAAGAAGCGCGGCAGTAAGGTAATGATCGTCTTCCAGTTCGCGTTTTCAGTCATTTTTATTGCCAGTGCAGGCCTGTTGAAACATCAGTTTGAGCATTTGTGGGACGCGGATATGGGATACAGTCGCGAACGCGTGGCGGTTATACAACTTGAAAAGGACGCGCGCAAAAAACTCGATGTGTTGAAGACGGAAATATCCCGCCATCCGGATGTGATCCAGGTTTCGGCCGCTGGAAATCTCCCGGTTGTCTGGGAATCTGTGCAGCCGGTGCGGCTCCCAGAAGTGACCGAGGATGAGGCAGTGAACATGCAGGCGTATGGCGTCGATTATGGTTTCATCGAAGCTCTCGAGATGCAGGTCCAGCAGGGAAGGAGTTTCTCTCGAGATTTTCCGGACAAATCCAATTTTATTCTTAATGAATCAGCCGTCCGGAAATTGGGATGGGAGAACTCGCTCGGGAAGCAGTTGACAGTCGGAGACCAGACGGGAACAGTCATCGGCGTCGTGAAAGATTTTCTGTTTGCGGACATCGGTTTTGAAATCCCGCCTGCGGTTTTGTTTTTAGAGCCGGAGAACTTGAATTTGATGCTGGTGAAGTTTGCCTCTTCTGAGAGGTTTCCCGATCTTCGTGAGTTCATGAAGGCGCAGTGGCAGGGTCTCCTGCCGGATCGTCCTTTTGAGTGTCAGACTCTGGCAGAGTATTCTGAGAATGTTTTTGGCCTTCTCTCTAAAATCGCGAATTTCCTGAACATGATTGGGCTGATGGCCGTACTTTTTTCCAGTTTGGGTTTACTGGGACTGGCCACCTATCTGGTGGAGCGGAGGACAAAAGAGATCGGAATTCGAAAAGTGCTCGGTGCTTCCTCAATGAATATCATGTGGAAAATAAGCAAGGAATTCTTGATCCTGGTCGCCGCAGCCGCTGTCATTTCATTGGGACTCGTGTATTTCGGGTGGCAGAAGGTTCTCCAGACAGGTTTGCTGTTCTTCACAAGCATCACCGCCGGGACGTATATATTTGCGTTTCTCGTCACGCTGCTCACCGCGATTCTGGCTGTCGCCTCGCAAACCCTGAAGGCCGCATGGGCCAATCCGGTCGAGTCATTGAGATACGAGTAAAGTTTCAGAAATTGGGGACAGTTCCAAGTTCAGAAATTGGGGAGCATCCTCAATCGGTCTAAGCTCGGTATTGGCAATAACCTCTAAAATTATATCCGGGCCATTCACGATACCTTTTCCCTTCTATCAGAGTATTCCTTCGGATTTTCTCTTCATTGACCATGATATCGTCTGCCTATTCATGAATTGATGTGAGTTCCTGTTGAGTGCGGGGTTAATAACCTTAAAGGCATTGGTACGTATGATTAAGCAAGAACGTTAATCGTAAATGGAGGTTTGCAAATGAAGAAATTTGCCATTATTAGTGCTTTAGTCCTTTTTATTCCTTTTTTGTTAAGTCTCAGCGCTTCATCCGTTGAATCCCCCGACGGAGACGCCATCAAGAGGGCCGCCCTGGATTATATCGACGGAGCTCATGCCGGGGATGCGGCTCGCATGGAGCGAGCGGTCCATCCGGAACTGAACAAAGTCGTCGTCGAAAAGATTCCGCAAACCGGTAAGTTTTACATCCGCAAAGCCGGAGCGACCAGGCTGATCCAGGTTGTGGGAGCGAAATCGGTGGTTCTGGCTGAAGAGAAGCGCGATATTCAGGTGAAAATCCTTGATGTCCTTGAAGGCCTGGCCATGGTCAAGGCGACATCGGCCATGTTCTGGGATTACCTGCAGCTGGCCAATATCGACGGAGAATGGAAGATCATCAATATCCTCTGGACGCGAAATCCAAAAGAGGCCGCAAAAGAGATACAGCCGGAGGATAAAGTAGCGATTGAACGAACGGCTCTCGATTACATAGAGGGCGCATTTTCCGGGGATGCGGCACGGATGGAACGGGCATTGCATCCGGAATTGAACAAAGTCATTCCGGTCAAGGTGCGGCAGACAGGGAAAACCATGCTGAACAGGATGGGAGCAACCATGCTGATAGAAGGCACCCGCGCCAAGATGGGACTTTTGCCCGAGGAGAAAAGAAATATTACTGTCAAGATCCTGGACATCATGGAAAACCTCGCCATGGTCAAAGTGCTTTCGTCTAGATACTACGATTTCCTGCAGATGGCCAAGATCGAAGGGGAATGGAAGATCATCAATGTGCTGTGGGTGATGAATCCCGATGCCCTGCCGCCCTCTCAGCGCAGATGACAGTGCATCTCTGTATTTGCTGATAAACGCCTCTTTAAGGATTATGCTGGGTTCTCATCGTCTTCTGAAAAGGTAAAGTCTGCTGGGAATGGCTAAAGCCAGCGAATAGACGAAACTGAAAACCGGCACCTAAAAATTCTTATTTCTCTGGACATTTTGCCCTTAAATTAAGTAGGATACATCTTTAAAAAAGGAGGAAAAAATGAAACGTGCTATCACAATAGGTATTGCATTGATTTTCGCCATTGGAATGACATGGTCGAACGCTCATGCGCAGCTCAAGTGCGAAATTACAGATGATCCGGAAAAGGTCCAGTTCATCTATGATGACGTGAGGAATTTCTTGCGGGCCATGGATATGATCGATAAAGGAGGCGATGCCGAAGCGATACTTCAAAAAGAATATCTTGATAAGGCGTCGCCCGGGCTTAAAGAATACATCAGAGAGAGCGGAGCCACAGCAAAAAGATATGCCGAAGTGATTCAAAAAAAATCAGCTCAATACTCTGCCCTCCGTGCGCTGCCGGATCAGCTTATTCCCCAGGAGCGGAGCATACGCGCGGCGTTTGCGGACCTAGCAAATGTGGTTCCCAATCCGATGTTCATTCCGGTCTATTATTTTGTTGGAGCTGGTTCAGGAGGGCTGAATGCTCAGCCTTCAGAGTACGGAATAATCGTGGCGATTACTGAATTGGCTGAGGATCCTTCTGTTTTAAGGATTCCTCTGGTTCACGAGATTATTCATGTTAAAAATGCATTGTCTGTCGGCATGGAAGAATACATGCAGGTTTTCGGACCCAAGATGAGCTTGCTCTCGCTCTCGATCAGAGAAGGCACCGCCTATTTCCTCACGCTTCTCAGCATGGGGGAGCATGGTCACAAGGACGCTTACGATTATTATTTGAAAAACGAGAAGAAGCTCTGGGAAAGGTTCAAAGCGGAGATGAATCAACGCTCGCCTGGAGAATGGCTGTTTGTCAAACCCAGCAACCCGGAACAGCCAGCCAACCTCGGCTATGTCGTAGGATCCAGGATTATTGAATCCTATTACAATCGAGCCGAAGATAAAACGAAAGCTGTTCAGGAGATTCTTTCTGTCATTGATTTCGAAAAATTCTTAAAAAAGAGTGGGTACGACGAAAAATTTTCTAAGTGATACTCAAACTCGAGTTTAAAGCGTTTCAATATCGCTGTTTCTAACGAATTCAGGCAAACGTCAACTGAGCGTGCGCTATGTTCAGTAATCCTTGAATACCTTTACACCGTCAATCTCTACTGGATGTCTAAAGCGGCCCGGACCAAAGCAAAAAAGTTCTCATCCGGGATATACTCCGGTACGCTGTTGCCCGTGCCTAACGCAAATCCCCCTCGTTCTGCGGCGCGTTCCAGCATGGCCTTGGACCTGTCATAGACCTCTTGAGGAGTTGAGCGGCAGATATAATTCACATCGATCCCGCCCATGATGGCTATCCGATCATGATATTCTTCGTAAACCTGCTCTACGGGCATGATGTTATCTTCGTAGGAATGACGGCCGTCAAAAAGAATATCCTCGATGATGTCATCAATGATATTTTCAAAGTACCCACACGAATGCAGGATGACAGGCTTCCCCGCAGCATGGAAAATTTTCACGATTTGTTTGTACCAGGGGAAGACGAAGCGACGCAAGTCATCGGTTGAGATAAGAGTGTTGCTGTTGAAGCCCCAATCGTCATTGGCTAAACCTGCCCCCACGCATTCATACGGGACGACTTTCTTGTAATATTGAACGAGTCGTGAACCAACCTGTTCGAAAACATCTTCGACCAACCGCGGGTCATCAGACAGCTTGTAGCAGAGTTCATCGAAACCCATGAGTCTGATCGCATTCTCGAGAACGCCGTCAGGGGAATACGGGATGAGCTTCATTCCTTTCGGCAAGTCTTTGGAGAGTTGACTCAGAAGATCATAGTCCGCTTTTTCAGGATCCGGCCATTCAAAGGCATCGAATTCTTTTTGATTGCGGATCACAGCACCTTCATTTAGAGAGAAAGTCTCTTTTGTCTCGCGAAGATCAGGATCAGTGAACTGAAAGCCCGGAAGCAGGATAGTAGCAAAGTCATACCCGAGGCGATAGAATGTTTGGATGGTCCGCCTGTACAGTGCCGCTTGATCGGCTGGAATGGGGCCGGGGACCAGACGGCTGTACAGCCTCTCATTAAAATAGAATTCGAACAAGGTCGGCTTTTTGGGAACTTCACGCCGAAGGACGGCTAATAGATTATTGAAATCCGGTCCGTCTTTTCTTTCGGGGATCTCATCCCAGTTCATTTTAAATTTTTTGAGTCTTGATCAGTTGCGCCGTAGGTGTTGCTCAAATCGTCCTGAAATTTCCTTTTGTGGCTTGACTTTAACAGCTTTTACGGGAAATATAAATATCACACACAAAACGACGAGGTCAATTGCCCCAGTTTGAATGTGAGAGCATGGTCTAATTGACTCTTTTGATATTCCTTGCTATTATTCTGGCACGCTCTTAGGGGGAATGAGTGGCCATTGAAAGTTCTGAGCCAGATACTATGTGTCCTTTTGGCAACAGGAACGACGCAAAGTGCTCAGTATTTCTCTATGAACTTTATGAGACTTTTCATACCGAAGCCTTAGAAGCGTTATGGCAATATAAGTAAAAAATGGAATCGTCAAATGCTTGAAAAATCAATTTACGAATTATTTAAAAACGTTTGTGAGAAGAACAAAAATAAAGTCGCTTACAGGTATAAAGACGGGACCGATTGGAAGCCGGTAACATGGGGCGAACACCAGGAAACATGTAAAAATATCTCGAAGAGTCTGATGGCCTTGGGGATTGGAAAAGATGATAAAGTCAATGTTCTCAGCTGGACTCGGCTGGAATGGATTCAGCTCGATATGGCAACCGTGAGCATCGGCGCTGTGATCGTCGGGATCTATCATTCCAATTTACCCGATGACTGCGCCTACATCATCAACCACAGCGATGCGGTTGTTCTCGTTGTCGAAAACCAGGACCAGCTGGATAAAATCATCAAAGTCAAAAAGAATCTTCCTCACCTGAAGCACATCGTGATTATCGACGGAAAACCGTCAGGCGCAGAGGGTGTGATGACCTGGAAAGAATTTTTATCAAAGGGGAAGAACGTTAAAGATGACGAGTTTCTTGCGCGGACGAAAAAAATTCAGCCTAAAGATGTGGCTTCACTCGTTTATACATCCGGGACAACCGGCGTCCCAAAGGGAGCGATGATCACCCACGAAAACCTGATTTTCACTTCCTGGTCAGCCCATGAGTCTGTTCTGCTGGAGCCCCATTTTGAAACTTTACTGTTCATGCCGCTTCCGCATGTTTTTGCCCGGATCATTGTTTATGTCTGCATTCGAGCAGCAATCACAGTCAACATTGTAGAGAGCATTGAAGGGGCCGTGGTCGTGAAGAGTATAAAAGAAGTCCGCCCGCATTTCTTTGTCACTTCGCCGCGAACCTTTGAGAGAGCTTACACAAGGATCACTTCAACTCCGCAAGATGCGGGTGGAATCAAATACAAGATTTTCAAATGGGCACTCAAGGTAGGATATGCCGTGAGTCGATTTCAGCAGCAGAAAAAGCCTGTCAAAGGCTTGCTTGCCTTCAAACACAAGCTCGCCAACAAACTCGTTTTCTCTAAAGTTCAAGCGGTTTTTGGTGGCAATATCGTCTATACAGTTTCGGGAGCGGCTCCCTTAAGCAAGGCCCTTGCTGAATTTTTCCATGCCTGCGGCATCCTGATCCTGGAAGGCCTCGGGATGACAGAAAACACTTCTTTCACTAACGTTAACCGCATAGATAACTATAAGTTCGGAACTGTCGGCCCATTGGGTCCGGAGATCGAGCAGAAGATTGCGTCTGATGGAGAAGTGCTGTTCAGAGGCAAGAATGTTATGCTTGGCTATTACAAAGATCCTGAAGAGACAGCGGAGACGATCGACAAAGATGGCTGGCTCTACACAGGGGATATTGGAATGATCGATGATGACGGTTTTTTGCGTATCACGGACCGCAAGAAAGAAATTATCGTGACATCAGGGGGAAAAAATGTGGCTCCCCAGAGAGTTGAAAATATCATGCTGACCTCACGCTACATCGGTCAGATTGTGGCTTATGGCGATAAGAAGAAATATCTGACAGGCGTTGTCACTCTCGACCCGGACCAGATAAGTGAGTGGGCAACGAAACAGGGCATCCCGTTCAGCAGCATAGAGGAGCTCAGCAAGAACCCCAAAGTGGCGGAATTGATCGATAACGAGATCCAGGAGAAAAACAAATCCCTGTCTTCTTTCGAGACTCTGAAAAAGGTAATAATCGCACCCAACGAATTCAGCGTCGAGAGCGGTGAACAGACATCGACCTTCAAAGTCAAACGCCGAGTGGTAATAGACAAATTCAAATCGCAGCTTGACGCGCTGTATGAGGATTGAGTTCAGAAAAAAGTCAGCTCGAAACCGTTTTCTTGAGTGCCTTCACGACATAAGAATTCAGGCTCTCCCCTTGGTTCAACGCTCTGATGGCCAGAGCCTAATGCAATTCCGAGCCGGTACGCAAAACAAACTTCCCGGAATACTTCTTGTTTGTGGGGGGAGGTAAGGGTCGTCCATCCTTTTTATAAGTTTCAATCCATTCGTCAACGATTGTGCAGAGATCTTGGTAGACTTTCATTTCATCTTTGCCATGGCAGCATTTACCGAGCCATCCCGGTACAGCTCCGACATAGCATTGATCTTCTTCCGACCATTCCACAATTTTGAGATATCTATTTCTTTCTTTCATTTTGCGTTTCCTGTATTTTTTGTTTAATCAGCTTTTCTTGATAAGGTTTTGTATCATCGCCTGGCTTGCCCGAAAGTGTGAGTACCACTCAAGAAGCATTATAAATCACGCAAGCCATCATGAGGTTTTTTCAAGCTTTATGTTTCTCCAGGTGGGAATTTCTCTCCTGAAATCGAGCGCTTCTCCGGTCGTGCTGAAAAACAGACCTGGTTGATATTCCTCGACTAATCGGAGCCTGTCGAAGTAGAGATATCCGTTCTTCATGTGCACTCTATGGACTCCTCTTATTTGTCCATAAACCCGAATCCGGTACATGCCCAGATATTTTGCCCATTCGGGTTTGTTTGGTCCAGGTTTGTCAGCGGGCCCGTCGACATAGTCCAGGTTCAGGCCATCAAAATACCGGATGAAATAGGAGGGCCGGCCTTTGGCATTGAGGACAAATTTATAATCATAGTTCTCGGTCGAGACATGCGTATCTGAATGAAAAGTCAGCGGGTAAAACTGTTTGTTCAATTCGATGCCGAGCCTGCCGTCTTGTATTTTTAACTGAAAAGCCAGGCCTCTCCCCTGATAGTACCCTGCAAGATTTTGGAGGGCTCCCGGGCTCATTTCTTTCGGGGGGGCTTCCTTTTTTTTCGGGAGATAGGGCTGGATCTGTTCCCCATTCGATTTGAGTGTGATGATTTTATTGACGATTTGATTAGCCAGGCTTCCGTGCACATTGCTGTGGTTAACCGAGTTGGTGAGAATCACGATCCCGAATCCCAGCTCAGGAAACCATCTCATTACAGAAAGAAATCCGAATCCTCCTCCTCCATGATCCAGAGAAAGAGTCTTCTTTTCATTCAGGATAAAAAAGCCTTTGGAAATGCCCAGCCCATACCCCGTCTCCTGCCCCTCGAGGGGGAAGGGAACCGTATACATTTCGTCGATGAGGACTGATTTCAAAAGGATCTTGTTCTCGAATTTCCCTCTATTCAGATGGAACTGTATAAATTTGGCCATGTCTTCAGCACTGGAGTAGACTGAGCCCGCAGGGATCATCGGTATGGCCAGAGGAACCTTTTCATAAGGTTTGCTGTGCCCTGCGGCCCGGTTCTTGTTTTGACGTACGACTTCAGCGTCGAATGAGCTGTTCTTCATGCCGAGTGGAACGAATATATTCTCTTCCATAAACGCCTCGAACGGCTTTCCCGAGACAACCTGAAGTATATATCCTGCGAGGTCGATCCCGAGGTTTGAGTAGGAGTAATGAGTGCCAATCGGGTATCTCAACCAAGTATCAGAAATACTCATGGCATGGGCCTTTAACGAGGGGGAATATGTCTCATAGTTATTTCCGACCGGGGCTTCGTGCGTAAAACCGGCCTTATGGCTGAGCAGATGTCTGAGAGTTATTTTTTCCAGCGGCTCTTCATCGAACCTCGTCTGTATGCGGAAATCTGGAAGATAAGTCTTTATCGGAGCCTCTAGGTCGAGCAAACCCTCCTGTGCGGCCATCATTATTCCTGTTGCCGTAAAAGTCTTGGACATCGATTGAATGCTGAATATTGTGGAAGCGTTGACCGGATGGCTGCGTGTTTTATCTGTGTACCCGAATCCTTCCGTCCAGACAGCTCCTTTTCGATCGACGAGTGCAATAGAAAGGCCGGGAAGGTCTTTTTCCTTTTTCAGGATTTCAGGAATACTCGATTTGAATTCCTCGATGATTTTTTCGACTTCTGGATCGTTTCTCAAGTTAAAAGAGCGCGATTCATCCTGCATCCGGGAAACAGGCAGAGAGACTTGAGACAGAAACAGAAACAGTGAAAGGGAGATCATGAAATAGAGTCTTTTTTTGGAGTGTCCCATTATTCTCCTCCTTATTTTTCTGACGAACGATTTTGACGTCAGGCCTATCATATTACGAAAATAAAGGCCTCGAGTTTTATCTTTGATATCCTTCAGATCAAAATCTTGATGCCGATAAGAAAAAGTGCCATGGAGACGATCCTTCGGAATGTATCCTGGTTGATTCGGCTGAGCAAAGCCTTTCCTGTCCTCACACCGAAGTAAGCGCTCACAATTAAAAACAGAAGCAGAATGGCATACCCCTCTATTCTCGCGGTACCGGTGAATATATAGGTGGGGATGCGCGTCAGGTCGATGACCATTGCGATGGCCGCCGAAGTACCGACATAGACTTCTTTAGCCAGGTTAAACGTGACCAGGAAGGCTCCCCTGATAGCTCCCCCGAGTCCGATGAGCCCTGCGAGCAACCCCGAAAGGCTTCCGCCAGTTATGGCTATCCATTTCGATTTCTTCAAGGCCAGTCGTGGCTGTATCAGGGAATAAACAGCATAAATGATCAGGAAAACACCCAAGACTTTTTCGATGATCTCTACAGGCAAAACAGAAATGAAATACGCGCCGACAAAGGCTAAAGCAATGCTGGGAATTCCGAAGAGCAGGAAAATCCTCACTTCGATCTTTTTCCAGAATAATCTGATCTTGAACAGGTTATTGAACAGGTGAAAGCAGGCCACGATAAAAACAGCAGTCCTCACGTCCATAAAATGAACGGCAACGGGTATGAGCAGCGTTGAACTCCCGAACCCAGCGAGAGTGGCGGCGATCGCAACTAAATAGGAGATGAGGATAAAGAGGATGTTTTCTAACATATGCCCATTCCCTCATTCAGGATTCAAATCAATTTCTAGCATGGTTTTTAAAAGACTGACCAGTTGCGAAGCTTTTGAGTGAGTAGATTATTTTATGATGAATGAAAGAAATTTACAAAAAAGACTTGGCTGGTAGACTCTATTTTGAAATAGAGGGGGAGCATTCTTTGAAATAACATCCCATGCCAAGGGCCGAATGGACAGGAACCGCACTTATAGACTATAATATCTATATGATTACTAAAGTATTGAAGGAGTCCTATCCTATGACATCCCGAAAATCGATTTTATGTCTTCTCCTCCTCGGTTGGATGTTCGCCGCCAATCCGGGAATAGGTTCTGATCCAGAGATTTTGGGTTTTTCTGCTAACCATCCGCAGGAGTCCGTTCCAAGATCTGTTCAGAATAAATTTCGAGATCTCATGACTAACCTCAATAAAAGAAGCATTGACCTCCGCCTGATTCTGGAAGGAGGACCCGGGAAAGATGGGATCCCGGCGATTCACAGCCCGAAATTCATAAAGGTTAAAAAGAGTAACCTCGGGGAGGATATTTTGGGAATATTCGTTGAAATCGACGGCGAGCAGAGGTATTACCCCTACAACATCCTCGTCTGGCACGAGATCGTCAACGATTCAATCGGCAACACACATTTCGTGGTCACTTTCTGTCCTCTTTGCGGATCTGGGATTGTGCTCGATCGTTCAGTCGAAGGAGAGGTCCTCCGCTTTGGCGTCAGCGGGTTGCTCTTCGAATCCAACTTGTTGATGTACGATCACAAGACAGAATCTTTGTGGTCGCAGTCGCGTGGAGAGGCCGTGGTCGGAGATTATACGGGAGTCACTCTCGAGCTGATCCAAATGCAGGTGATCCCCTTCAGAGAACTGAAAGCGAGATATCCAAAAGCACGTGTTTTGAGCGGGGACACCGGATATGCTCGAGACTATTCTCTCTATCCCTACGGTGATTATGATACCAATAATGATTTTTATTTTCCCGTCAGCGTCATGGATAAACGTTTCCCGGCCAAGGAGATGATGTATGTATTCCGCCTGGCTGAGAAAGTGATTGCTTTTCCTGTGAAAGACCTCAGGGCAGAGGCCGAGTCGAAAGTCATCGAAGGGAAAACGGTGAATGCCCGCAGGGAGGGATACGAGATTCATGTTACGGTAGACGGACGGACAGTCCCGGGCTATTATGAGATGTGGTTCTCCTGGGCAGTGCACCATCAGAAAAACGGGATCGTGTGGACGTTCGACAGATGAGCTGAAGCTCTTGACCAAAAAGGTCCGAATCCGAGATTAAAAGATACCTTATTGCCTGCTTTATGACCAAAAAAGACTGAAGAGCCTGCC
>JABAOH010022394.1_pt2 | contig 14149 bp, 11 predicted proteins | sample 7062181 | NCBI WGS metagenome assembly JABAOH01 (sample SAMN14538630, study PRJNA623070) | marine sediment metagenome | biome: marine biome [ENVO:00000428]; feature: marine pelagic biome [ENVO:01000023]; material: deep marine sediment [ENVO:00002113]; isolation source: pool of 5 deep marine... | reverse complement strand
ACCCTACCCTGTGCAATCGCGTCCACCTCAGCCTCGGACATTCCTCTCGCCTGTGCCACCTTTCGGACGAACTCGTGGTAAAATTCGTCGATCTGCCTATTGACCGCCTCCCTTTCTTCATCGTTGAATTCCCGCGTGCTGGTAAAGAAGTCAGCATGCTTTCCTCTCTTGACCGTCTCGATGTTGAAGCCGATCTTCTCATATAGTCCCTCGAGGCTGACCTTGCCTGTTATTACTCCTATGGACCCGGTGTAGGTGCCGGGCATCGAGACGATGGTGTCTCCTGCGCATGAGATCCAGTATCCACCTGAGCCAGCCACATCCGACATGGAGACTATGACAGGTTTTACCTTTTTGGTCAGCACGATCTCCCGCAGGATCACATCTGAGGCAATTCCGTAGCCTCCGGGGCTGTCCACACGGAAAACGATAGCCTTGACCCTGTTGTCTTCTCGTGCTTTTCTTATAGCCTCGGAGATCGTCTCGGATCCCATGACGTCCCCCATAAGGAAATCTCTGCGGCTGTGCCCGGAGAAAATGGAGCCAGTAGCAAAGACTACCGCAATCCTGGGTGGAATCGCCCAGCTATAGTTGTAGTTATGACGTCTTCGGTAATCCTGGTAGGCAAGCTTTCTGAGTTTTTTGCCGGTCTCCTGTCTGATGAGCTCATCAATCTGATCATAGAACAACAAGGTGTCGACCAGACCGGCTTTGAATGCCTCGGATGCGGTGAAAGGTCCCTGATCGATTTTGGATTCGGTCCCCTCCTGCGTCCATCCTCTCTCCCTGGCTATCTGGCTGGTCATCTGATCATACAGATCATCCAGAAGAGAGCTGATCATCTCCCGGTGAGCCGGTGACATGCTCTTCCGGGTAACTCGATCAGAGGCGCTTTTGTAATCCCCTCTGTGCTCAAGATCTGCGACGATTCCCAGCTTATCCAACGTTCCCTTAATGAAGGTGACCTCCGCCGCAAGTCCGGTCACCAGCAGGTAGCCGGTAGGCACCAGAACGATTTTGTCGGCTGCCGTGGCCAGGTAATATTCCTTGTTTCCGCCGGTCTCCATAAAAGCGATCACGCTTTTGCCGCTCCTTTTGAAATCCAGAATTGCTTCCCTGATCTCCTGGGTTTTTGCCAGTCCCATGTCAAAGGAATCTATGCGGAGCAGGATGCCTTTGATTGCGTGGTCGTCCTTTGCTCTGCCAATGTCGGCCACCAAATCCATCAGCCGGGGCTTCTTTTTACCAAAAAGCCCCACTCTGGTGTTTTCTTCTACGATCTTGCCGGAAAGCCTGACCTCCAGGAAGTTGTCCCTTCTCTCCAGTACGGTGCGGTATCTATCCCGTGATAGCACGGCGTAGAGAACTCCCCGGTCGAATTCATAATCTTTTGTGACGGTGTTGTACGTTCCCCCTCCGAAATGGGGTAAATTGATTCTTCCACCCAGGCCAAAATTACCGTCGCTATCTACGTCGCCGAAAAAGATGAAGCCGTCCACCGGTTCGGTCTCTGCTCTGAATCTGGTGGTGGCATCACTTAGTTTCTGGTTTTGAGCGAAGGAAGCATCAACGGAAAATGTCAACCGGTCGCGCCAGAATCCGTTCAAAGGTCTTGCGGCCAGTCCGAAATCGTATGAGACCTCGGTTTTCTCGCCCAGAAATCGGTCACGGTTCAAATCCTTTGCTGCTACTCCCAGAGAGACAAATTCGAAGGGTCGGGCAAGAAATCCTACATTCCACGAGGAGAGATCGTCGTATTCCTTGTGCTTGGAGCCGAACCAGCTATAGCTGGTTCCCCAGTAAAATCCTTCTGCGAACAGCTTGCCTCCGTAGGCCAGAGTGTACTTTCTGTAAGTTCTCGATGTGATGTTCCCCAGCCACTCTGCCGAGAAGCCAAAAGTGCCGGCGGAAATGAACAAGGCGTTGTCTCCTTCAAAGCTGGAATCGAAAAATGTGTGAAAGAAGCCGGTCTGAAAGCATCTTTTCACCCCCAAACCCGCGGGATTGAACCCTATCGCAAAAACGTCATCCGAGCTTGCCACCGAGTTGTAGGGTAGAGTGAAGCTTTCCGTGGGCGACTGGTAGGTAGATCCAGATGAAATAAAAAGGAGTGAAAGAATGCCGGCAACAAAGAGAGTTCTCGTCATTTCGAACCTCCCGGTAAAACAGGCTTTGTTGGTTCAGCAATAAGGAACGTCTCATCTGGTTTGGTGTTCAAGGTCATTCTTACGTTGGCGGTTTCGATCCGTATCTGTCAAAGGACCAGGACCATGTTTTGAAGGGCTTAAGAGGGATTTCAACTCGGGTTATGACGCTTATACGCAAACTCATTGCCCCTGAGTGTTTACAGGACTATTCCTTTATCGTCTTCCGAGCCCATTTTTGGAATATACTCCGCACCCAGCCCAAAGAGTGGAAACAATTGAGTTGGCGGAACGTTTGAGAGACAAAATGGAGCAAGACTATCTTCCCTCAAGAAGGATTTTTCCAATACCACTTATGTCCACTTCAATCTCGGAGTCCCCGTCGCCACAAATACCTTTCAGCTTGGTCTTTTCCAACACCTGCGGCTTTATCAATATCCCGTCGGTATTTATCTTTCCTCCCCGACCTACGGTCAGCGTGAGTCGGGCAGACAGATCTGTGGGAACGGCCAGGTCGACGTTACCGTAGCTATTGTACACGTACAGCTTTGCCTCTTCAAGTCCCTCAAGTTCGAGTTTAACCTTGGAATATACCGTTTTTATCTCGTTTCTTCCACCAAGAAGGGTTATGTTAGAAGCGTAGATAGGGCTGTAGACGGTGTATGCCTCCAGCTGTCCCGAAAAATTCTCCAATTCGATGTTTCCGTAGCTGGTTTTGATGAAAGCTCTTTTCCCTTTGGTGTCTACGTCCTCGGCCGAGATTGAATTGTAACTGGTTTCAATTTCCAGATCCCCCTGCAGTTCGGCCACCTCGACCCGATTATAGCTCCCGGCGATGCTAGTTTCCTCGGAAACGTCACTCAGCTCGATGCTTCCATATCTGTTTTTTATATATGCTTTCCTTAACGGGCCGGAGATATCCAGTTCAAAAGATGAGGTCTTGGTTTCCAGCACGACATCCGGAGGCNNGGAGTAGCCAGCTCTAAGGTCACCACCTCGTCGATCTTCTCCAGATTCACTTCCACCAGCTCGGTGAACTCCTTTGCCATCTTGCTGTTTTTGGCCCTGGCCCAGCATTCGAAATCGACGTTGCAGATGTCATCTTCACCAACCTCCAGATTCAAAACACCTGCCAGATTGGCAGGAGAAGTCAGGCGAAATTCCTCAATCTTTCCAGTCGTCTGTGCTTGCCCTACCCTGGTGGATTCATCGAAAGCAAAAGCGGTATGGGAGAGAGCGAAGGAGGCAAGAAGGGAGAAAAAAGCGGCGAAAGAAACCCATGCGATTCTTACTCTTTTTGTCACGGCTATCCTCCGGTTTAGAGATCTGGGCCGTTCTCCGGCTTTCATACGCTTTTGGTGCTGTCCAAGTTTCTGAATTCTGCGATTCACCTGGAGGCCGGAGTGCAGCTTCACTCGCCTCACAAGGATGCGGCATTTTCAAATTCTCATTGTATTTTGGTTGATCTTTTCAGACTTCCTTTTGCTCCACACTCTTCGAATCAGCCAGGTACCCACTCCTGCGATTATTATGAGGGCGACAACTACTTTTTCATAGTGCTTGACTTGTCCCATAAGGGCCTGGAGGCTTGCACCGAACATATAACCCAAATTGGCGACTAAAATAGCCCAGATGGTGCAGGAGACGAAATTAAATGGGAGATATCGTCCTTTTCTCACCTTCATAAGCCCCAGAAACCCGGCTGTGGCCAATCTGAAGCCGTACAGGTAGCGGGTGATGAAAAGGGCCCAGATACCGTACTTGTCAAACAGTCCTTTGACCCTGGGATAATAAAACCTTGCTACAGGAAACTTGGAGATTATTCCTTTCCCCTTTTTTCTCCCCAGGAAGTATATGGAGACATCTGCCATGTACGTGCCTGTCAGGGCGATCAGCACCACCAGAACGAGATCAAAATACCCGCTTCTGGCCAAAAAACCAGCCGCGATCAGAGCCGATTCTCCTTCCAATAGAGAACCCAGGAACAACGCCGGGTATCCGAATCTCATAATAAAATCTTGCACGCGGTCAGCCTCCTTGGCCCGGAAGGCTCTCAGCCGCCTTCCTGACAGATCATGTGATACTTGCCTATCTGCTCCAAATTTATCATGCCTCGCAGCTCTTTGCCTTTCATCACCGGAATCACCGAGAGCTTCTCTGCTGTCATCTTTCTGAAGATATCCGATAGAGAGGCATCCTCTGTAGTGGAAACGAAATCTCTCTGCATTATATCTCGAACCAGGGCGGATTTTTCACGCTTGTGAAGGGCCGAGAAGATCGCCTCTTTGGTGAGAATGCCCACCACTTCTCCTCCGGAGACCACAGGAAAGTCCTGTTGAAATCCATGGCAGACATTCTCCAGTACGTCTCCAAGTGTCTGATCCGGGGAGATGGTATGAACGTCAGTAAGCATTGCCACCTTCACCCGCGACTTGCCCAGGGTCGCTCTTAGAGCCACCATTCTCTCCTCACCCTCGGCACCCAGATAAATGAATATGGCGATCAACGCCATCCACCAATTAAAGAATATCCCAAAGAAGAAGAGAAGGATGGCGAACGCCTGTCCCACGCTCACCGCTATCTTTGTGGCTCTCAGGCTATCGGTGGTGGTCGATAGAATGCCTCTCAGCACTCTGCCTCCGTCCATGGGGAAGGCGGGGACCAGGTTGAACATGCCCAGGATCAGATTTATCCAGAACAGATTGCCGATCAGGTTCCCTGAAAAAAGGGACAGGCCTTTTATGTCTACGCTCTGACCCGTGACCCTGGCGATGAGGAAAAGGATGAAAGCCAGCCCAAAGCTCACCAGAGGCCCAACCAGAGAGATGGTTATCTCCTTTTTGGGATCCTCCGGAATATCCTCCATGCGGGAAACACCGCCGATGGGCATCAGGACGATATCTTTCACGTTAATGCCGTAGCGGATTGCCATCAAGCTGTGCCCGATCTCGTGCAGCACCACACAAACAAAGATAAAGACGATGGAAACCATGCCGAAAATGGCACCCGCTCCTCCGGCCTGCCTTGATCCGACGATGCCGATGAAGAAAAGAAGAAGCAGAAAGGTGACGTGAACCCTTATCGGTATGCCGAACAACTTTCCGATCTGAAAAGANNAGCCTCTGGCTTTATTCTATTTGCCTCAGCGTATCGTTTTCCTGCTTCAGTTTTTTGACCAGGACGTCATAATGCATTATCTGGCGGGAAGCTTTTATAATCAAGTAGATTCCCAGAACCACCAAACCTACACACAGGGCCAGCAGAGGGATCAACAAAGCCAATATGTCAAAAACGTGATAATACCTCGAGGTAGCGACCAGGATGGTGAGAACGGAAAGCGGCAGGGTGAATACAGCAATGCCTGTGCGTAAAATGGAAAGCGAGGTTCTCTTTTCGGCCAGAATCAACTGAATCTGGCTGATGGCGAAATCGTAAGATTTCTCTTCCATATCTGTTTTCCGCGTCTGCATTCTTCTCGTCGGGCAGCCAGACGGCAGCCCCACCAACAGTCTGCGTCACCTTCTCCCGCTAGGGGAGGGGTGCTGGGACCTTCCCTCCCTTGATGGGAGGGAATTAAAGGGAGGGTGAAAAAGTTGCCTTTTGTGCTCCTTTTCGTCAACCTCATCGTTGATCCCTCCCCCATTTCGCTTCCGCCATGGGCGGGTCCGCCTGCGGCGGAAAAGGGAGAGGGGACCAAGCCCTATCGTCGGAGACAAGCTCCGACGCTACACCTCTCCCCCTTAGTCCCCCTCTCCATTTTGTGGAGAGGGGGAAACAGGGGGTGAGGTCATTTGCCATGTGTCAGTTTCGCCGTAGGGACAGCCCTTCCTTCGACTTTGCTCAGGACGGTGAGCTTGTCGAACCGTGTGGCTGTCCGCAAAAGGCTCCGGACAGGAGCCCCGCCACCTCGGGATTTCGCAAGCTCAACAGGCCCTGTGCCTACGCTTAGAGATGTCATTGCGAGTCCCGCTATGGGCGGGACGAAGCAATCCCCTCGGCCCCGAGATTGCTTCGCTTGCGCCCGCAGTGAGAAGCAGCCAAAGGAATCCCTTACGGTTTCTCCTTTTCTTCCTTCTTTACTTCCTCCGCTCCGAATTTCCTCAGATTCTCGGCATACTGTCTTAGCTGTTTGTCCACCAGGTAGTTTACGCTCCCCTCTTCGAAGGTGCCATCCTCTTTTCTCTCTCCTGCCTTGACCCCGGTAAGAATTTCGACTCCCTGATCGATGGACTTTACCGGATAGATGCGAAATTTTTCCTCCTTGACCGCTTCCACCACCTCGCTTTTGAGCATCAAATCCTTCACGTTCTGGTGAGGGATCATCACGCCTTGAGTCCCTGTCAAGCCTTGGGCTTTGCACACCTGGTAGAAGCCCTCGACTTTCTCGTTTACTCCGGCGATAGGCTGGATTTCGCCTTTCTGGTTTATTGAACCTGTGACCGCGATATCCTGCCTGACCGGAAGCCCGGATAGGCTGGATAGAATGGCGTAGACTTCGGTCGAAGAGGCGCTGTCTCCTTCCACCCCGGAGTACGATTGCTCGAAAGCTATGCTGGCGCTCATGGTGAGAGGCTTGTCGTGAGCATACTTTCCTCTAAGGTAGCCGCCCAGGATGAGCACGCCCTTGTTGTGGGTGCGTCCGGAGAGATCGGCTTCTCGTTCGATATTTATCACCCCGGCTCTTCCCATGGAGGTTCTGGCGGTTATCCGGGTGGGCTTGCCGAACACGTACTCGCCGAGATCGTAGACGGAAAGGCCGTTTATCTGCCCCACCACGTTTCCTTCGGAGTCGATCATGATGGTGCCGTCCTCGATCATCTCCTGAATCTTGTCCTCCACCAGGCTTACCCGATTGATCCATTCCTCGATTGCCTTCTCCACGTGCTCATGCTTCACCAGCTTGCTGTCTGCATTTTTGGCCCAGTAGCTTGCCTCCCGGATCAGGTCAGCGATGATGGTGAACCGGGTGGACAGTTTTTTCTGGGTACCTGCTACTCTGACTCCAAATTCCAGGACACCCCCCACGCCGGTTTTATCAAACGGCAGCAGCTTGTCATCGTCGCAGATCTTCTTTATGAAGCAGGCATACTGATGAATGTTCTGCTCATCTTTGGACATGACCGAATCGAAATCCGCTTTCACCTTGAAGATCTTTTTGAAATCGTCGTCCAGATGAAACAAAAGATGGTAAAGATAGTTGGTCCCTATCATCACCACATCCACTTTGGTCTCGATCGGCTCTGGCTTCATGGCCGAGGCGCCCAGAATATAAAGCGGGTCGTAAGCCCCGATCTCCACCTGCCCATATTTCAATGACCGCTTAAGTGCCTGCCAAGATCCGGGTTCGATCAAAAGATCCAGCGCGTTCACGACCAGATATCCTCCGTTTGCTTTCATGAAGGATCCCGCCTTTATCCGGGTGAAGTCGGTTCTCCACAAGCCGGTCCGGTCCGCCACCCTCTCGATGGTTCCGAAGAGGTTTTTGTAGGTGGGGTTGGTCTCAACGATTATGGGGACGGTCTTGGTGTCAGAGTTGTCCACCACCAGGTTCACCCGGTATTCAAACAGTTCGTCCTCAGGTTTGAGGGTTGGTAAGCCGGGTATGGGAATCTCCGGTGCCTTCTCCCTTGGTGGTTTGAACCTGTCCAAGTTACCTATCAGGCTCTCTTGCACCTCATCTAAGTAGGTGCGGAGCTTTTCATGCTCGTACTTGACTTTGATGTCTTTGATCATCTCTCTTATCATGGGGACGATTACTTCCTTGTCTAGATTCTCTAAAGCCTTTTCCAGCTCCTTGACGATCTCTTTCCCCTCTTTGAAGATGTCCTCCATCAGTTTTGCCAGGGCTTCGTACCGGGTCTGCAGGTTCTCGAGTTTCTCTTGAGGGAAATTCCCCGCCTTGGCCTGCTTTTCAAGTTTTGCTAGGCTGACGGGTTTGTTTTCAATTACGGGTTGAACATCGGGCTTGACGTAAGGGCCCATCTGAATCTGCACTAAGGCGAAGCCTTCTTTTTTCACCTGCTTATCGAATTCCTCCAGGATGGCCTTCTGCCCTTCCTCGGATTCCCTGATGAGTTCCTTTCTCTTGTTCTTGTAGGCTTCGCTTTCAAAGACAGTGGGGATGTTTCTCTTTAAAGACAGCACCAGATCTTCCATGTCTTTTCGGAAAAGCTTTCCCTGCCCGGGCGCAAGGCTTATCACCCGGGGCATGTCCGGATTCCTGAAGTTGTTCACGTAACATTTGTCGTCGGGGACACTTCCCGGTTTCTCCAGCTTCTCCAAAAGATGTTTGATGGCTGTCATCCTGCCGGTTCCCACGAAACCGGCGACGAAGATGTTGTAGCCGATGCTTTTGATGTCCAGCCCCAATTTGATGGCCTTCACCGCCCGGTCCTGTCCGATGATCCAGTCGCACGGCTCCACGTCGTCGCTGGTCTTTAGATCCAGCTTCTCCGCCGGACAGCGCCACCTGAGTTTCTCTATGGGGACCTCTTCAAATTTCAGATTCTCTGCCATGGTCATCACGCTCCTTCCTGCATCTTACGAAAGAATTCAATTCAAAAATTAAAGCCTGGCGTGCCATTCAAGGCTTGTCTTGGTCAGGCTTCTCATTTTCAGAGACATTTGAGGCCGTACCTGAAACTTCGTCCGAGACTCTTTCTGACTCAAGTATCTTGTTTACTACTTTGCCTGCTGCATCTTTACTTCCCAATCCGAAAGCCAGGGCGAAGCCGAAAGCAATTGCTCCGACGATTATCAAAACTGAATTAACCAGAATCTGGGTGGCAACCCCCAACTGTTCCAGGGCAATTGCCACGGTGAAAAATATTATAAGATATTGCACTATTTTGGCAAGCAATTCTCGATGAGCCAAAGCCTGGCTTGATGTGGTAACCTTGATCACTCCCTTGAAAAAGGAAGATAGTAATACGCCTATGATGATTATCAGCGCAGCGGCGATCAGGTTCGGAATGAAGGATATTATCCTGTCTATCAAATCGCTGATTAAAGTCAGCTCCAGCACGTCGGCAGCAAGATCGATGAAGAACAGGAAAACGATCCAGAAGAAGACGGTCCCCAGAATGTCGGCTAAGGAGTGCTTGATGTCCCCCCTGGACAGGAATCTCGACAACCCAGACCTGGCGCTGAGTTTTTCGAGGCGAACCGCCACCAGAAGTTTGACTAAAGCTGCNNAGATCAATATTACCAACGCTCCCACTAAAGACGGCAGGAGGCTTACTATCTTCTCGCCGCTGGCTCTTAGTGGTTCCAAGAACAACTCTTTAAGGTCCATTTTCTGCCCTTATCTTTTCAAGTTACGACGATCTGTTGAAGGGACTGAATTCTTTCCAACCAGAATTCTGATAGACTTCTGTCCCGCCAAATCGACTTTGTTTCTGCTTCCGCTTGCATTTAAGTAGCTTCATCAGATCCCTTATCTGACTTGTGCTGTCTTCCCGGCGATTATCTTTTCCACCCAGGTCCTTTTTCGGGGTTGAAATCTCTTGAAGATTATCATGGGAACGGAAATGTGCTCAGCCACCTCCTCCGGAACTGAAGTGAAGAGGAGCTGTTCTAAAGTGCCGCCTTTACTTTGCCCCATAAGAAGAAGGTCCCCTTCCTGGATTTGTCCTCCTATGGCTTGGGCGGGTTTTTCCGCTTTTAGGATTTTTCGCTGGCCTTTGATCTTCAAGTTTGCCTTCTCCACGAAGGAGTCGACCCATATCCGTGCCTGATTCTCTTCCTCGGGACCAGAATCCTGAGGAACTGCGTGCAGCAGCAACAGATCAGCTTTGAACTTGTCCACCAGAGCAGGGGTAAGCTCCGCGGCCAAACGAGAGTTGGTATTGTCGGTAGCCGTAACGATTACTCTTCTGACCTGCTCCAGCTTCTCCCCGTGCACGATAGCTACGTTGCAGGGGGCTTCCTTTAGGACAATATCCACGACAGTGGTCAATATCTTCTCCAGCATCTTCTCCGGCCCGGAACGTCCCATAATGATGAAATTGCAGTCCTCCTCCTGTGCGGTCTCCAGTATTCCATACGAGAGGCGGTGGGTAAGTTTGATCATCTCGTCGAACCTCACCTTTTCCCGCCTGGCCATGTTCTCCGCCCGGGCCAGAAGCAGCCTCTGTTGAGAGAAATCGGCCANNTTCTATGAGGAACCTCCACCACGTGAAGCGCGATGATCTCTCCGTCGAATTTCTTGGCGATGGCACAGGCGGTAGTCATGAGCATCCCCAAAGTATCGGGATTGGCCACCGGCACCAGAATCTTGTATTCTTTCCTCTCCTGTCGCTGCAAAATCTCTTTCAGCCGGCGGTGCTCCTCCACTGTCTCCTTCTGCTCCCTGGAATAAGCCAGATAAACCAGACTACCCAGACCCAGCCAGGCAGCGCCCAGAAGATAGGTACGTGGGCTCATGAAGGACAGTATTAACACGTTGGAGGCGATGGCCAAAAGAGGGATCACCGGATGCCAGGCCAGGGCAGCTTGAAGGGACGCTTAAGCCGGGGTTCCTTCTTCCGCAGCATTATAGCCGACAGATTCACCAGGATAAGAGCGAAAAGATAACAGAAGTTGGCCAGGTGCGCTACAAACTCAACTTCACCGGAGAGAGTGAAGAGCAGAACAATCACCCCTACCGCAGCAATCGCTGTGTAGGGGGTCTTGAACTTGGGATGCAGCCTGAAGATTTTTCCCGGAAGGTATCCGTCCCTTCCCATGGCATAGGTCTGGCGCGCTGCCGCTAGAACCGTCGCATTCAAAGCGGATATGGTCGACAGTAGCCCGGCGATCAAGACAAAGAGCAGCCCGTAGCTTCCCAGAACCTTCTGGGCGATCAACACCAGAGGGGCGGCAGAAGTTCCCAGAGTTTGATAATCCAAGATCCCCACCGAGACCAAGACCACGGCCACATAGATGAGTGTGGGGATAAAAAGAGAAAGCAGGATGGCTTTGGGGACTGTCTTTTTGGGGTTCTTGATCTCCTCGGAGGCTGAGGAGATCAGCTCGAATCCGAAGAAGGATATGTAGATCAGAGCGGTTGCGGAGATGATGCCGGTAAATCCAAAGGGAGCAAGCGGCTTGAAATTTTCAGGCCTGAAGAAGGGGATGCACAGTCCTATGAAGATGATGAGCATGACCACCTTGGTAATGGTGAAGAAATTCTGCGTCTTCCCGGATTCCTTGGTCCCCTTTATGTTGATCAAAAGCAGAAGCAGAGCGATGGCAAAGGCGCTGAACTTGACTGGAGGTGAAACTTTTACAACCAGGTCCAGAAGCGGGTTGAAGTGCTCCGCAAAGCCAAGTGCATAGAGCGCGCACGCTACCACGCTGCCGAAGATGAGCGCCCAGCCGTTCAAGAACGCTATGTAACCCCCCAACCCTTGGTGAACGAAGGTGTAGCCACCTCCGGCTAAGGGAATGGAGGACGAGAGCTCCGAATAGGAAAGTGCCGTGAAAAGAGTCATCAGGCCGCAAAGGACATAGGAGATTATGGCCGCGGGTCCGGCAATACCTGCTGCCATTCCGCTCAAGATAAATATTCCCGCCCCGATCATGGCTCCCACACCCAAGGTGGTAGCCTCCAGAAGACCCAGCTCCCGGCTGAATTTTATCTCTGCTTCGGTGGATGGGATATCTGCTGTCTTGCTCGTATTCATAAAGCCATACTCCCTTTTTCTCTCTAAAGCGTCGGTAAAATTGGTCTCCCGTGGCTGACCAATTCATTCGGTATCTTTGAGCCCCATGGATTGAGCAACCACACACGGGCTGTGCTTAAGAATATAGAAGTCCGGGGTCTGGTTTTCAATCTCAAAATGCAATCACTGGAAGAATCTTTTGCCTTAGTCTCCAAAGCACGTTCCCACAGCTTTGGCGGCTTGGATCAAGGGGAGATCTGGCGTCACTTTCTTGAGTGCTCTAATCCCGGATCCAATCGGAACGGAAGTTATTCTCCCGCCCTGGATGCTGGTCATTCGGCCGAATTTTTTGCTTAATGCAAGGTCCACCGCTTTCTTGCCGAATTGCGTAGCCAGGATGCGATCGAAATCAGTAGGCTTTCCTCCTCGCTGAAGGTGGCCCAAGATGGTGACCCGAGTTTCCAGACCTGTGTGTTTCTCAATCTGATCTGCAAGATGATAGCTTACGCCGCCCAGTCTGATGGGATCTGTGCTCCCTTTCACGGTTCTTTTGACGACCAATTGTGAATCCTGAAGTCTCACCCCCTCTGCTACCACCACGATGCTGAATCTCTTTCCGAGTTTGCTTCTTCTTAACAGTTCTTTACAGGCCTTTTGAATGTCAAAAGAGAGCTCGGGAATGAGAATAACGTCTCCTCCGCCTGCCACGCCGGCATACAGAGCCAGCCAGCCGGTATACCTTCCCATGACCTCCACGATCATCACCCGATGGTGAGATTCGGCTGTGCTGTGGATGTTGTCGATGCATTCAGTCGCCACCGCTACCGCCGAGTCAAAGCCGATAGTAAAATCCGTAGCCTGCACGTCATTGTCTATGGTTTTTGGTATTCCCACCACCGGGACTCCCAACTTGTGGAACTCATAAGCTATATTCAAGGTTCCATCTCCGCCCATGCAGATCAGAGCGTCCAGCTTCAGATCACGGAAGTTCCTCAAGGCCTGTTTCGATACATCTGTCTTTTTCTCTCCATAGGCGAACGGATTGGCCCGATTGGAGGTGCCCAGTATGGTCCCGCCCAGGGTAAGAATCCCCGATACGTCCCCCCACTCCAGCTTTCGTGTCCGGTTCTTGATCAATCCTTCGAAACCATCCTGGAAACCGATTACCTCGGCGCGATCGGAGAACAAGGCGGTTTTAGCAACCGCCCGGATTGCCGGATTCAGTCCGGGACAATCCCCGCCACCGGTTAGGATTCCAATCCTCTTTCTCCTTTTCATGTCCGCTCCTTCAGCACGAATTTTTCCACCTTTTTCAGGTCATGATAGCTCAAAACCTCAAGTTTATCAAGCATATTTTGGGCAAAGAGCGCCCCTGGTCGTTTCCTGAGTGTAAAACGTGAGCCAAGGACGTCTTTCTGGTGTGAAGATTCAAGCGGGGCTATCGGTTTGGGACCTACCGGTAGAGGATTTACCTGATTAGTCCCGTTGTGCGAGGAAATAAAACCTTGCGTGAGGTTGAACATGCCCGTATATTTGGTTTGAAAGGAAGGTTTTCCATGAAAAACGTGGTGATTCTGGGCTCCACCGGATCGATAGGCAGGAACGCTTTGGAGGTTTTGTCCAATTTCCCGGATAGATTCTCGGTGCTGGGACTTTCGACCAACAGGAATACTGAATTGCTGGAACAGCAGGTCAAGCAGTTTCGACCGAGAGTGGCCGTAATTACTGACCAGGAGAGCTTCAAGCGGTTTCCCCGAGATTACGATACGGAGATCCTCTTTGGTACCGATGGCCTGAGAAGATTGTGTTCTCATCCACAAGTCGATCTGGTGATAAATGCGTTGGTCGGATCGGTGGGACTTTTGCCCAGCTTGGAAACCTTAGAGGCGGGAAAGCACCTGGCTATCGCCAACAAGGAGTCGCTGGTAATGGCCGGCGAGCTCTTAGTCAACAAGGCCGAAGAGATGGGTGTGGAGATCATACCGATCGACAGCGAACATTCCGCCATCAAACAGTGCCTTGTAAGCGGGACAAAAGAGGAGGTAAAAAAGCTCATATTGACCGCCTCCGGTGGACCGTTCTTGACAAAAAACAAAGAGGATCTGAAGGAGATCACGGTCGAAGAAGCCCTGTCCCATCCCACCTGGGAGATGGGAAGGAAAATTACCATAGATTCTGCCACTTTGATGAACAAAGGGCTGGAGGTTATCGAGGCGCACTGGCTTTTCGGAATACCCTCGGATCGGATTGAGGTTTTGATCCATCCCCAATCGATCGTCCATTCCATGGTGGAATTCGTGGACGGATCGGTGATTGCCCAGATGAGCCTGCCGGATATGAAGCTTCCCATACAGTACGCTC
>JABAOH010010751.1_pt1 | contig 14153 bp, 13 predicted proteins | sample 7062181 | NCBI WGS metagenome assembly JABAOH01 (sample SAMN14538630, study PRJNA623070) | marine sediment metagenome | biome: marine biome [ENVO:00000428]; feature: marine pelagic biome [ENVO:01000023]; material: deep marine sediment [ENVO:00002113]; isolation source: pool of 5 deep marine... | reverse complement strand
AGATTTGTGGGAAAGGGGATGGCAAAAGAAATGGTCTTCACGGGCAAGACAATCAACGCCAAGGATGCTGAGCGGCTGGGTTTAGTGAACACGGTTGTGTCGCTTGACCAGTTGAGGTCTGTTGTTAGAGAGCTCGCCAAAGAGATTGCCGACAAACCTCCAATATCAATCAAGTTGGCTAAAGAGTTGATTAACAGCAGCTTGGAAACCAGCTTGAGGGTTGGCGAAACACGCGAAGCCAAGGCTTTCGGCATCGCTGCCTCCACAGAGGACTTTAAAGAGGGAGTGGCCGCTTTCCTTGAAAAGAGAAAACCAAAATTTGAAGGAAGATAGCTAGAACTGCCATATGCTGCTAAAGATTGTTCCCTCGCGTGAGCTGAACATAGAAGTTTAGAGGTGAATCTAGAAGAGTTGGTCCTCTTTCATCCACCTCTGGAACCATTGGTAATCTTCCGATAGCTTCGCTTGTTTCAGTTCCCTATAAGTCACTTTCGCTAATGCTATGTTGCCGCGCTTATCCTTCTACAAGGCTGCTAGGCGAGCGCAGATGTAAGTAGAAACCAAAATATAGGCATTGACAGGTCTATTAATTGCAATTGGGTTAAGTGTTTTCTTTGAAGGGCTTTTGATATGAGCAAGATTGAGAAGATTAAGAAACGAGACGGTAGAATTGTTGATTTTGACTCTAACAAGATTGCGGAGGCTATATGGAAGGCGGCGAAAGCCATCGGAGGTAAGGACCGAGAGCTTTCCGTTAAACTGGCTGAACAAGTTGCTGAGACGCTGGAAAGACAGCTCAAACCAGGCGAGATGCCGGGTGTAGAGCAGGTTCAGGACATTGTGGAAAAGACTCTGATAGAAAATGGACACGCAAGAACGGCAAAAGCCTACATTCTTTATCGGCAGAAGCGAACCGAAATACGAAGAATGAAGGCTTTGCTCGGGGTGACTGACGAGCTTAAGCTGCCCTTGAACGCCATTGTGGTTCTGGAACGACGGTACCTTCGCAAGGATGAGAAAGGGAGGGTAATAGAGTCAACTAGTCAAATGTTTAGACGAGTCGCTAAGAGTATGGCCGAAGTGGAAAAACAGTATGGCAAGAGCGATGCTGAGATATCTAGATATGAGGCTGAGTTCTACCGTGCGATGACCAGTCTTGAGTTTCTTCCAAACTCGCCTACAATCATGAACGCGGGCACCATGTTCAGACAGCTCAGCGCCTGCTTCGTCCTGCCAGTTGAAGACTCGATAGAAGGCATATTTGACACGTTGAAGGCAGCTGCCATAATTCACAAGACTGGTGGAGGAACAGGGTTCTCCTTTTCACGACTTAGGCCAAGAGGAGATGTTGTTAGAACCACTGGTGGCATAGCGTCTGGAGCTATATCCTTCGCGAAGATTTATGACACTGCCACAGAGGTTATGAAGCAGGGCGGCCGTCGCAGAGGGGCTAATATGGGCATATTGCGGGTGGACCACCCGGAAATTATGGATTTTATTGTTGCAAAAGAGAAGGAAGGTGTGCTTCGAAACTTCAACATTTCAGTGGCTATCACTGACAAGTTTATGGAGGCTGTTGAAAAAGACGGTGACTTTGATCTGATGAATCCGCGGAACGGTGAAGTCGTGAAGACCTTGAAGGCTAGAGCGATATGGAACCTCATAATTATGATGGCTTGGAAAAACGGTGAGCCTGGAGTTGTTTTCCTCGATACAATCAATCGTCGCAATCCGACGCCTAACATCGGGCAGATTGAGTCCACAAACCCGTGTGGCGAACAGCCTCTTCTTCCCTATGAATCCTGCAATTTGGGAAGTATCGATGTCAGCAAATTTGTGACCGAAGATGGTAAGATGGACTGGGATAGACTGAAGAAAACGGTGAGGCTGGCGGTTAGATTTCTTGACAATGTCGTGGACGCCAACGTGTACACTTTGCCTGAGATAGAGAAGATAACCAAGGGCAACCGAAAGATCGGGTTAGGAGTAATGGGTTTCGCAGATATGCTGATCAAAATGGGCATAAGATACGATACGGAAGAAGGTGTGCAAACTGCGGAAAAACTCATGAGGTTCATAGATGACGAAGCAAAGAAGATGAGCATCGAGTTGGGCGAGGAGAAGGGAAGCTTTCCCAACTTTAAAGGAAGCATGTGGCAAGGGCAATTCAAAACATTAAGAAATGCTACAGTAACAACGATTGCTCCCACAGGAACCATAAGCATAATTGCCAGTTGCTCCCAAGGAATCGAACCACTCTTTGCCATAGCCTATGTTCGTGAAGTCGCTGAAAGCCTCGGGAGAAGCCTCGTTGAAGTTAATTCGTTGTTCGAGAACATGGCTTTGAAGGAGGGCTTCTATAGCGAGGAACTGATAAAAAAACTAGCGAAAAAGACCTCAATTCAAAACGTGGAAGAGGTTTCGGAGCATATAAGAAAACTCTTCGTTACTGCTCACGACATAAGTGCAGAGTGGCACGTCCGCATGCAAGCAGCGTTTCAAAAGTACACAGACAACGCAGTTTCCAAAACCATCAACTTTCCCAACTGGGCGACACCGGATGACATTGAGAAGGCGTATTTGCTCGCGTACAAGTTAGGATGCAAAGGGATCACCGTTTATCGACATGGAAGCAGAGAAACGCAGGTTTTGAGACCCATTGAAAGTGAAGGAACTGTTGCCGACTACAGCCAAGTGTGTCCAGTCTGCACCTAACATCGCATTGTCAAGTCTTATGGTGTTAAGGAGAAAGAGAGAAGATGGTCAAGAACCGTGGAACCATTTATTTGTACACGGGTGAGGGAGGAGGAAAGACGACCAACGCCTTGGGCTTGGCTTTACGGTGCTTAGGCCATGGCTACAGAGTTGTGATAATTCAGTTTTTGAAATGGTGGAAAAACACTGGCGAGTACAAGTTTCAAAAGAAGTTTCAATCTCTGTACAAAATCCATCAGTTTGGAAGAAAAGGTTGGATTGGACTGGGCAACTTGGACGAGAGGGATAAGGAACTGGCTAGGAAAGGCTTAGAGTTCGCGAAGAAGATTGTGAAAGAGAAACCTCGGCTCCTCGTTCTGGACGAGATTAATCTAGCGTTGCATTGCGGGCTTCTGGGAGTAGACGAGGTGATCGACTTTCTCAAAACAGTGCCCAAGGAGACCAACGTGGTGTTGACTGGAAGGTATGCTCCTCGAGAACTTGTGATATTCGCCGACTTTGTCAATGAGATTGTGGACGTGAAACATCCGGAGGAAATACCGACGGTTAGAGGAATCCAATTCTGAGTGTCAGGCAGCTCCTCTATTTTCTGGATAAGAATCTGTCCTTATAGAAGGTTACCAAAAGGCAGAGCAAACCAACCGATGTCAAGGCAAGCTCTCCAACCAAGATGAGCTTGTTGGTTTCACCGATCATAACGTATCCGTAAAAGAAAAAGATGATCAAGTGTATTAGAACCCAGCTTATGCAAGCTAAAGCTATGCCTATTCCCATGGCTTCCCTGAATAGCCGAAGGATAAACTCTTTGTCCGACTTGCCCATACCTTATTGTGCGCACGCATGATTCTTTTAGACGTTATGAAATCTACATATGTACCCAGAAGATGTAGTTGTCGTACNNTTAGATGATATAAAGAGTGGGGAGAGACCTTGCTTTCTCAATTTGTGGATGAGTTACTTCGTTGTCTAGAGCTAATGAAACCAAAAACGTTCGATGTCGTTGTTATGCCCGATTTTTTCCTAGATCGGTTGGTAACGTATGAAGGAGACGTTGAGCAGCTTTCTAAAACTCTCGCTGAGGTCGCGAAGCGCAAAGGGGGAACCGTGCACGGAGTGAAACAGACAGAGTTGAGAGGTGGAAACGCAGCAAATACCGCCGCTGCTCTAGCTTCTCTAGGCGTCAACGTTTGTCCCATAATTGACACGAGTCCACTGGGACTTCGTTTGCTCAAGTTTTACCTTGAACCTTTCGGGGTGGACCTTTCCCACGTAAAAACACGCGGCGTCATGCCGCTTACCACTTCCTTAGAGCTCATCTATCAGGGGGAACGAGTCAACGTAATGATGAGCGACCTCGGATCTCTACCCGAATTCGGTTTGAACAACCTGACGTCTGAAGATTTTCAACTGTTGCACAAAGCCGACTACGTCTGCGTTTTCCATTGGTCAGGAACCCTACGTTGGGGAACCGAATTAGCTGAAGAAGTGTTTCGTCACGTTAAGGACAAAGGGATAGGAAAAACCTATTTTGACACCTCAGATCCACGTCCTAAGAAACAGGACATCCCTAGACTTCTAAGAAGAGTTTTCCTCAAGAATCTCGTTGATATTTTCAGCATTAATGAGAACGAGGCTTTTTGGTATGCCTCGCAACTGAACAGTGAAGTGAACAGTCTTAGAGGAACCTTACGGCTTGATGAATCGGCGAAGGAGTGTGCACGGATTTTGGCTAAGAATCTATCAGCTCGCGTTGATCTTCACACCTCAACCTTCGCTGGGTCATTCACTAGCAAAGCCGAGGTTGTCGTCCCTGCTTTTAACGTTCCTGTTTTGAGAGCTACTGGAGCCGGAGACGCTTGGAACGCAGGAAACATTTTTGGTGATGCCTTTGCGCTTCCAGATACCTTGAGGTTGACTTTGGCGAACGCGGTCGCTGCATACTATGTTTCAAGTCCGACTGGTGAGCACCCTACACTGCCAAAGCTCATGGAGTTCTGCTCTAAACAGTCAAAGGGCTGATGATAGCTTGTACATGCGTGCCAAGCCGGCGTACTAACTAGACAAATCCGACGTTTCGATGCAAGGACTGGTAGGCAGGGAAGCTTAACAGAAGTAGCAGTAAGCATGAAAGCTTGTTGATGTTCAACACTGCGCGCGCGCATATGGAAAATCCCAGTGTGCGGGTAAGACAAATAACGTGAAACAATAAAAAAGCCTTTTAGCAACTACAACAGAATAAGCGAGGGTGAAATTTTGTCAGTGGCCCAAAGAAAATTCTTCGGTGAAATAGCAGCCTTAATTGACAAGGCAGTCACTGTAGCAACGAGAGATGGAAAAGAATACACTGGGATTCTCACAGGAATAAACCCGGAAACGCTAAGCCTTTCCTTGGCAGAGGCTAAAGACCAGAAGGGACGGGCTATCCACAGAGTATTCTTGAATGGTTCAGTTGTCGCCCAGATTCTCGCTATAGAAAAGCCCTTTAACCTCAAAGCGTTGGCCGAACGACTCGAAAAAGTTTTTCCGAGACTAGTTAGACTCTACGAGGACAAAGGTTTCATTTGGGTCATGGACAAAATCAAAATCACCGAAGCCGGCGTTGTAGAGGGTAAAGGACCTGCTGCTGAGAGAGTTCAGAAAGTGTATGACCAGTTCCTCAGCGAAATGACGAAATAGCCTCTGTTCACAAATCGCCATAAAGTATCGTTCTTCTGTCTCAGCTGGGACACGTGTCCTACGTTGTTCTTTGAGGGCAACCAACTTTGATGGCAAAGGCAACTTTGAATCTTTTTCTGAGCAAATCTGTCGCTTATGAAAAAAGCGTAAAGCTTAAGACCATCCTAGGTGATTTCCACTCACACTGGCTGTTCTAGACGTGAGGTTTAACGGGTGAGCGCTCAGATAACATTGGAGGAGGAGAAGAAGGCTCGCGTCCTCATAAAACTTCGGGGATACCGACTGATAAAGCGGGAGGAAGGAAAGAACGCAATTAGTTTTGTGGTTAAGATGCCTAGAGAAAAGAAAAAGGCGCTTCTTTGGGCCATACCTACTCAAGGAACGGTTGGGGTTCAATATGTGAAACAACTGAAGAAAGCCATGAACGAAGCAGAGATTGAACGAGGCATCATCGTCACGAGAGGACGGTACACCCAAGCAGCCAAAGTCAACTCCAAGAAGAAGGGCATCGAACTGATCCCGAGAATTTTTTTGGCCTTCAACATATTTGAACATGAACTCGTTCCGAAACACGAGTTGCTCGAACCTGACGAAAAGGAGAAGTTACTGGCAGAGTATCGTGTGGAGGCCTATCAACTGCCTAAGATTAAAGCCTCAGATCCTGCGGCCAACGCCGTCGGCGCTCGGCCAGGAGACGTTGTTAGAATTATTAGGAAGAGCCCAACTGCTGGAAGATATGTTTCGTACAGATATGTGGTCGAGGGTTAGAACCCAATAATGAGTCGGTCTACGGAGTTTCTCTGGCGACTGTTAGAACTCTCACGTAGTCAGCGGTGTCGTCACAACTATCAGCTACATGTTCCATTTCTTCGACTAGATCTTTGAGTAGTAGAACTGTGGCGGCGTTCATCGTATCTGAGTGTTTAAGGAGCAACGCCTTAGATTTTAGGTATTTTTCGTCAACTCTTCCCTCTATCACGTCGATTTCCTTTGCAAGTTCCATGGCTTTTGCTGGATCTGTTCCCAACTTCTCAATGGCTTCACGAAGGGTAGTTGCACAAACCACCAAGTCCTTAGAAGTTTCAGCAAGTTGCACCCATATCTCTTTTTTGACCTTCGCGTCTAAGAGGATGACTACCGCTCTCGCCGCGTCTTTGACGTGGTCCGCCATTTCATCCAGCCTTTTCACAAGGTGCATGATGTCTTCTCGATCCTTTGAAGGGAGGCTACCCCTCGTCAACTCTTCGAAAACGGTTCTTCTAAGTTCATCGATTTCATGTTCGATGATAGACAGTTTTTCGAAAGATGTCTTCGCTTTTTCTTTGTTGTTCCTCAAAGCCGCGTTGATAGATTTTTCCAGTTCAATTACCGTGTCTATTGCTAGAGTCATTTGTCTGTCTGCTATCTCTAGAACCTTAGACTTGCGTCTTTTGGCAAACCATCTTTCCATCATGTTCACCTCTAATTGTTAGAAGGAATGTTATGTTTACACCTATACCCTTTACGTATTTTTTTTAAGAATCTTTCCCTCCCTTCCTTCTTATTCAAGGGCCAGTTCCGTTTTCAAACCTCTTCTGGGATATGGGAAAACAAAGCTCTTCTCTGGGGGAAAGCTGACTGTTACTTTTGCCCCAATGTTAAACCAATCTGTTGTTAACGCTGGCCGAACGATTATCACCGAATCTCCATTTTCAAGTCGAATGTGACATCTTACATTCGTTCCTTCAAATCGAAATTCTTCCACATTGCCGGAAACCGAGTTAATCTTTCTTTCTTTTCCTTCTTCTTCCTCTTCTTCTTCCTCTTCTTCTACCGTTAAGACTTCTGGTCTTATTGCGATAACTACCTTGTCTCCCTTTTGATGTGTCTTGTCCAATGTACGAACAAGTAATCCTCCGCGAAGCTCGATGGTTGATTCTTTTTCGGTCATTTTTGAGACATAACCTTCTAAGAAGTTTGATTCGCCGATGAAATGGGCTACGAATATGTGTCGTGGGCTCATGTACAATTCTTTCGGAGTTCCAACTTGCAAGATCTTTCCCTTTCTCATCACAGCTATTCTATCGGAAATCGCCATGGCCTCCGCTTGGTCATGGGTTACATGTATACCCGTCAATTCAAGGTCGTTCACGAATTTTCTCAGTTCATATCTCAGTTCATTTCTGATTTTGGCGTCCAAAGCACCAAGGGGCTCGTCCAATAGGAGTAGTCTAGAACCTGCAGCCAGTGCTCTGGCTAGAGCGACTCTCTGCATCATTCCTCCACTCAGTTCAGACGGGAAAGCGTCTAGGCGTTCAAAAAGTCTCACCATCTCTAACATTTCGCGTCCAAGCTTTTCGCTTTCTTCGCTTCCCAGTGCCTTTACTCTTGGACCGTAGGTCACATTTTCCCAAACGTTCATGTGCGGAAAGAGCGCATACTCTTGAAAAACATATCCGATGCCTCTATCTTCCGGAGGAACAGAATTAACAAGACGATTCTCAATGTAAATTTCACCCTTGTCCGGTTCAACTAAGCCAGCAATTAGCCTGAGTAGGGTTGTCTTGCCGCAGCCGCTCGGACCCAAGAGACAAAAATATTCTTTGTCGCGAATTTGGAGACTAACGTTGTCGACTGCCACGATCTTGCCAAATTTCTTTGATATGTTCTCCAACCGGACTTCTGGCATCTGAGGGTCTCCATCAGCCTATTCTGGGTGTTTCGGCATGGTAAATATGTTTGACATACTAATACTTTCCTTTTCTTTGAGTGAAGGTTCTCGAAACCATCAGTATTATGAAGGAAAACACGATCAAAATCCCACAACCGAGACCTACATCAAACGAAGTGATTGGAATTGGAGATTCTACGACGCCACGAAGTATGTTGACCCATCTAACCAGTAGAACTGGAGCAGTTTCTAGTTTGGTTACTGCCAAGGTGGCGCCAGTTTCGCTAACGCTTCTGGTGAAAATCATAATGGCTCCAGCAAACAACGAATACTTGGTCAGAGGCAAGGTGATTGTTCTGAATACCGTAAGTGGTCGTCCTCCTGAAGTTCTTCCCGCCTCTTCAAACCTGACGTTCAATCTTTCAATTGCAGCAGCCATTGACCTAACCAAGTAAGGATAAGTGATTGAAAGATGGACCAAAATTAGTAATCCCATTTCGGGTATTACTGCAAAGTTTTTCCAAAAAATGCTTAGAGACACCCCTAGCGCAATTGATGGAACTATCAAAGGAATATTGACCAAAACGTCTAAGACTGATGAAAGTGTTTTTCCTAGTCTTTTTCGCGCGATCAGAACTGCCATCGGTAAGCCCACTATTGTATTCAGTACGGTAGCGATTGCTCCAACGAGGTATGACAAGATGAGGCTTTGCCAGTATCCTTGCCAAAGGCCTACGCCTGCTAGCGCCTTGTTTAGTGTTCCATTCATCACTGCGTAGACCGCTGGGAGAGCAACAAAAAGAGAGGGAATGAGAACCAAGAGGAAGAACACTATAAGCGAAAACCCGTTTCTCAAGCTAGATACTCTCGAATCGCTTAGTTTTCTCTCGGCCACTGGCCAGACTTTCCTAATAGGCATTTTCAGTCTTGGACCCAACAGTCTAATTGTGACAAAAATCAGGGAAGAAATGACTATCAAAATGAAGCTAACAAACACTAGGGCGCCTTCGTAGCCAACTTCTTGAGCAGTTCTAAGATTATTAATCAAGATTGGTCCATTTTCGAAAGCGCCTGCAACCATCAGGGTTGCTCCAGTCTCAGAAATTGATCGCGCAAAAGCCAACGTGAAAGATGCTATCAAGGATGGCTTCAAAATGGGAAGCGTAACTGTTCTATCTGCGGTGAAGGGCGGAGCGCCTAGGGTTCTCGCCGCTTCCTCGTATTCCCGCTTATAATCGAGGATTGCCCCAACCATTACTCTAACCACGACGGGATATGAAAATGCAAAATGAAGCAGAACAACAAGAAGCCAACCTGGCGACACAAGGCTGCCTCGAAAAAGGGATGAAATGCCTTCAGGTCCACTCCAGAACAAGAGCAGAGAGTAGCCAAGGGTCGCGGTGGGTATGATGAAAGGTATGTCAACAAGTGTATCCAATGCTCTTAACCATCTGAGCCCTCCTCTTGTAATGAGCCAAGCGACTGGCAATCCAGCAACGACATCAATGATTGAAACGAAGATCGCGATGGCGAAAGATGCGTAGATTGCCGCTGTTGCCCTTGAAATTAGGCTAGGGTTCCCAAATGTCTCTGCCATAGCATTCCATTTGAGAACTATCCCTAGAATTGGCGGAATCAAGATCAACGCAAAAAAGAAGGTAATAGAAATCAAGTAGAGGGCGTATCGAGCACTGGACTTGGAGGATGCTGAATCAAAAAATTTCATGATACTCGAGTTACTCAACTTGTCTGCTCCCGCCCTTTTTTCTTTTGATTGTCATAGGCTCTTCGGTTTTAGCTTTTTCTTCTGACTCTACTCTCCCTCGGGTCTTTTGTAACCCAAAGTTGAAACTAGGATGTCTCATATGAGAGCTTGTGCTCCTTCTTCGATCCAATTGAGCTTTTCGAAATTGTCTTCCGCTAGTTTGGCGTTCGAGGTGTTTGAGGCTATTTATTCTCTTTCTTTTGCAACCATGACCTCGGTTGCCTTGATCACAGCTTCTACTTTGTCTCCAAGTCTAATGTCCAGTTCTTCTACAGCCTCTCTGGATATAAGTGCGGTCATCGTAACTGGAGTCGCGATTTCAATCTTGACTTTCGCGGCCACAGTTCCCTTTTCCACTTCTCTAACGACGCCACTTAGCCGATTTCTTGCGCTAATTTTCAATCCAATCGCCTCCCAATATTCTTCATCTCCAATAATCTCACCCACGTAGCCTTCAACTCTCCTGTATTCCTTCAACAGGCTCTCCCCAAGCTTGGTTAGTTTGGCTCCTCCCCCGCCCGACCTGCCGCCTTTATGTGTTTGAACAACAGGTTCTTGTAGCGCTTTCTCCATCTTTGCTATGTAATTCCACACGTATCGGTACGACATTCCTAAATTTTTGGCTGCTTTAGATATGGATTTCTCTCTTTTGACAGCCTCTAGAATCTCAGCTCCACCCTTCCCAAGGATGGGTTTACCCTCGTATTCAAGCCAGACTTTGCACAAAGGTTTGTGTTTTTCGTGGGTGAGCATCTCTGCGATATTTGTGTCGTTGTACATATAAAAACAGAGCGTGGAGACAGGCTCTACGCAATCATTTTCTGTGTTCATGCGAACTCCATCTAGCTTGCGGACACTGCGCGCGCGGACACTGATACAGCTTTCTTAACTTGGCGTCACGAGTGTTCTGTGAAATTCGGTCTGTAACCTAACATGACAATGATTCGAGGGATAAAGGTAAATTCCGTTTCAGCCCTTTCTTATGCCTAAGGTGGATGAGCAGATGGTGTCAGAAAGTAGAGGGTTTTCAACTAAGGCGGTTCACGCTGGAGAGCGGAGAGATCCTTTCACTGGAGCGGTCATTACGCCAATCTATGAAAGTTCTGTCTTCGGGTTTTCCAGCACCAAAGAAATGATTGACGTTATGAGTGAGAAAGCAGAGGGATATTCATACACAAGATATGGGAACCCAACCGTTAGAACTGTTGAAAGAAAAATGGCAGAACTCGAAGGCGCAGAAGATGCGGCAGTTTTTTCATCAGGAATGGCAGCTATCGCCACTACCTTGTTGACTTTGACTTCTTCCGGCGACCATGTTGTTTGCACCAGAGACCTATATGGCGGGACCCTCGCCCTCTTTCAGGACGTTTTGCCGAAGTTTGGTGTGGACATAAGCTTCGTGGAGGCCACTGACTTTAAGGAAATAAAAGCCGCAATTCAGAAAAAGACGAGAGTCATATTCGCTGAGACTCCGACAAACCCCACACTGAAGATCGTAGACGTATCCAAAGTTGCCAAGCTTGGTCGAAAAAGAAGGATAGCTGTTGTAGTTGACAGCACCTTTGCTTCTCCATACAATTTGCGACCTCTTCCCTTCGGAGTCAACGTTGTCATTCATAGCGCCACGAAGTATCTGGGAGGACACAACGATGTAACTGCTGGAGTTGCATGTGGATCTGAAGATCTTATGCACAATCTGAAAGAAATGCGCAAACATTTAGGTGGAACCCTTGATCCTCTCGCCGCTTGGCTGCTGCTGCGGGGTCTGAAGACGCTTGGATTGCGAATGGAAAGGCACAACTCTAATGGAATAACAATAGCACGATATCTTAAGAAACATCCCAAAGTGAAAAGAGTGTACTACCCAGGCTTACCAAGCCACCCCCAACATTCAATTGCCAGAAAACAAATGAAAGGTTTCGGCGGAGTAGTCAGTTTTGAACTCGACGGAGACTTCGAAACCACAATGGGGTTCGTGAACAGCCTCAAACTATGCTCTCTTGCCGCAAGTCTTGGAGGTGTCGAAACTCTAGCTACACAACCGGTCGCATCCTCTCACTATCATGTCAGCGCAGAGGATAGGAAAAAAACGGGAATAACAGAGGAATTAGTACGGTTAGCTCTTGGAATAGAAGATTCTCATGACATAATCGCTGATCTAGATCAAGCGTTCAAAAAAATCCAACATTACCATCAGCGTACGTCCGTTGGAGCCAAAACCCTCAAAAGAGTTTGATGCTCACGCAATCAGCTGGTCAATCGCAGATTCAGTTGGAGAGTGGTATCCTGATCCTTCTATCACCTTGGCGGGCTTCGTTTTATCTGCAACAGTATTAGAAAGCGTACAAGGATATTCCGAGTCCATAGCGCCGATTCATAACTGATAAACCTATGCTGCGGGCAGAGAAACATGGTTGGAAATGAGAGAAGAGGATTTTCTGCAAAGTCTCAACGAAAGCAAAAAAGAGAACTACAGATCTGGACTTCTGAAGTTTGAACAGTATTTTGGAAAATCCATTGACGAAATACTAAAACTCAGAGAGCAAGATCTCGGTTCAAATGACATACATCAAAAGACACGATTTGAGACGGAGATAACAAGATTCCATCAATCCCTGTTAGACGAGGGATACAACATCAACATTGCTAGAAAAATGACTTCGGGAATAACCCAGCTATTCCGTTTCTATAATATGCCTATCAGAAAAAGACGTATGACCAACCACGCCTCCGCCGATAAACTCTCCAAAATTGTGGACAAGGTACTCACACAGATATTCGGAAAGACCGCGACCACTACCATATCTACCGCCATTTACACATATTTGGAGGAAAGATACTCGCTCAAACCAGGAAATATCCCGAAAGAGCCGAAGCTCTTCAAAGAAGCACTGGAAAAATGTCTCGGTGAGTCAGGAGCCTCATTGGTACTTAGAATGATTTTGAATCAAAGCTCTGAGCTGAAACTGCAAAAGGTGCTGTGGATTTACGACCCAGTGGAACAAAGAACCAAAGTAGCAATACCTTAATAGACATGACAACCAAAATGCGTGCGCAATTCTTGGAGGAAGGCTAAGACATCTTTCTAATGTAGATTTTAACGTCATAACTTATTTCTTCTTCTTTTGCGAAGACTGAAAGTTGAGGAAAAAAAATGAGTGATTCATCCAAGGAGCTCGAAAGGCTTCAGAAGTTAAGAACAGAATTGGAGAGCAGACTCGGAAAGATGGATGAAGAACAGAAAGCCATGCAAGAAGGTCTAATAGTCCTCAGAGAAAGAGCGGCTATCCAAGAATTGGAGAGCAAGATGAAAGAAAAGCAAGCTTTGGTTGCCAATCTCCGCATTGAGAAAAATGAACTGGAAAAGAAGTTGAAAGAACCTGGTATGTCATCAGTGTCAGAGGTCACTATGAGAACAAAAGATGAAATAGAAAACAAAGAAGACGCGCTGGAAAAAGAAGAAGAACTCTCCGAGCTAACCGAGAAAGAAGATGAAGAAAAAGCTGAAAGCAACGAAACAGAGGAAGAGAAAGAGAAAAAGAAAACGCTGAGGTTCTTCTAGAGAACTCCAGCCCAAAATAGGCTACCCATAATTTTCAACACATCGCATATTTGTATCATAACGTAGCCTTGATCAGATGTCCGCAATTGCATATCGTAGATGAATTAGAAACTCATATTCTATGTCTTTCTGTGCAATTTATGCTAGCAATTCATAGACATTAAATGCAGCTTTCTCGTCCAATATTGTCAAAGGATCCTAATCCAGACTTTGGAGATGTTGATCCACAACGCTGCGTATCACACGTGGAACAGGGGCAAACCATCGACGTTGAAAAACAAAACTGACTTCGGAACCAATTCTCGTTCGTCTCGGCCAATTTTGCTATTGCTCAGTCTTCTCCTCATTTTTGGGTTGGCTCACAGTTCAAACGGGGCCCTTCACACAACCTATTACGTTAGTGACTATAACGTCTTGAATGGCACATACGTTAATGGCACTGTTCCAGGAAGCATTCAACAGGTTGATTCAGACTACTTCAGAGTTAGGAGCTCTCCATCCTCCACTTATTCTTCACCTTATAATCCTTCGGGCTACAACTTGTTGGGTTCCACGACTCTTGATTCGGGATCTCTCTCAAATTTGACCGCTGACGATGGAGTGCACATGAATTTCAGCAGCTACTCCAGCGGCCCCGACATACAAGACTACGTTGACAACAACACAAGTGACATAGATAATAGTACAGATATAGGCACGCACAGTAATTTTACGGCGCAACAGTATGGCCCAGATTCGGTTAATGACACTTTGACAGAGGGAACCATCGGAACCATCGATACCTT
>JABAOH010070051.1_pt3 | contig 14156 bp, 12 predicted proteins | sample 7062181 | NCBI WGS metagenome assembly JABAOH01 (sample SAMN14538630, study PRJNA623070) | marine sediment metagenome | biome: marine biome [ENVO:00000428]; feature: marine pelagic biome [ENVO:01000023]; material: deep marine sediment [ENVO:00002113]; isolation source: pool of 5 deep marine... | reverse complement strand
GCGTCCGCCGGACATGCGGCGGCGCAGAGCGAACACCCAATGCACTTTTCCAAACCATTGTCGAAACGCTTTAACTCATGGCGGCCACGGAAACGTTCACGCACCGGACGTTTGATCTCCGGATATTGATACGTCACCGGAGTTTCGAACATACTTCGAAACGTCGTCCATAAGCCGCGCAAGAGTTCGAATGGACTCATCGATCAACCTCCTACCAACACAACAATCAATGCCGTCACCATCACATTTAACAACGCCACAGGAAGCATAAACTTCCATCCGAAGGCCATCAGATTGTCGTACCGCAAGCGCGGAAACGTCGCTCGCAGCCAGACGATCACGAAAAGCAACGCGACGACCTTGGCGATCAGGTAAAGTGGACCTAGCAACGGTACCTGCTCAACGAAAGGTCCCCAGTACCCACCAAGAAAGAGGGTCGCCCCGATGAAGCTGATGACGATCATTTTGCCGTACTCGGCCAGGTAGAACAGGGCAAACTTCAACCCGGAATACTCGGTGTGGTAGCCGGCCGTGAGCTCCTGTTCGGCCTCTGGCAAGTCGAACGGCGCGCGATTGACCTCGGCGATGGCAGCCATGAGGTAAATAAGAAATCCAACAGGCTGAAGGAAGATGAACCACAGACTCCTTTGTGCGATCACAATCTCGCTCACGCTCATTGGGTTTTCAGAGTTCGTCAACAGGATCGGGCCGACAAAGGACAACGCCAGTGCAAGTTCGTAGCTGATCATCTGCGCCGTCGATCGGATCCCGCCCATCAGCGCGTACTTATTCGCCGAAGCCCAACCGGCGATGACAATCCCGTACACGGCGATCGATGCGGCGGCCATGATGTAGAGCACACCTACATTAATGTCCGCAGCCAAGCCCATGCTGATATTCCCGATGTTAGGACCTATAGGGATGACGGCCAACAAGATAAATGCGGGCACGACGGTGATCACCGGCGCCAAAATGAACAACACTTTATCCGCCTGGGCCGGAATTAAATCCTCTTTGAAGACCAACTTGATTACATCCGCCATTGGTTGCAGCACGCCGAATGGGCCAGCTCTGTTTGGGCCGATGCGAGTCTGAATCCGGGCCAGCACGCGGCGCTCGAAGAAGGTCAGGTACGCCGCCCCGAGGATCACAAAGACCACAAGGATCACCAACGACTTGATCGTCCACTCCAACAACAATACGAGGTTCATGCGATCTCTCGATCCTAGGCCGGCTTGATTTCGACGGGAGTCGGGTCCGTCAACGGCACATCCACATTGCGAGGGATCAGAACAATCCCCTGCGGCGTACCCTGCTTGATGTTAACAGGTAGGCGCTCAACCCGTCCGTCCCATCGAACTTCGACTTCGGCACGATCCGCCACGCCGAGGCGATCGGCGTCATCGGGATTCATCATCAGTTGCTTTACCGCCAGGCGCGGGTGAAGCACGGAGGAGGGCATGACGGTCGTCCCTCGATCATAGAGCTGCACGAAAGGCACGAGAAGGAAACCATCTTTTCTACGTTGCCCCACGGGCTTTGTCCAGGTGATCTCGTGACCTTCAACCTCCACTGCCAGCTGCACGCCGAGTCCCTGTTCGTTGGCATAAGATGTGCCGCCGAAATACAGATCTTCGCCACCCACATGAGGCCATTGCGGCTGAACTTTCGCCAATTCCTGGTATGTCACACCAGCATACTCCGGAACTGCCTTTCCAATCTCAAGCAATATTGTGGCCGCTGAATGGGCATCGAACTCGATCCCCAGCCTGCCAGCCAACATCGCCAGGATACGCCAATCTTCGATCGTCTCGCCCATAGCCGGTACCGCTGGGTAGAAGCGTTGAACCCTCCGCCCACCCGTCGTGTACGTCCCTTCACGCTCGATGAAAGATTGCGCTGGTAGGACGACGTCGGCACGTTGGGCTGTGGCCGTCATGGTAAGCTCTTGAACCACCACGAAGACATCGCCGTTTAGTTTCTCGGCCAACATCGGTTGATCACCCAGCGGATCGGCTCCCATAAGGTAAACCGCGTCCATATTCTCGAAGACCGCGGCCAACCCGTCCGCTTCAGGACGTAAACCCATGTCCCAGGCACCTTGTGTGTTGTTGCGTGGCCAGACGGCGATCAAACCATTGTTCGGCCGGCCCGTGTGTTTCGTCGCGAGCAGCAGAGCGGCACACGCCTCCGCAAGCGCCTCACTGTCAGCGTATCCCAGACCCTCGCCTCCGTAATAAATGACCAAGTTCTTGGCATCCGCAAGGGTCTTCGCCGCAGCCCGTATTTCCTTCTTCTTGCCATAGGTTGCAAGCCCTCTAACCGCACTGACATTATGAAGAAGACCCAAAGCAGTCGCCACCGCTTCTGGGTATGGGTAACGCAGAACGTGACTGGCGTATACGTCGAGCGGTGTTGGTCGTCCGTTGGCGACAATAAGAGAGGCCCCGCGATCGCTGGCTTGCTTCACCCGCAGCCACCAGACAGGCGCCTCTTCATGAAGATCGCAGGCGATCACCAACACGGCGTCCCCTTCGCCCAACATCCCGAGATCAGAGCCACTCCCCAGCCCAACTTTACGGACAAATTCCCCACCGGCGAGGCGGTCATCCAGGATCGCTCGTCCTCCAAGTTCTTCGATCAAGCGTCGAAAAGTGAACAGGTCTTCGTTGGACGTCCGTCCGCCGGCGATTCCCACCAGTTTGGCAGCGCCCTGTAACCCTTTTGCGGCTCTAGATAGCGCCTCGTCCCAGTCGGCTGCGACGAATTTGCCACGTTTGCGTACCATAGGACGGGTGATGCGATCCGCGCTGCCGGCGAAGTGATGGGCGAAGCGACCTTTATCGCAAATCCAGATTTCGTTGACGCGTTCGTTCTGACGCGGCATGACGCGCTTGACAACGACTCGGCCATCAGAGCTTGCCTCGCGACGGGTGTTTAGCGTCAGATTGCATCCCACCGGGCAATGCGTGCAGATGGATGCCGAGGCGTCAAGCTCCCAAGGACGCGCACCAAAACGAAAATCAGCGGTCGTAAGCGCCCCGACCGGACAGATGTCCGTCGTGTTGCCTGAGAAGTATGAGTCGAAGCCCGGGTCGGAGTATGTGACGATCTCCCATCGCCGACCTCGCTCCTTGAATCCGATAACCGGTTGATCCACAATTTCGTCCTGGAAGCGTGTACAACGACCACATTGGATACAACGCTCGCGATCCAGAAAGATCAATTCTCCCAAGGGCACGTGCTTGGCCAGGTGCATCTTCTCTTCGAAGAGGAAGCGACTCTCGCCGGGTCCGTGTTCCATGGTCAGGTTTTGTAAAGGACACTCGCCGCCTTTATCACAGACCGGGCAATCAAGAGGGTGCGAGGTGAGGAGATACTCGACAATCTGCTTTCGCCCCTCACGCGCAACCCCGCTCTCCACACGCACAACCCAGCCGTCTCCCACAGGTGTGGTGCAAGCCGTCTCCAGATTAGGACCAAACCTGATCACCAGCTCCCCGTTTGCATCTCGGACAGGCTGATTCTTCTCGCGATCCCAAGCCGGACGGCCCACTTCCACCAGACACATCCTGCACATACCGACCGGCTTCAACTTAGGGTGGTAGCAAAACACAGGGATATCAATCCCCATCTTCTTGGCAGCGTCCACGATCATCGTGCCTTTGGGCACAGTTACTTCGTTGCCATCAATCGTCAGCGTTACCAACTCTTCGCTCATCGTCCATCCCCGGCGCGTGCCTCGAAATCCGACCGAAACAACTCGATTCCTGAAATTACAGGGGTCACCGAGAATTCACCCAACGCGCACAGACTTTTCCCTTGCATGCCCTTCGCAACAGAGTCTAGAAGCTCGACATCCTGCGGATTTGCCTGGCCTTGCATGATGCGCTTCAGGATGGAGTACATCCAGTAGGTACCCTCACGACAAGGTGTGCATTTGCCGCACGATTCGTGCTCGAAGAAGCTGGTCGTTTTATGGGTAAGCCAGGCGATGTCTACCGTATCATCCATGACGATGATCGACGCTGAGCCAAGTTGCGAACCCGCCTGTGGCACAGATTCGTAATCCATGGGTGTATCCAGGACCTCATCTGTTCCTGGCAGTAATGGGGCGGACGCACCGGCTGGCAAGATGGCTCTGAGCGCCCGACCACCGCGAACGCCTCCCCCATGCTCATAGATTAACTCGCGAAACGTGGTCCCTAGTGGCAACTCATAATTCCCTGGTTTCTCCACATGGCCTGAAAGGCAGAATACCTTGGGACCTGGGCTCTTCTCGGTCCCTATGGACCGATACCACGCAGCGCCACGTTCCAGGATCGGTGGAAGATTGGTCAACGTCTCGACGTTATTCACCACGGTAGGTTTAGCGTAAAGACCTTCGGCAGCTGGGAAAGGTGGGCGCAATCTCGGCTGACCCAGCTTGCCTTCCATCGACTCGAGCAAGGCGGATTCTTCGCCGCAAATATAGGCTCCGGCGCCCAAGTGGACGTAAATCTTGAGGTTGTAATTTGTGCCGAAAAGCTTCTCGCCGAGCAACTTGGCCTTGTACAAAACGGCGATTTTGCGCTCTAACTCGATTGAAAGGTCCCAGAACTCACCTCGACAGTAAATGTAGGCCGTCTCGGCTTGTGCGGCATAAGAGCAGATCGCCACACCCTCCAGGAACTGGTACGGATTTTGTTCTAAGATTTCGCGGTCCTTGAAGGTGCCCGGCTCCGACTCGTCGGCGTTGGCGACGACGTAGCGCGGAAAAACGCCTGGCGTCAGAAATCCCCATTTCACTCCTGCGGGAAAGCCCGCTCCGCCGCGGCCACGCAATCCCGAGGCTTTGACGATGTCGATCACCTCTTGAGGCGTCTTCTCTTTGACGACGCTCTTGAAGATTTCGAATCCGCCATGCTCACGGTAGACGTCCAGTTTATCGATATCGGGGATATCCCTATGCCGAAGCAAAATATGTTCAGGCATCGGACTCCCTCTTGCGTAACTCCTCAATCAACGCCATCGCCAAATCCACGGTTTGATGTTCGTGATAATGAATACCCTCTCGGTCTTGCAGTTGAAACATGGGCGCACGATCGCACGCGGCCAGGCACTTGACCTCTTCTACCGTGATCAAGCCGTCCGGGGTAGTTTCCCCAGACTGTATTCCCAGCCGCTCACACAGCTCTTCGACAAAAGCGTCGGCGCCACGCAATGCACAAGGCAGATCCGTGCACACCTGAACACGATACCTGCCCCCTGGTTCCTCATGGAAGAGTGTATAAAAACCAACCAGCGATGCCACCTCGGTGGCATCCAGGCTGAGTAACTCGGCGATTTCGTCAATCGCCGCCCTCGTGATCGACCCGTACTCGCGTTGTGCCAGATAGAGCAGCGGCATCACCGCCGAGCGCTTTTGTCCGATCGGATACTTGTCCAGTATGTCGTCGATCTCTGAGCGATATTTTTCAGCGAGCAAGGTCTAGCTCCTGGATCTACATATCAATCAAGAATTCCTGTCAAACCCCTGCTTGTCTAACGATCCGTATCCCCCAGAACGGCGTCCAAGCTGCTGATGACAGCTACGATGTCGGCCACAAGAAAACCGCGCACCAATACTGGGATCGTCTGGATGGCCGCAAAACTCGGCGTCCGGAAGTGAACTCGATACGGTTTCGGACCCCCATCCCCAACAAGATAACAACCCAATTCGCCTCGTGGAGATTCGACGGCGACGTACACCGCACCCTTAGGCGCAGGAAAACCCTCCGTCCACAGCTTGAAGTGATGAATCAGCGCTTCCATGCTGGTCCCGAGTTCGGAGCGCGGTGGTGGCACAAACTTACGATTGTTGCTTCGCACAGGGCCATTCGGCAGGGTGTTCAAAGCCTGTTCTACGATGCGTAACGACTGGCGCATCTCCTCCAGCCGGACGTAATAACGGTCGAACACATCGCCGTTCTCACCAATTGGCACATCGAACTCGTAGCGTTCGTAACCACAGTAGGGATTGGACTTCCGAAGGTCGAAGTCCACGCCGGTGGCTCGCAGATTTGGGCCAGTCAACCCCCAGCGGACGGCATCCTCTCCAGAAATCGGCCCAATACCCTTCGTCCGGCTGAGATAGATCGGATTCTTGGTCAACAAGTCACTGTATTGCTTGATGCGCTTCGGGAATACCCGAATGAAATCACGTACTGCTTTCTCAAACCCCTGCGGAACGTCCCGCCACAAACCGCCTGGGCGGATGAATGACGTCATCATGCGTTGTCCCGAGCACATTTCAAAGATATCTAAGATTAATTCGCGCTCCCTAAAACAGAAAAGAAAAACCGACATTGCGCCCGTGTCGAGGGCGTGCGTCGCTAAGAAGACCAAGTGAGATGCGATGCGCTGCAATTCGGTCAGGATCACCCGAATCACTTGGGCCCGTTCGGGCACATCAAGTTCAACCAGTTTTTCGATCGCCAGACAATAGCAAAGGTTGTTTCCCAGATTGTTCAAGTAATCCATACGGTCGGTCATCACCAAGGCCTTGATGTAGGTCTTGGCTTCCATGTTTTTCTCGATCCCGGTATGTAAAAAACCGATGTCTGGCGAGCAATTGACAACACGCTCTCCGTCGAGTTCGAGCAGCAAACGCAGCACACCGTGGGTGCTGGGATGCTGAGGGCCCATGTTGAGCACCATGGTTTCGCCCTCGATCGCTCGATCCGACACGAGGTGTCGTAGCTCATCGAGCGTGACATTCATTTCAGGTTCCAACATCCTACCATCTCTCTTCGTTCTGATACCGCTACTCTTTTGCGTAAGGCTTGCGGCCATCAATCTCATCGAAATTGAAGCTGAATTGAACCTCTTCGTACCCCAGCGGATAATCCTTGCGCAACGGATGCCCCTCCCAGTCGTGAGGCATCAGGATGCGTCGCAAGTCGGAATGACCTTTGAAGGCGATGCCGAACATGTCGAAAACTTCTCTCTCGTGCCAGTTGGCATTCGGGTAGATCCCCTCGATGGTGTCGACCTCTAACGACTCGCTGTCTACCGGCACTCGCAATCCTAAGAACACACGATTGGGAATGCTGTAAAGTTGATAGATAACGGAAAAGCGAGGCTCGTCCGGCCAGTAATCGACTGCCGTAAGTGCGGCAAGCAGATTGAACTTGAGTGCCGCATCGTCGCGCATAATCTCGCACGCCTGAACGATCACGCCACGATCAAGCACGACCGTGATTTGATCACGAAATTCCTCGACCGAAAGCACACCGTTACCAAGTTTGCTGCGTAACGTCTCGACGGCTTTCTCCAAGTGACTCATGCTGTTGTATCCCTCAAACAGATCAAGGCAACCGATATCCGCCCGGCCTCGGTGGATATGGGCCATCTACGATCACGACCAGGCCGTGATCTCCTCGCCTTTGACCTTCTCGTGAAGCATCAAGATACCGTGGATGAGGCCTTCCGGTCTTGGGGGACAACCGGCCACATAAACATCCACCGGTACGATTTCATCCACACCCGGTACGATGGCGTAGTTGTTGAATACACCCCCACAAGAGCAGCAATCGCCCATGGCAAGGACCCATTTCGGATCGGGCATCTGATCGTAGAGCCGACGTAGAACCGGCGCCATCTTGCGGGTCACCCGCCCAGCAACGATCATCAAGTCACTTTGCCGAGGGCTGGCGCGCATAAGTTCCATCCCAAAGCGACTCATATCGTAATCCGAGGCTTGAGCAGCCATCATCTCTATTGCGCAGCACGCCAACCCAAACAACATGGGCCACATGGCCCTTGTTCGACTCCAATTAACGACCTGCTCGATCGTGGTCGTGACCACGCCGAAGTTTCCCAGCTTGCTTTCTACTCCCACTCTAACGCTCCCTTCTTCCACGCATACATGAAACCAACCATCAGCATCCCGATAAAAATCACCATCTCAATCACACCGAATAGCTTGAGTTCTCGTAAGACGACTGCCCAGGGAAGTAGGAAAATGATCTCCACGTCAAACAGAATGAACAGAACGGCCACCAGATAGAAATGTACTGGTACCCGTCGCTGACCTGGTCCGTAAGGACGCATTCCGGACTCGTACGGTTCTGCTTTGACAGAGGACGGTCGGCGGGGACCAAACAGGTGACCGAGGACCACGATAAAGAGGGCAAGGGCGGTTGCTAGGACGATCAGAACTGCGATGGGGAGATATTCACCAGGCATCCATACCTCATTAAGGTGGGGGTAGAAACCTGAGAAATTATATCAACATTTACATTGCAGAGTATGTGCTCTTTATCACAAATAAGGCGTGATGATTGCGTACACCGCCCGCTGCGACCTGCAGCGCCTTAAATCCCAAGGTTCATACGAGCACTCGAGCAGGCATCAACGACTTTGCGACTAGGTTAATGAAGGTTGCTTTATGACGAATCCGAGGAAGATTAAGAGAGGTAATCCCTTAGGTGTCGACTACGGGTTGGGTGGCGTAATTTCCGCAATGCCTTTGCTTCGATCTGCCGTATGCGCTCGCGCGTGACCTTGAAGTGCTTACCCACCTCCTCCAACGTGTAATCCTTGCCATCACGCAAGCCAAATCGCATCTCCAATACTTGGCGTTCCCGCTCCGTCAGCACGGAGAGCGCATTCTGCACTTGCTCTTTGAGCAGTTCTAATGCCGCAGCGTCGACAGGCTCCGGCATGGTCTCATCCTCGATGAAATCCCCCAACTGGCTGGATTCCTCGTCCCCGACAGGTCTCTCCAGAGACATAGGTTCTTGAGCAATACGAATAATGCGACGCACTTTTGCCGCGGCCCGTCTCCATTTCCGTAACAAGATGGAATCGAGTGGTTCCCCTTCGATGCGACCGCGGATAGCGGCGATATCTTCTGGCTCCAGCAATTCCATCTCGAGTGCCAGCTCCTCGGACGTCGGGTCTCGCCCAAGGTCTTGTGTGAGGCGTAATTTAACGCGCATCAAACGGTTGATGGTTTCCACCATGTGGACGGGAATACGGATGGTGCGCGCCTGATCGGCGATTGCACGGCTGATCGCCTGCCGGATCCACCATGTTGCATATGTGCTGAACTTGTATCCCTTGGCCGGATCAAACTTCTCAACTGCTCGCAGAAGCCCGATATTTCCCTCTTGGATGAGGTCCAGGAAGGCGATTCCGCGCCCCATATAACGTTTCGCCACACTGACGACCAGGCGCAAGTTGGCGCGGATTAGTGCTGCTTTCGCTTCTCCCGCTCGATCCAGAATCAACCACTCATCATCATCCAGAGTCTCCAGGTTCTGTAGCCAGCGCTTGAACGTTCGGCCAATCGGCAGACGCTTACCTTCGGTGAGGCGATCCGCTAGGCGTACCTGGAGATCGGTGGGGAACATATAAATCGCCAGCAAGACTTCGATGGCATTGTGTGCCACCTGCTCCCAAGCCGGATCGGTGCCCCAAAGTTCGTTATCAAGCCAATTTCGTAGGTACGACTCAGAGAGCGAATTCCAGGATAGTCGCAGCGCGCGCGCCTCGTCAAGGATCTCTGCCAAATCAGGTTCCGGTTGGTCTAGGCGCCGTGCGTCCTCAATCACACGTTTCCAAGCCGTGCGCATATCGTCATACACTACCTGCCGAATGGCGAGCGAGATCTCATCAGTCGGTTTGCGGGAAGCTCGCCCCACTCGGAGCACATCCAACCGCCGTGCGGCCTCCATGCGTACGGCCAACCATAATTCCTGATCCGGGCTTAATAGCTCGACGCGTCCGATCTCTTTCAGATAAAGCCGGACCGGATCGTCACTCAATTCAATGGCCAAGGGGAGCTCAGCGCTCTCCATGACATCCTCACCCTGCCCATCACCGGCGGAAGCGGAGGCATTAAAATCCGGCTCGACCTCAAGTGCCTGGCCGCCGATTACATCAACCGCATCCTCCGGATCGGGTTGCACGTCGTCTTCGGGTATGAGCGTTGAGTCGAGAGTTCCTTCATCTGGCGATATCCTACGCTTGCTCATATCTCTCACCGTCCTTGAGCCACGCTTACAGCGTGTGAAGTGCCCCCACGGTGGGCCATCGCCCGGTCAAGACGATCCTTCTGCGCAGCGATACGTTGAACCTCGCGCGTCAAGTGCCACATATCCCCCTGTTGCTCCTCCTCGTTTTCGACTTCTTGTGCAGCTTGGAGTTGAAAACGGAGATGACCTAACCTCATCTCCAAGTTGCGTTTCCTGAGCCTTAAGAAATTGGTGATGATTTCTTCCAGGACCTTAATCTGGCTCAAATCCAGATCAATAACTTCCGCCATCAAAGTGTCGGCCTTCTCTAATACAGGCGCACCGAGGTCACTTCTCCAATAACCCGACGGTTCGACATCATCCTGGGAGAGCGCTTCTCGAAGTGTTCGAAAGATCACCTGACTTTCCGTTCCGCTGAAATCCTGCACTGAAAGTCGCTCTAATTCAAGCGACTGTAATTGCCGATCCACACGGTAGAGCAATTCCGGATCGAATAGCAGTACACCCAAGCAAAATTGTTCAACAGGGGACTCCCCTCTTACCTCGATCGCCCCATCCATCTCATCGGCAACCTCCGGTTGCCGCCGTCTACGACGTCTGGTCGGTCTTGGGCTCCAATTCATCAAGGCCCGCTCATCGACTCTCAAGAGGCGGGCAAGATTTTGTCGATAGGCTTCCCTTTCGATGGGATCGGCGACATCTTCGATCAGCGGCAGAACCTGACGCCCGATCTCCGCTTTGACTTTCGGATCTTCCAGATCACGACCCTCTGTAAGCACCTCAAGCACGTAATCGACGACCGTCTTAGAACGCTCTAAAAGAGTAGNNAAGACACGCAGTTCCGTGTCTAGGCGACCCTCATAACGAATGAGACCACGGGCATCAAAAATCGGATCCGGCTGTCGGTCGAGAGCCTCGCGCGCAACCGTGAGTCCGCGCAGCGTCGCTTGGCTTCCCGCGGCATCGGCATCCAAGGCAAGGACCATTCGACGACTGTAACGCTTGAGCAAACGCAGTTGACTTTCGGAAAGCGCCGTTCCCATCGGGGAAACTGCGTTCTCGAAACCGGCTTGATGAAGAGCGATCACATCCATGTACCCCTCTACGATCAGTGCTTGGTCTACCATGCGGATCGCTTTTCGAGCTCTGTCCAGACCGTATAACATGCGCCCCTTGTCAAACAACACCGTTTGAGGGGAGTTCAAGAACTTGGGCACGTCTTCAGGGTCCACAATCCGAGCTCCAAAGCCGCACATCCGACCGCGTGCGTCTCGGATCGGGAACATGATCCGATTTCGGAAGCGGTCAAATACCTCCCCACTCTCCCGCTCGGTCACCATCCCCGTCTCGACCAACTCCTGCTCGCTGTATCCTTTGTCTTTCAGATAAGTTAGCGTGATATCCCAACCTGCCGGTGCGTAGCCAATCTCGAAGCGTTCCAACACGTCGCTCGTGAGACTACGCCCTTGTAAGTATTCAAGCACTGCTGATCCTTGCGAGGTCTCGAGGAGATTGTGACGATAATACGTCACCGCCGATTCCAATAGACCTCTCAGACGCTCATGAAGCTCTTTCGCAGCCTCATCGGCGGGGGTATGGGGCTTCAACTCCACCCCAGCGCGTTCAGCCAGATAACGCAAGGTTTCGTAGAAATCCCAGCTTTCTTTTTTCATCAAGAAGCTGAAGACATCCCCGCCCTCATTGCAGGCGCCGAAGCAACGCCAAGTACCACTCTCGGCGAAGACTGCAAACGCCGGTGTGCGTGTGTTGGGATGNNTCTTTGACCTCGTCGACGACGCTCATCTTTCCCAACAAACTCCAAGCGTTGTCAGCACCCAGATTAGGGCTCTAAGCAACACAATGGATGACACTCAGGTTAAAGTCCCTGACCGCTGCCACGGACCTGAATGCCTGATGACACGATCGCGCGATCTTCACAAGGATGGACCGTGTCGCATCTTTCGTTTTGATCCGGGTCCCCCATAAACAATTCGATCTGCACTAATCTGCCACCGGTGACCGGACTACGCCAGTATCGGTGGGCGAAGAATTATAGTCTCAGGCCACTTTTCAAGCAAATACCGATTGTCTTTTCGCTCACAAGTCACAAAACGATGTGCCTTTCAGGGATGCGTTTTTGTGACAGTGCCCACGACAAATCCTAACACCAACGAATGCTAGATTGAGGACATGAGATGCGATGTGCACGCTGGTGATCACATGTACGCAAGCGGTCAATGTTGCCTCAGAATCCTTCAAGTTTTGACAAGTCCAACACATCGTTGGCCAATGCAACAATTCGTTGGAGCAAACCCAACCGATTGTTGCGCAATTCCTCCTCCTCGGTCATCACCAGGACGTCCTCGAAGAAAGTTGTGATGACGGGGATCACGGGCACGAAAGCACTTAAGAAATCGTCTACGGATCCCCTCTCCCGTTTCGCGCCCTCTGCCCGCTCCAGTTCTTTAAACAACGAGCGTTCACCTTCTTCAACAAAGAGCTTAGGATCTAGCGCATATATCTCCTTCTCGGCGCGCGTGATGCGCGCACAGCGGGCATACGCCTGGAGGATTTCGTTCCAATCTTCACGTGACCGCCATGTTTCGAGCGCTGCGAGGGCTCGAGCTGCACCTGCAGGATCGTATGCTTGCGCCGCCAACACACTTTCAACCGCGTCGTGGCTGTATCCCTCGCCGAGGAAATGCACTTGTTGTCGTGTGGCGATGAAATCCATACTCGCTTGGATATCTTTTTCCGTGGCCTGGATCGGTAACCCCTCGGCAGCAATGGCGAGGCCCCGCCTCAGATCGAATCGCAGTTCGTGAGATATGAGAATCTGGACGAGGCCGATCGCGGTTCGGCGCATTGCATACGGATCTCTTGCACCGGTAGGTTGAATACCTGCCGCGAACAAGCCCACGAGTGTGTCCAACCGATCCGCAATTCCCACGACCAATCCGGCAATGGATGTAGGCATCCGATCACCAGCGAAGCGCGGCAGATAATGCTCCAGGATCGCCTGCGCCACGCCCTCCGGTTCTCCAGAATGCCTTGCATACTCCCGTCCCATCTCGCCTTGTAAGGAGGTCATTTCGATGACCATCTGTGTGACCAAGTCCGCCTTCGACAAGCGAGCGGCGCGCAGTGCGATCTTTTTGTGCCCGGATTTCAAGCCCAGATCCTTCGCTAGGATCTTCGTAAGTTGCTCAACGCGCTCGGTTTTGTCCAACATGGAACCCAGCTGGGCTTGGAATGTGAGTGTGTCAAGCCGGGGCAGATAACTCTCAAGCGGATGTTCGAGATCACGGCGGATGAAGTAAGCAGCATCTGCGAAGCGGGCGCCTATGACCTGTTCGTTACCTCGAGTGACGATGTCCAAATGTTCCTCATCACCATTGCGTACCACGATGAAGGAAGGCAGCAAGGTGCCCTGCCGTTGGACGGGAAACGCGCGTTGTTGTTTNNCGGTTTCTCGACCAAATTCGCGACCTCTAAAAGCAAGGCTGCGTCTTCGGAAACTTCACCGCCTATCTGCGACGCCAATTGTGATATCTGCTTATGAATCGCCTGTTCACGCGCCTTAACGTCTAAAATGATCCCGCGCGAATTCATGATTTCCCAATACTGATCCACGTTTTGCATGCGGCGTTCCTCAGGTTCATCGAACCGGAGCATACGGGTTACGCGACCAGCCGCGAGCCCCGCATAACCGAAGGGGACAACATGGTCTCCATGCAACGCTAGAAGCCAGCGGATCGGTCTCGAAAACGCTACACCGCTGGCGTTCCAGCGCATAGAGCTTTCAAAGTGTATGCTGGCAATCAACGCCGGTAATGCCTCCTGCAGTACCTTATCCGCCGATACACCAGGTTCACGCACTTCAGCAACAACGTAGCGGCCGCCATCCAATTCGCGCACCTCAAGAGCCTCAACGGCAACGTTCTTGCTGCGCGCAAATCCCTTCGCGGCCTTGGTTGGTTTACCCTTTGAATCAAAGGCTCGGTCTGCCGGAGGACCCTTCTCTAGAGAAACTCGATCTGCTTGTGCGGGGGCAAGATCCTCAATATGGATGATCAGACGTCGAGGGGTGCCACAAACCTGTATCGTCCCATGGGGTAGTCTGCTTTCATCGAGCATGCGCCCAACAGCTGATTG
>JABAOH010006347.1_pt3 | contig 14156 bp, 15 predicted proteins | sample 7062181 | NCBI WGS metagenome assembly JABAOH01 (sample SAMN14538630, study PRJNA623070) | marine sediment metagenome | biome: marine biome [ENVO:00000428]; feature: marine pelagic biome [ENVO:01000023]; material: deep marine sediment [ENVO:00002113]; isolation source: pool of 5 deep marine... | reverse complement strand
CGCCTGGGGTCGGGCTTGAGCAGCCGGGGTGCTCTTCGGTAAACCATCAAAGTCTGCGCCAGGTGCGGGCATTTTTTTGAAGATGAGGTAACTTAACAAGCAGCATCCCCCGCCCCAAACTTGGACTCCCGCGGCGGGCCCTGGCACCTCCCGCCCTGGCCGGCAAGTCTCCCCTCTCCAGCCCGGAACCGGTCGCCCGGCCGACCTTCTCCAACCCTGCCCTGTCTTCAGGCGGCCACCTGCGAGCAACGCGCCTGGACCGCTGGCTGGGGTTTGGCCCGCTCCAGCAGACTCCGCAGAAAAACCGATTCGAGAAAGGCCACGTTGGCGATAACCATTAGTACGGAGAGCACGGGTACGCCGCTGATCAATGCCAACAGGCCCCAATGCACAACCGCCCATCCCAACATGAGCGGGCGTAGCGTGCGGTTCCAGACCAATACGGCGAACAAGATTTCGAAAACCACGATCGCATGGGTCCAAGCCTGCAGCACGTACGGCGCATCACGCAGCCACGTCAAATCGACCATCGGGGAAAGCGGCCGGGCGGACATGATCCAGACCGCATCGCCGGTGCCCCAAGCATCGCGCCAAGCGACCACGTCTTCCAGGCCGCCAGGCCCCGCCAGCTTGGCCAAACCCATCATTAAACAAGCCAGGGCCGTATGCACCTGGATCAAGCGCAAAGCGACATTGGCAGAGAGGAACCTGGTGGGCAGTGGCGGTTCGATGAGCACACCCCGCAGACGCTTTCTTCTTTCCAGCCAGCTGTCGACCGACCAGGTTTTTCCACAGGGCCCCAGGCAGAGATAAAATTGCAGCATGGTCAGAATCGGCTCGACTTCTGACGTTGCCACCGCCGCTCGATGCACATAAGACAAGCTCACTACCAGGGCCAGCGGAGCGGTTATCCGGCTGTACCAGCCAATCGTAAATAAAAACAGCACCCCAGCGCCTAGCGCATGAGCCACGTACAGTTCGCTGGGAGTGTAGAGGTAGGAGAGGTAGGAGAGCCGTGCCGGGTTGAGCAGGCCTTCGTCAAACAGCTGTTCGTTCAGCGCTACCGGCAACAAGCCGCCTGTTTGCAAAAAATAGACGATATCCCAGCTGTAGGTGGCATGCAGATACAGCGCGACCAGTCCCGTGGCAATCCGGATGACCGCCAGCGGCAAAGCTTCTGCGGGGGTAAACCAAAAACGATTCCACGCGGTACCGGTCGTTTCCAGAAGTTTCGTAAAATAATCTCGCAAGGCCAGCGCCTCATCGATTCTTATCGTTGGTCTTCGGCCGAACGGGACTCCGTTCTTTCTGTCACATCACTCCGTTTGACCGGCTCCCATCCGCTGGTGCCCGGCAGCAAGTCCGCCTCGTAAACCACGCGCGGCAGCGGCTCGCGTTGCGGGCGTTGACTTGCGGCGGCATCCCGGCTGGCAGGTTCCAGGCCCAGACAACGAAACAAGTGGGTCCCCTCGCTCACGCCGCGCTGCCTCAGCATCCCGCTGGCCAACGCGGCGGGCAGCACGCTCTCGACCTGATCACTCCCCGCGTTGGCGGCCGTGTTGTAGGCCAGCATCAGGTACCGACGGCCGCGGCTGCCCGGCCAGACGTCGGCCGGCATCAGCGGAATGACCTCCGACCGGTCCCCACCCCCGCTCTCCGCGGCCGAGGATCGCCCCCCGGGCTGCAATACGACCTCGCAGTGAAAATCCCGGTCTTCGCGTGTGCCAAACACCAGGTGATAATTCCAGGCCGTATCCATATTCAACAATTGCAGATAGGGGCGCACACCCGGTACCTCACGCAACTGCAGCCGTAGGCCGCTACGAGCGCCGAAATTGCTGACAACCGCCACAAAAAGGGCGAACAAGTGCAACAACAAGAGCAAGGTCAGCACGGACCGCAATCCAGAGGATGGCAGTTTCACCTGCCCAGCTCCTGCAGCATCGCCTTCGCCCGCGTGGGTCATCGTCATACTCTGTTCAAAAAATCCGCGTCTTAAAGGCCGTCGCCGCCCTTGGAGAGCGGACCAATAAAAAAGACCGGACCTCCTTGAGATCCGGCCTTTGACAATCATCGTCCTGACTTGTCTTCCAGGCGGCTAAGCCTCGATTTAACGGAAGGAGACCACGCGCAGCGGGGTGGCGTGCGACGCCTCCTTGGGTGCCGGTGCCGCAGGCACCGGGTCGCCCGTTCCCGGCGCACCGGATTCGGTCGGAGCGGCCGAGCCATGGCCACAACAATCTACCGGCTCGCCACCACAGCGACGCCGACGACCACGACAACCATGATCGCCACGACAAGCGCGACGGCCACGGCAACCGCAATCGCCGTCACAGCGGTGCCGTCGAGCGCGATGGCCACAGCAGGCGTCATCGGTGACCGTCTCGCCGCTGCACCGAGCCGCACCGCGACAATGCTTGCCGCCGCGACAGCCCCAACCGGCTTCCGCTTCCTTCTGGCCACCCGTCAGGGTCAGCCCCACGATCGCAACCAACATTGCGATCCCAAAAACAACTGTACGATTCATCCTGAAATCCTCCATACCAGGTACCTAACCTGTGATTCGTTGCCGTCCCACTGCTCGATCTGCCCCGCCGACGACGGCTCTTTTGTCGGCCGACAGATATTACCCTTGAACGTCTAGGTAAAATGTTCCGGTTAAACAGCACAATATGTCTGCGTTACTTAGGCCGGTAAAATAACACGGCCTTAATTTATGTCAACCGGCTAAGGGAGGAAAAATATGGACCTTTAGGCGAGATTAAATGTTGGGTCCTTTAGGGCAGGAGGTAGTAGCTTGGCCCACAGGCACCTCCCCTGTCCAGACCCCTCCTGACCATAAAAAAATCCCCGCAATCTTTGCGGGGATTTTGGTGACTCGCATCAATGGACGTTTATTTCATTGTCGTGACGTATCTGCTTGATCTGCCTGTACTTGGCGCTGACCAGCCGCTCGCCGGGCCAGCTCCTCCTGGGCATGAGTCTGCCGGCGGAGGACCTCCACAGGGTCCTCAAAATTGAAGACCATCAGCGGCTGATCCTCAATAAACTGCCCCATCATGCCGACCACCCGCCAGCCGTCCGGCTCCTGGCGCATGATCCAGGTCACATCAAAGGACTGCGGTTGGCCCTTGTCGTCTAGGTCCGTCCAGCGGCTGGCCACATGAGCCGTGTCTTGGGCCTGGGAAAGATAGCGGACCTGCCCCACTTCATATTGAGCCGTGTCGCTGCCAGGTGGGGCCACGGCGACCTTCAGCTCGGCAGTCTTTTGCCTCGCTCGCGAAGTCAGCAGCTGATTGACCGTGGCCGCATCGCCAATCCGGACCGCTTCCAAGTATTGGGCCACGCTGGCCCGTGGCCCTGACCCCTGGGAGACACCGACAGCATCCTTCCCGCCGGTCGCGGACGGTCCGGGCTGGCTGCAACCGGCCAGCAAGGAGGCCCAGGCACACACAACCACAGCACTTGGCAACCGCCAACGCTCCATCGTCAAGCTCCTTTCTGAGAATGGGGGGGATGCGGCGCGGAGTGTGGCAGGAGGAGGGTTGGCGGTCAAGCCAAGCTGGGAGGGAACGGGCGAATTGGCCAAGTTGGCGGGGCAACGCCACGATACGAGCCGTGGCCGATAGCATTACCGCTGAGCCCAATAATCGAGGACCAACAGCTGGGCCAGGCGCGGTTTGAGCAGCTTTACAAAATCCTGGTGCGCAGGATGGGGCAGGTACTGCGCCAAGCCCTCCTGGTCGTGGAACGTGACCAGGAAACAATGTGTAAAGCCTTGCGAACGATCGTCGACACTTACGTCGGTCCCCCATTCGAAATCGATGATCGTGTCGATTTTCTCCGGCAAGGCGGCAAACCTCTGCTCGATTTCATGCACCTGCTGCGGGGTTGTTTCCGCAGTGAACTTAAATAAGACCACGTGCCGCAATACCTTGCTTGCGATCCGATCAGCCGGGTCTTCTGCATACACCATAACGGGCATTCCTTGAGAAAAGACGATCCCCAGCCAGGTGACGATCATCGGCATACAACAACGTGACATCATAAATCCTCCCTGTCGCTCATTCAAATACAATAACGGTAAGTATCATCACGGATTCTCGCACCATCCCCAGCCTGCAAAATCTACTCGGCCATTCCGCTGCAGGCTGCCAATACGCCGGGCGTGGCCTGAAGAGCCGGCCCATGCGGTCGTGTCCGATCTTCCGCTCGTATCCCATCGTCGCCGCACCCATTTTTCCCTGCCTGGCCGACAGCCCCCACGTTGACCGGGCCCACCGAACGGGGCAGGCAAGGCCTGAACCTACGCAGAAACGCCATCCCTGCTTGCCGTAGCACCCCAAAAGCACCCCGGCTGCTCAAGCCCGACCCCAGGTGAACACGCCATCCCTACGCGCCAAGGTAGCACTCAGCAGCCGGGGTGCTGACGCTCCTGGCGGGGTGCTGACACACTGACCCCAGGTGGAAACACAATCCCTTTGCGCCATGATGGTGCTGGTGGCCGGACAAGTTTTGCTGTTCCTGCGGCTGAACTGGATGTGAAACCGCCCTGCCGGCTGGTATCTCACGCGCCGTAGCACCCCAGAAGCACCCCGGCTGCTCAAGCCCGACCCCAGGCGAAAACGCCATCCCTTCGCGCCAAGGTAGCACTCAGCAGCCGGGGTGCTGACACACTGACCTTCTGTCGGAAAGGCTGTTCCTACAGCTGAACGGGATGTGAAACCTGCCGCCTGACGCCACTGGACTTGCATCGGTACATCTGGCATGACCGAGAATGAACCTGGTGGATTGGTACATCGGCCGAGTGGCATCTGGGTCCGCCCAGGGGTCCGCTCAACCGCGGCGGCCGCGGGCACCGGCAAAAGGGTTGGCTGCAACGCGAGGCAGCCGTGAGGAACCTTTTTCCAACCAGCGCGCCAGGCTGCTTGATTGATTTCCAAAGGACCCGCCTTGGAGCCGGCGGCTGCATCGATGTTGAGGCTGCCAGGACGAGCGGGAACGAATATTGCCTGGCTTGCAAGCCCGGCGTACATTGAGGAACGCTCACCTTCGTTTCCTCGTAGCGGGAGCTCGTTTTTCTCGATGCCGCACAATGAGAGCCAGCTGGTCGCACCCGTGTTACAAATCGTCGTCGGGATCGGTTGGCTGTTGACCAGCAGGTACATCGTCCGCGCATTGCGCTGGTTCCGGCCGCTGGTTCGGGCTGCCGCGAGGGTCTGGATGCGGATGGTGCAGGGGATCCATCCCGCATCGATGGTGCTGGGTTTCTTCTTGATCTTGGCGGCGGTCCTGTGGGTGGGACGACAAGCAGGAAAATTAAACTGGCAAACCGAAATGTCCTTGCTGCTGATCGGGCTGGGCAGCCTGATCTTGTTTTCGAAGTTTTTCCAGCCGCCTGTCAGCGATGAAGGGCCATGAATTTGCCCGATCTGCCAGAAACGCTGATTGCCCTCTGCATTGGAATCGGCCTGGCCGCATCGTGTGGATTCCGGGTTTTTGTGCCTTTCCTGCTGGCCAGCCTGGCAACTCGCGCCGAATATCTGGAATTGTCCGCCGGTTTTGAATGGCTTGCCACAACCCCTGCCATCGTGGCGTTGGCTGCCGCGACGGTCCTGGAAATCGGCGCGTATTATGTACCCTGGTTGGACAATCTGCTGGACTCGGTCGCCACGCCGGCGGCCGTGATGGCCGGAATCGTCGCTTCGGCAGCCTATGTGACCGACGTCGATCCGCTGCTGAAGTGGTCCGTGGCGATCATCGCCGGCGGGGGGATCGCGGGAACGATCAAGGCGGCCACTGTGGGAGTGCGGCTGGGTTCGTCGGCCACCACCGGAGGTCTTGGCAATCCGCTGGTGGCGACCGGCGAATGGGTCCTGTCGGTCTTCCTCTCGCTGTTGGCCATCCTCGTACCGCTGCTGGCCGCCCTGGTCGCCTGCCTGCTGGCCCTCCTGCTGGCTCGGCTCGGCTACCGCCTGGCACGCCGCCTGCTCGGCAGCAGCCCAGAAAATCGGTGAAGACCCCGCGCTCTCGTCTGCAAGAACCGACCTCGCCCCATGGGGAAGCGGGCCAGGAAGAACAAGAAGTCCACAGCAGCTGAGCACCAACGGCCGGGGTCACGTGCCCCGGCTGAAGTTTACCCGCCACACAGCAAGCCACCAGAACACTCGACGGCTTGTCTGCCGGCAAACTGGTTGCGGCTTACCGCGGGAAAGGTAGAATCATGCCAGAGGCTTTGCGCGGGGCTGGCCGCTGGGCAGCGACACGCCCTCGCCGTGCTGCGTCTCTGGCGAACTTGTCCAGGCAAATGTTTCTCCCAGATTAACGCCGCTGCCCGTTATCCGGGACTGGTTCTGCATACCTCAACGCATGCCCCAAGTCCTTGTCGTAGACAAATCGCCGACGGAACAAGAGCGAATTGCTGGCTTGTTGGCCAGGGACGAGAATCTGCAGGTCCAGGCGGTTGGCAGCGGATTCGAGGCTTTACAGCAGATCCAACAATACCGGCCTGACCTGGTGATCACGGACATGGAGATGCCGGACACCGACGGCCTGGAACTGCTAAGGCAAATCAATGTCCATCACTCGGATATCCCGGTCATCTTCATGACCCGCCTGGACAGTGAAGCGATGGCAGTCGAAGCGCTGCAAGCCGGAGCGACCAGCTATGTCCCCAAGGCTCAGCTTGACGATTCCCTCTTCGATATGGTCCACCAGGTACTGGCAATCTTAGAGGCCAATCGCCATACGACCGAATTGATGAAATGTCTCAAGGAGACATTTTTTGAGTTTGAAATTGAAAGTGACCCGGCGCTGATCGAGCCGCTGGTCCAGTTGGTCTTGCACAGCCTGGGCGGCTTGCACATAAATGGCGAATCCAAAAAACTCCAAATGGGTGTGGCCCTGGAACAAGCGCTGCTCAACGCACTCTACCGGGGCAACCTGGAAATCACCTCGGATCAGCTGGAGGCTGCGCGTGAAGATCAGCTGCGCGGCATCAATAGGGATCCGGTCGCTGAACGTCGTGGGCAGGCACCGTACGGCGATCGCAAAATCCATGTGGCGGTCTCGCTGAGCCCACAGACGGTCAGGCTGGTCGTCCGCGACGAGGGTCCTGGTTTTGACGTGAACCGTGTTGCAACGCTATCCACAGCTGCGACGTCGGAACAACAAGCCGACCGCGGCCTGCTGCTGATGAAGACCGTGATGGACGAAGTGTTTTTTAATGAACAGGGCAACCAGGTCACGTTAATCAAACACCTGGCAAACGGCTGTTAGGACGCCGGCCGCAGCGCCAATTGGGCTTCATCGGCACGCAGGCTGGCCTGCGGCATCAGCCGAGACGCGCAAAATCTGGGAAACTGTGAAAATGAGTTATATGTACTGGGCGATGATTGGCCTCCTGGCTGGCGCGCTGGCCAAATTGATCATGCCGGGCAAGGATCCCGGCGGGATCATTATCACGATGCTGATCGGGCTGGCCGGCGCATACGTGGGCGGACTGTTAGGAAAGCTCGCCGGCATCGAAGCCAGCTCGACAATCGGCAATCTCGGCATTGCCACCGCAGGCGCCTTGGTCTTGCTGTTCATGTTCCGGGTCATCAAAGGCCGGAAAATCTCCGGCGAGTAACCGGGGGGTCGGCACGGTCGAGGGTACCTTGGGGGGTTCGGCTGGTCGATCCATTCTCCAGTTCGACAGCAGGTTCTTTGGGGGTCAGCCGCCAGCGGCCGACAGAGGTCCCTCTTCAGGTGGGCAGCAACTCTTCCCAGATTGTCGGCAGCGGGGCTTCGACGACAACCTCCTGCCGGGTCATGGGATGCTGGAAGGCAAGGCGCCTAGCGTGGAGGGCGATGGCCCGCAGTCTGGGGTCATCGGTCTGCGGGCCGAAGGCGATCGTGGATCCATAGAGGCCGTCTCCCAGCACCGGATGGCCGCGGGACGCCGCTTGGAGGCGGACCTGGTGCGTGCGGCCCGTCTCCAGCTCGATCTTTAGCCAGCAGCCATGCCGCGTCCGCCCCAGCGTGCGGTAATGCAACGTCGCCGGCCGCGCGTCAGGATGCGCCTCCCCCACCAGCTCGGCACGCGCCGCGCCAGGCACTTTCCGCATCGTATCCTGCCAGGTCCCTTCCGCCGGTTCCACCTGGCCGGCGACACAAGCCCAATAGACTTTGCCCACCGTGCGGCCCTCGAACTGTTCAGAGAGGCGCCGGCAGGCGCGCGAGTGTCGCGCAAAAACCATGGCGCCGGATACGGGCCGGTCCAGGCGGTGGGGCACGCCCAGATAGATATTCCCTGTCTTCTGCTCGCGAGCTCGCAGATACGCTTTTATCCTGACCTCCATGCTGTCGATACCGGCCGGCGCCTGCGTCAATACGCCCGAGGGCTTGCAGACCACCAAACAGGGTCCCTCCTCGTAAAGGATCTCCACAGATTCTGGCTCGCGCATGACTGGATCGTACCCCAGGTAGCTCGACCTGGCCAAGCCTCCGCCAGGCCCCAGGTTGCCGGGTGAGCGGGTGGGAGGCGCGGCCGGGTGTTTCAGGCATAGCGGCCCAGGAACCGATCCACCACCGACGGTGCGATGCGGTTTGCCCAAACCAGCAGGCGGCCCATCACGTTGGGAAAGATCTCCCGCCGACCGCGCCGCATCGCGTTGACCGTTGCCCGTGCCACATCCTCCGGCATGACGCGGTAGCTGCTGCTCCAAGGAGCATCTCCACGGCCGTGCACCACATGATCATAAAAGTCCGTTTGCGTCGTGCCGGGACTGACCACCAACAAGTCAATCCCCTTTTTCTTAAGCTCCACTCGCAACACCTGGCTCAGTCCCTGCAAGGCGAATTTGCTGGCGCAATATTCGTACATTCGCGGGATACCACGGTGCCCCAGAATGGATGCGACGTTGACGATGATCGGCCGGTGGCCCTGTCCCAGCACCGGCAAGGCTTCACGAATCATCTCGACGGTGGCGAAAAAGTTGACCTCCATAATCTGCCGCAGGCGTTCCGGCTGACCATCGGCGAAACGTCCGAAAGCGGCGATGCCTGCATTGTTGACCAGCGCATCCAGGCCCCCCCAGCAGCGGACCGCTTGCTGGACCGCTCGCTGACGTGTCTCGGCCGCGGTGATATCGCCAGGGACGATTTCCAGGGACCCGCCGGAATCTGCGGCGGACTTGATTTCATCCTGCAGCGATTGAAGTTTGGTCTGATTACGAGCGACGGCAACGCAGTGGCCGCCTTGCCGGACCAGTTCGCCCGCGACCGCGCGTCCAATCCCGCTGGACGCCCCCGTCACGATCGCCCGCAACCCCTGGATCTGTCGTTCGGCCAACGAGAGTCCCCTTTGCCGTGCTGTAGTAGGTTGGGACGCAGAACAGGGGGGCGGGAGTCTCTTTTTCCTCTCCCTCGGCATCCCTTGCCAATTCTGTCATCCCCTGCTCGGTGGGAAAAAAGACTGCCGGCTCGCTGGACGAGCTCGACAGGACGTCAGGCCGCCCCGTCGGCGGCCATACCCTCCGCAAATTCCGGCAGCCTGTCGCCGTTGCCGCTGACTTCATGACGACGAACCGACGTCCCTTCGCCGTTAATCTTGCCGACAAATTCCCGCGGGATGCGGCAATGCACCGTTACCCGATCCTGCTGATGATACGTTTGTGAAAGAACCTCGCCATGCCGCGCCAGGTAGGAAAGCAACCGGCCGTTGCCGACGTTCGTTTCCACGTCCAGGTCCATAAACGAGTGGCTCAACGCGTCGCTGACTGCGTACGCCAGGTTCGAGCTACCTTCGCCGGTTACGGCGCTGATGGGGATCGCATTGGGATATCGAGCCAGAATGGCGTCGATGCGACTGCGGTGACCGACCCGATCAATTTTGTTCAACACCAGCAAGGTGTCTTTCTCCTCGATACTGATCTCCTCCAACACCTTGTAGACCGCCGTGATCTGTTCCAGCACATTGGGGTTCGCCGCGTCGGCGACATGCAGCAACAGGTTGGCTTGTCGAGCTTCTTCCAAGGTGGCTTTAAAGCTGGCAATCAGGCTATGGGGCAGATCGCGAATGAAACCTACCGTATCGCTCAACAACACCGGACCCCAGCCAGGCAACTGCCAGCGGCGCGTGCGCGTGTCCAAGGTCGCAAACAGCTGGTCCTGGACCAGCACGTCCGCGCCGGTCAATGTGTTCATCAGCGTGCTCTTACCGGCATTGGTGTAGCCAACCAGCGAGACGGTCATGTGGCCTTGCCGAGCTGCGACCGTTTGTTGCTTGCGACGCTGAATCACATCCAGATCCCGCTTCAGGTCCCGAATCCGCTTTTCCACCAGGCGGCGGTCGACTTCCAACTGCTTTTCCCCCGGTCCCCGCATACCGATGCCGCCCTCAATCCGCGACAGGTGAGTCCACATCCGCTTGAGCCGCGGGAGGGAGTATTCCAGCTGAGCCAATTCGACGGCCAGCCGCGCCTCGTGCGTCTTCGCTCGACTGGCAAAAATATCCAGGATCAACTCGGTCCGGTCCAACACCTTCAGACCGGTCGTCTTTTCCAGGTTGCGGGTCTGACCAGGTGTCAGATCGTTGTCAAAGATAATGACATCCGCCGCCGTGGCCTTGGCCAAAAGGTCCAGCTCGGCAAGCTTGCCCTTCCCCAGATAGGTCGTACGGTCCGGCCGATCGCGTTTTTGAGTGAGCCGGCCGGCAATGCGGGCGCCAGCGGTCTCCGCGAGGCCTTCGATTTCGGCGAGCGGTTCCTGAGAAGACTTCTGATCGGGCAGGATCACACCGACGAGGACAGCCGCTTCGCTGCGGACACCCTCCACACGTGTCATTTCCTTCACGTTGGTTGATTTCCTCTAAGTGGAATCGGATGAGGTGCTGAAGTCGACACCAAGCCCATCGCCTTACGGCGCTCTTGTCGGCTCCGCCCTCGACTCTTCTAAGTATACCTCGCCGTTCTGATCTCGTCACGCCAGGATCGCTCAACCTGCCAGCACCTCAACAGTTACGCACCACCGTTTTCATGCCCGTCTTGGTGCCATTTTCCGGCAACCGGGCCGCCCTGATCCGACCTGGCCCGGACGCGGGGCTGGCGCTTGGCGCCGCTTGGCGGCTGGTTTTTTTACCGGATCGCGGTTCCTGGGGCTGGCGCCTTGAGCTTTTTCCCGTCACCGCTTTCGCGGTTGCCGAACAGACCGCCCATCACGTGAAGGGATTGGAGTTCGCCCGCTTAGCCCCGGCAACCATTCGCCATGGCAGCTGGCACCTTTCCAGGAAAATGGCTGAATACCCTGAACGCGAACCCCGCAGCTTAAATACGGACCTGGTCACCCAGGACCATGTGGCAGTAGCTGTCATAGCGTCGCATGTCCAAGCGGCCGTCGGCCACGGCATGCTTGACGGCGCATTCGGATTCGTGGGTATGCGAGCAATTGGGAAAACGGCAGAAGCTGACATAGGGTCGAATGTCGCGGAAGTAGCCGGCGACTTCTTCGGGGATGACATCCCACAATTGAAACTGCCGGATCCCCGGCGTATCGACCACGTAGCCTCCGAAGGGCAGCGGCAGCAACACCGCGGTGGTCGTGGTATGCCGTCCTTTTTCGGTATCCGGGCTGACCGTGGCAGTGCGCAGATTCAGGCCGGGCTGGACGGCATTGAGCAGCGACGACTTCCCCACGCCGCTCTGCCCACAAATCACCGTCTCCTGACCGCTGAGCGCGTCCCGCACCTGACCCACATTCATCCCCGTTTTCGCCGAAACCTGCAGAACCTGATATCCCATTTGAGCGTAGACTCCGACCATTGGCTGCAGTTCGGCCCCGTCGACCAGGTCCATTTTGTTGATGCAGATCAGCGGCCGAATTTCTGATTTTTCCGCGGTCACCAGAAAGCGGTCAATCAGATGCGGCTTCAAATCCGGCTCGGCCGCGCTGGCCAAGATCAACATCTGGTCCACGTTCGCAACCAGGATGTGGCGGCGGCGGCGGCTCGTGCGGCTTAACACCCGCCGGCGCGGTTCAATCCGCTCGATAATTCCCTCGGTGCCCGCAGGCCGGAACAAGATACGGTCCCCGGCGGTCACCACGTGCCGCTGTTTTGTGCTGAGCGTCTTGAGCAGGCGGCGCACGGCACAGCGATAGATCGTCCCGTCTTCTGCCTGGACGACGCTGATCAAGCCTTGCACCTGCAGCACGCGGCCCGGGCGGCAAACCGATAGATCGACGTCTGGAAGAATTTCGAAACCCGTTTCCTGCGCTTCCACCGGCTCGCCCACCACCGTTCGCTTGCGCACCAGCTCGCCCTTGCCCGTAATTCGCTCTTCGCGAAATTCGTCATCCTCGTGGAATCGCTCCTGTTCCACCTGCTGTGTCAGATCGCGGTGACGGGTACGGACCTGCCGATTCTTGCGAAAAGCGGTGCGGATCTTTTTCTTTTTCTTGGACATTGAGAAAACCAGAGCCATTCCGGCGGGCGAGCGGATCGGCGCCGGTGGATTTCAACGGCGGCCAACAGCCCCCACCCGCGGCTTCGCCGCCGGATCAAGATTCCGATCGCTGTTTCAGCTGTCCAGCCGAGTCGTCGGTAACATCGTACCGTCGCGATTCTTGACGCAGCCGAGCCCGATGTTTCTTTTCCAGGCCCGCCCGCTGCAGTAGCGACTGCTTCATAATGTCCTCGACCGGTTCGTCCGGTGGCGGGGGGCCGACCGCGCCCAGGTCGCTAGGCGCGTAGTTGATCCGGAACACATGCTTGGCAATGCTAATCTTGTCATTCGGGCTGACCCGTTTCTGCGTGACCGTCACATCATTCACCTTCACGCCGTTCAGGCTGTCCAGGTCGCGGATATACCAGAATCCGCCCCGCACGGTCAGCTGGCAATGATGAGCGGAAACGTTCTTGAAGCGCAGGACAATGTCGCACTTTTCGCGACGACCCACCAACAACGTCTTTTTGAAAAGGGGGATCGGGTCGCCCCCACCTTGCGGGACAAGTTCGCCGTAGTTCTTCTCAGCTGTCGCGTCTTCAGTCACCACGTGCAGTCCCTCAAGGGACAAGAAAGCTTGGACTTGTTCGGCCGAACGGGATACGCAATAGTACTTTAAAGTAACTCTTTTTTATATCTGGACTTGGATCCCACGTCAATGAGCAGGGCTGCCATACATGCTGGCAACTGGCGGGCCGCGGGACTGCCCTATCACGCTTATAACTTTTTTCTTCGCCAACGTTTCGGTCGGCGAATTCAAAAGGTGAGCGTCGATGCGGGATTCACTTGTCCAAACGTGGATGGAACGGTCGCCGTAGGCGGCTGTGTCTTTTGCGATAACCGCAGCTTCAGCCCCAGCCGCAGACTGCCACGGACAACCATTGGTGAACAAATCAACGAGGGCATTCGGCGGTTGGCACGTCGCTACAAAAATGTCGACGGTTACCTGGCCTACTTCCAGCCCGCCACCAACACCTATGCCAACGTCGAACGGCTGCGAACCGTCTACCAGGATGCACTGGCAGACAAGCGGGTGATCGGGCTGGCTATCGGTACCCGGCCCGACTGCGTCGCGGATGAGGTGCTGGACTTGCTGAGCGAGATGGCGGGGCAGACTTATCTATCGGTCGAATACGGCATGCAGTCCATGCACGACCGGTCGCTGGAATGGATGAACCGGGGACACGACCACGCGTCCTTCGTCGATGCCGTGCGCCGCAGCCGAGATCGTGGTTTTGAGATCTGTGCACACGTGATTTTGGGACTACCGGGCGAAACACGCGATGACATGCTGGCCACTGCCCGCGAACTGGCTGGACTGCAGATCGATGCGGTCAAACTGCACAACCTTTATGCCGTCAAGAATACGCCCCTGGCGGACCAGGTCCAAACGGGCCAGGTCCAGTTGATGGGACGGGACGATTATGTCCGGACACTGGTCGATTTTCTGGAGCTGCTGCCAGAGCACTATGTGGTGGAACGCGTCAGCGGGGACGCCCCGCCTGACTATTTCGTGGCCCCCGCCTGGTGCCTGGATAAGGCCGGTGTGCGGCAGGCGATCGAAGAAGCGTTCGCCCGCCGCGATACCTGGCAAGGCCGCCTGGCAGGGGGGTAGGGGAGTGATGGGGTAGGGGAGTGATGGGGTAGGGGAGTGATGGGGTAGGGGAGTGAGGG
>JABAOH010162516.1_pt1 | contig 14159 bp, 17 predicted proteins | sample 7062181 | NCBI WGS metagenome assembly JABAOH01 (sample SAMN14538630, study PRJNA623070) | marine sediment metagenome | biome: marine biome [ENVO:00000428]; feature: marine pelagic biome [ENVO:01000023]; material: deep marine sediment [ENVO:00002113]; isolation source: pool of 5 deep marine... | reverse complement strand
CATCCGCTGCCTCAAGCTGGAGGTTTTGGTGCAAGTCGGAGTAGTCTTCATCATTCAGCGGCAGGCCCTTGGTCGTCCGGATGCTGAGGTGCTCGGGGGTGCACGCGAGCCAGCATCCTCCTTCAAGCCCCACAGGTGGTAGGCCTATGTAGCGCGCCCTCTGACGACAGCCCTCATGGAAGCAAAGGACGTTCGTCCTGGCCTCCCTAAGCTTCCAAGCCGCCTCGTCAAGAGCCCTTGAGACGTGTCTTGCTCGGCCTAGTAGGAGGTCTAGAGGGAAGAAACTCAAGAGCGACTGTTCATCAGGCAACAGCTTCGTCCTGTGCTCTCGCCGGTCGAGCCAATCTGGTGGGCCAGCCAGGGATGTGAAGACTAGGAACTCTCGGAGGTGTCGTGAATCTCCCCCATCGGGGACTTTCTCGGCCGAAATTGCATAGAGGGTGCACTCCTCCCCGTAGATTCTCGCCCTCTTCACGTAGACTGTTGGCCCTGTCACGGGCCCGCCTCCACTATCACGAGAGTGCCCCTCATTTCCCCGTGCTCCGGACTGCACCAGACGCCGCAATAGAATTGATAGACGCCGTACTCTAGCGTCCGGAGCTCAAGCGTGATTGGCTCTCCAGGCTTCAAAATCCCAGAGTCCACTCCAAGCTCCGGAATCACAAGGCTATGGGCAGTGTCCATGCTGCGCAGCACGACGTTGACTGATGCCTCCCCTTCACTCACCGCTACGCGACGTGGATTCCAGCCGCCGTTCTCGACGGTCCAGGCCTCAATCTCGATGATGCCAACCGTCGACGACGCTGTCTTCCATGTCTGGTAGTTGTAGGCCGCCAAGGGGAGACCGATCATGACCAGCAACACGAGGACCAAAGCCACACCTTCCGTCTTGTTCATCAGATCACCCCGTGAATAGCCAGGCAAGGGCCGTCGCCACCAGAAGGAGGAAGGCAAGCAGGGGTAGGAATGCCCTCAACTGCCTCTCCGGCCCGAAGGTCTGCCGCGCGAGCAGAGCACCGTAGTAAGCTGAGAAGGCGAGGCCGACGTTCAAGACGGCCATCTGAACGTAGGGTATCCAGCGAGGCAGGAAGGGCTGCCAGGCTATGTCACCTATACCCAGGAGGTTCCATCCCCAACCGAAGGGGTCCGATATGGTGGAGACGATGTAGGACCAGTTCACCATGATGATGGGAATGCTGAAAGCGATCCATGCTGTCAGCGCCAACGGCACCGCGGCGTATGCTAGGTTGATGAAGACCCGCCTAAGTTTCACATCTCTACCTCCGAGGTACCGGGATAGAGCGGTGAAGCCGAGGAAGATGCCCGGGATCGCCAATAGGGTGGAGCCCCAGAAGATGCCGGCGTAGAGGAGGAAGGAGTTCACCCCGGATATGGCCCAGCCGTAGGGGGGGACATAGAAGACATTCGCCCAACTCCGGATGAAGCCCCAGGGACCCTGCATCACGACGATGTAGAGCACCGCGAGGGTGAGCATGATGAAGACCTTCCAGGCCTCATCTATGCCGCGTCCCTCCTTCACGAGGAGGTCCTTTCCGAACCAACGAGTCTTCAGGCTGATGTTGTCGAAGGGACAGGCCTTAACACACTCGAAGCACAATCCGCAGTAGTTGTTCCGTTTCATGGTTCCGGGGTACTCGAACCAAGGGCAGCCAAAGCTGATGTCCGCTCCCTTGACGCAATCCTTGCTCACGTGCCTCTTACAGAGGTTCTTCTCCTTGGCCCTCAGCTCCAGGGAGGAGAACATGGAGAAGAGACCGAGAAAGCCCCCCACTGGGCAGACATACCGGCAGAAGGCGCGCCGAGAGTAGGTGACGGCCAGCACTGTGGCAACGAGGATGAGGGAGAGGAGAATGATGGCCGTAGCCACAGGCCGGGTCACGAGAAGGGCGCTGAAGGTAGCGATTCCCAGGAAACCGAAGCTTTGGAGCCAGATGTTCCTTAGCTTTCTAGGCCAGGGCCTTCCCTGGGTGGTCGAGTTCTGGTTGCTCCTTTTCCGGATGAAACCCCTCCTCTGTATCCAGTCGCCGAAGGCTGGAATGGGACATACGGTGCACCAGATTCGGGCTGCGAAGGGGACCATGATGGCAATGAGGGCGAACCACCAAAGCATCCAGACGAAGGTGATGCTGATGTTCATGTTGCCGACGGGCGTCCCGAAGAACCCTGCGAGGATGACCAGCCAGAAGATGAATAGGTTGGGCAGGATGATGGCAAACTGGAAAGCCCGGTGGGTGACGAGCCTGCGGATCCACCCGATGGAGAGGATATCACGCCTCTTAGGAAGCTCGTATCGCCGTAGAAGTCTACTCTTCTCCACCTCTAGTGCCAGAGGGATGCCTCCTCAGGACGTAGGCGGTCGACAGAATCCCCACTGCTAGCAGGGAGGCCAGGGAGCCTATGAAGAGGGGGTTGATGCCCCGTTGTTCGACTACCAGCTCCCCCACCATGAAGGGATGTAAGGGGCCGCAAGTCACAGAGCATCTGATCTTGAACTTGCCACCGCTACTGGGAACAATGTTGACCACCACCTCCTGCCCAGGCTCGACGACGACGTCAACCCCCTGGCCGTCTATGAAGATTCCATGGGTGACGTCCTCCGTTCGAAAGGCAAGGACGAGGGGCTCACCGGCGACCGCGACGATTCGGCCGGGATCGAACTCGAACTGGCGAGCCACGACTTCTACCCTGTCCTCCTGAGCGCGGGCAGACATTGGTACGACTGATGCTACAAGGAGCGGGATTATCAGAGCGATGAGAGTCAGGACCCGTGCGTTCCTCGTTGACGCCACCTCGCCATCCCCTATGAGCCGACTTGGAGGCTGCCTTCCATCCCCCTCTCTCGATGCCCCGGCACGCTACAGTAGTAGTCGAAGGCCCCTGAGGCTGGTACGATAAACACGATTGTGTCCTGGGAACCTTCGTCGTGGAGGTGGTCGCTGTGAACCGCCAGCTCATCGATGACGAAATCATGCTCGATGTTTTCCCCGTTTATGACCGTCATCGCCACGATGTCTCCTGGGCCGACGGCGAGGAGGGGATTGACTACACCGTCGACAGTGCCCCCCGCCCCGACGAAACCACTCATGTAGGCTAGAAGAGTGAATTCGACGGTGGGGGCCAACTGTGGCTCGTGGCCTGCGTGATCCTCTTCTCCAAGGCCCTCCTGGAGGATATCGACCTGCGCATCGAGGACGTCCACCTCTTGCCGAAGCCGAAGTGTCTCTCTGACGACCAGCGACATCGCGAAGGCCGAGATGACTAGAGCTGCTAGACTCAAGGCGGCTACGGTCATGCCCCAGCCATTCCGATCCTCGCGGCCTCCCGTGGTCATCGTGTACACTTCCTCTATACTACATGCCTAGTACTACATATGTAGTGAGGCTTGAAAGATATAAATAGGTTACTACGAATGTAGGACTACATGTTTGGAAGGGCTCAGCGCCGGGTCCTGGGCGTACTCCGCGAGAAGAAGGAGGCCACGGTGAGAGACATCCAGAGAGAGCTCTGGAAGCGCAGCGACGACGTGGCCTACAGCACCATCAGCACAGTCTTGGACAGGCTCTATCGGAAGGGCCTAGTCGACAGGGTCTCTGAGGAGTTCATGGGCAAGGAGAGGCATACCTACAGGTACATGGATATCGAGGACGACTACATCGATACCCTCCTCTCGGCCCTGTATACAACCCTCGGGAAGCGGGGCGTGGTCCGGTTGTCCGAAAGGTTGGAAAAGCTCTCGGATCTGGAGCTAGAGAGGTTGAGGGAAAGGCTGGAAGGATGATCACCATTGGATATGGTATTGCCCTCATCTACCTGGCGGCTCTCTCTGTCTCTGCGTTTGGATCCTTCATGCTCGGCAGGCAGGTCTATCGATCCAGGTCTGCTGCCATCTTCTTCTTCCTGTGGGGTACCCTGGCGTCTCTAGCGGTCATCGTCCTTCTGACAGGCATCGTTCACGGGTTCTGGGCCGGTTCTGGACTCCCGTATATCCTTCACATCCACGCTGCGGAGTTCCATCTACACAATAGCTTTCCTCTGGAGGATGCGTCGCTGACCCTCTGCAATCACATCGCCTACATGTCCCTCCAGTTGCCTCCCCACACCTATCTCCTTCCCATGCTTGCCATCGGCATTCCTCTGGCCTCCTTCCTCACGAATCAGGCCTACATGAGCAGGGTTCATCGGAAGCTCTCACACTTCAAGGACGATGAACTCTCGTCTCGGCTGCAGAGGAAGATGTCCGCCTTCTGGCCGGGGAGATCATGGGAGTTAATGGTCGTGGAAGGCGCGGGAATGGAAGCCTTGAGCTACTCGCTGCTCAGGCCTAGTCTGCGGCCTCGGAGACTTGCCAGGGATGTTGTTGTCGTTACGAAGGGCCTCTACAGGAGGTTGAGTGAGCAGGAGATCATAGCCTCCCTGGCCCATGAGGTCGCGCACTTGGAGGTCAAGGATCACCGTTACCTCACCTTCTTCAAGACCCTCTGTGGGATCGTCTTCTTTGACCCAGCGGTGGTCCTTCTAAGCCGCAAGCTGTGCAAGGAAGCCGAGTTCAGGGCGGATTACGAGGCCGCAAGGACAACGAGAAAACCCCTGGCATTGGCAAAGGCCCTCCTGAAGGTGTACCTAGGCCAGGGTTCCTCTGCGGAGGTATGGGCCACCTCAGGTGTGGGCCTGACGAGGGCCTTTTTGGTCGAACGAATTGAGCGGCTTCTAGCGATGGCCCGCGAGATGACCTTCGTGGGCGATCCGGACGTCGTCCTGCAGGACTCTAGGATGGCGCCCAATTGATGGTGCCGTGAGCATCTCACCCTTCCGGGGGGCCGCCGGCCGGACCATCGAAGGCATCCCACATCAGCCGACCCGCTCCTTGGTGACCTTTGCCAGGCTCATCCTTCGGACGAACCGCAGGCTTGGCAGCTCCGAAAGGAGGGCGACGATGATGGCAGCACTGAAGGAGATGAGGTAGGCCTGAGGGAAAATCACGGGGTCCAACACAAACATGTCGCTGGAGTAGAGGGAAGTAAAGTAGCCCGTGAGGTAGGTTCCGAGGACGAGGCCTAGGAGGGCACCCGGCAAGGCCAGCAGGAGAGTCTCTGCCGTGATCAATCGCCTCACGAGGGAATTCGGCGTGCCGAAAGTGCGCATGGTGGCCAGGTCGCGGCTCTCCTCCATGACATTGATTGTGACGGCGTTGAAGACGATTGCGACGGAGATGGCGACGCCGAAGACGAGGAGCAGATAGATGAACCCATAGAAGAGCTTCATCATCTCATTCCAGTCGCTGATGGTCTCTCGCGTGCTCTCAAAGGTGAGCACCGGTAGGATAGCAGACAAGCTTTCCTTAGCATCATCCTCAGTGACGCCTGGGGACAGCTCCAACATGACCGCCGTGGCCATGCCCTCCGTCCCCAACCACTGCTGGGCCCTCTCTAGGGTGACGAATCCGGTGGTGCCGAAATCGCTGACAAAGCCCGCTACTTCCGTGGACTGGGAGAGGATCTGCACCTGGTCGCCCACCTGAAATCCCTTCCTCTCGTAGACTCCCGAGATGAGGATGCCCGCTCCGGTCTCTGTGGGCTCCCACGAACGATCGTAGAGACTGTACAGACGACTCGACGGCTCGAGGGCCATGACGAGGATGGATTCGGCGTTGCCATCTCTCACCATGGATGTTGGTATCTCTATCATGGGCTCCGCGAAGGCTACCTCTTCCAGGGAGTCCAGGGATGTGAGGGCCTCCACTGGCAACGGGTACCGTAGGTAGGCCTTGAGGTCGTAAGTCTGGATTCTCAGCTGCGCGTCCGTGGCCCAGTTCATGGAGTCGATGAAGGAGAGGGGAACCAGGAGGACGCTGACGGCCAGGCTAAGGCCTAAGATGGTGAAGAAGGTGCGGCGGAGGTTTCGGAGGATGTTCCTCGTCGACAGCTTCAAGGTGGTGGACGCGCGGAAAAACCTCGGGAAGAGGCGTTCTAACAGGGGCTTGCGGCCAAAGGTGGGTACCGGAGGACGCATGGCGTCTGCCGGCTCCAGTCGGGAGGCCCGCCAGGCTGGCACGATTCCCGCCATGGCTGTGAACCCGATACTCAGGCCCGCCCCCAGGGCGAAGATGTCCAGTCGCAGCAGAATGGGCACGTCTCTGAGGTTCGTGGCCTCGGAGAATAGGTCCGTAACTGGATACGAGAGGAAGTAGCCGAGGGCGAACCCAATCAGGGCCCCGATCAGTCCAAGGAAGAGGGCATAGGCCAGGTAGTGGAACAGCATCTCTCTATTCGAGTAGCCCAGGGCCCGCAGCATGCCGATCTGAGACCGTTGGACATATACGAGGCGACTCAGCAGGACATAGGTGCTCAAGGCCACGATGATGAGGAAGAATAACGGGAGGACGAAGGCCACCTGGGCGAGGGCGTCCACCGTGAGGCGAATCACCATTTCGCTGGGTTGGTTCCTCCGCGTGACTACGTCGGTAATACCATATGGATACAGAACGCTCAGGGAGTCCTCGATCACGTCATCCTCGTTGGCATCGGGACGTACCGTCACGGCCACCTGATTGGCGGCGTCTGTCAACCCTGCAAATGCCTGGAGGTCCGGTTGGAGCAGAAAGAGGACGCCCCAGCGTCTGAGGACATCAGGCATGTGATCGCGGAGATTGCGTGCGGGCCAAAGGTACTCCGGACTGATGGCATTGCCTGCCACCTGGTAGGGCCACCGGCCCGTGGTGTTTACCAGGTATAGCGTTGACCCGACCTCGATGCCGTGATGCTCCGCGAAACGTTGTTCGATGAGGACCTCGCCGGCACCGGCTGCGGGCAACCTGCCGGACTGGACGCGTATGTCGTTCACAGCCGCTTGGCCGCCTTCAGGAACCGAGACCAGGCGGCCGACCACTGGTTCCTTTTCTCCACCGAAGGATAGAGGGGCCTCGATGACCAAGCGGTCCTGGACGTTCTTCACGCCATCGAGGGCGGCGACCTCATCAGCCACAGATTGCGGTGCTGGATTGAAGGCGATGACGAAGTCCGCGAAGTTCAGCTCATCGTACACTCCATCGACGGAAGTCCGCAGGTTCGCATAGGCGCCGTAGACCGCCACAAGGAGAGCCACCCCCAGGGTGACCATGGCCATGACGGCAAGGAATTGGCCCTTGGCACGGCGCATGTCACGACGCAGTTTCCGCCCGAGGATGGACACTCTACCACCTTAGGGACTCCGGCGGCCTGGGGTCCCTCACCTCCTCCATCCTGACGAGCTCCCCGCTGCGCAGGTAGAGGACCTTGTCGGCCATCGCTCCGATGGCGCTGTTGTGGGTGACTAGCATCACGGAGATCCGCTCTTCCCGGTTGAGTCGTCGCAGTAGCCCCAGGACGCTTTTCCCCGTCTCGTAATCCAGCTCCCCTGTGGGTTCGTCGCACAGGAGCAGAGGAGGTCGTTTCACGAGGGCACGGGCGATGGCCACCCTCTGCTGCTCGCCACCGCTCAGCTCGCTGGGGAAGTGGTCAAGGCGGGCCTCCAGGCCCACGCGACGGAGAACCTCCTCCGGTGGGATGGGGTCGGGGACAAGGCGAGCGGCCAACTCCACATTCTCCTTGGCGGTCAGGCTGGGAATCAGGTTGAAGAACTGGAAAACGAAGCCCACTCTCTCCCGGCGGAAGGCGGTAAGTTCCCCCCCGTTCAGGCTATTCAGGCGCACGCCATCCACCCTCACTTCCCCCGCTGTCGGAGAGTCGATGCCGCCGACGAGGTTGAGCAGGGTCGTCTTACCGGAGCCACTCGGTCCCAAGAGGACGACGAACTCGCCGCGAGGCACGGAGAGGCTGACCCGTTTCAGGGCATGTACCTTGACGGCCCCCATGTCATACTCCTTCGTAACGTCGCGGAGGTCGACAACCGGCTCTTCGAGGCTGTTGAGGTCCTCTTCCTGGGGGAGGCTAGACTCCCGAGTCATCGAAGCTCAAAGGGACGAGGTCCTACGCATGGCTTGCGGTTTCCGGAAATAAGGTTTCTGGGCAGTATAATCTATCATACGTAAACCCTCCAGGACAGCATCGATTCAGTGGGACTGCGCAGGGCATCTCCCCAGTTGGGCATCTACGAAGTCCGGTGCCAGCCGAGTCCTTAGGCCACGTTCTCTGCAAGGCCTGGGCATGGTCAACAACCGGTCGCCCGCGTGGAGGCTTGCCAGGGGGGAGGCTGCCCACCGATCATCCGTCTGCCGCGTTCTCCATGACCGCGCTCGGCGTTCTATGTGGCGCCGTAGGCAGACGTGTTACGCTTGGGTCTGTCGCACAATCAAGGCAGAGGTAGTCGCCTTCTGGAAAGGGCTTCCTCATCATCCGACGTTCCTCGGTCGTGTGAGGAACGGGAACGCGGTACAAATACAGCCCCGAGCCAAATGCCATCGACCTTCCACACTTACTGCAGATGACTTTCATCTCCTCTCACCTCAAAGGTTCCTGATGTCTTCCCTCTAGACGGCTCTCCCACGTTGCCCGTGGGTCATATCCGTGGGCAAATCGAGGACCGCCTACCTCGCGATCGGGATTGGTCGTCCCTTACTCATCTTCTTGTGTTTACGATCGGAAAGGCAGCCTGAACAGCCGCCTTCCGCACGTTCAGCCGACAATCATCAGGGCCGAGCCATTTCGTCTCAAGCCTCTGTCTCCATCCTGCACATCCTAGTGTGACGACGGCCGTGTGCCTGATGAGTGTGCTTAGCAAATGGAAACCGTACTCCAGTTATAGGGCGCAAACCTCACTTCACAGAGGTGTAAGAATGGCCAAGGATCCTGTTTGCGGAATGAGCGTCGACGAGCAGACCGCGGAGTTGACATCGACTCACGATGGGCGAACGTTCTACTTCTGTAGTTCTGGATGCAAGGAGACCTTCGACAACGATCCTCATCGGTACGGTCACTGAGGAAGCGGAGCGTGGGAAGGAGCTTACAGGTCCTCGGTGCCACTACCCTCCTCGCCTTGGCCCTGGTACGGGTTAGCCTGACTTGGAATTTGCGGTATCTCATTCTTGAGAATACGCGCTGCGCAATGCGATAATCGGCGTCGAGGCGGGGGACGAGCCTGAGTTTGACCACATCGGGGATGGCACCTTGCGGCTGCGGAAGGCCTCCGCTCCTGTGTCTAGGTGCCATTCGGCCTCTGACCCGAAACGCCCTGGCCCAGGCGGTCCAGGGATATTCTCGGCGTCTGTCTGAACAGCCTAACGGCTGGTGGTGCGACAGACTTCTCGGCAACGGAGTATTGCGACTGAGGACCTTCAAGCGAAGTGGACTGTAAACGAGCACTCGAGAAGCAGGACTGGCACCCCAAACTCCCCTCCTAAGAAGGGGGCGCTCGCGTCGCGGTACCACCTTCCGATGAATTCGTGGTCACCGGAGAGCCCATCGTGGTCCTCGATGACGAAGGTCTTGATCCTGAACTTGTCCCCATCAGCATGGAGCATAGCATGCCCATGTGCTTGACAGATTTCTGCAGAACTCCGTCAATTGATAGTTCGAACTTCGTCGCCTTTGACGCGGCCGCTCGCTTCCCGGCGGGTGGCAGATCGTCCCACGGACCAATTGACCACCCGTGGGCGACGAAGAACCCGGTGTCCGCGTCATAGAAGAGGTCGGTTGTCCCGTCAAAGCACACAGGGGAAAGGAGGTTGATGCGGTTTGGACCTCCTGCGATTCCCGATGGCAGCTTGTCGGTGGCGTAGAGGTGATCCGCGGCGACGGTTCCCGAAAAGGCCAGCAACAGGGTTAAGACGACGAGTCCCGCAATAGGGCCTACAAGCTTGTTCGTGTGTTCTCACCTCCCCCCGCTTAGCAGGCCTTGGGTATTCTCAGTGCGCCCCACCTCGGCGCGAGACGAAAGGTACGCCGTTTCCTGACAGCAGCCGCCACAAGACGACATCTCCTCCGCCCTGACACGGCACCACGTGACACGTATAAATAGGTTATACCGGGCGAGCCCACTTCTGCCTCCGGGAGGCTTTCGGCGACTTGGGGAACACACGGGACAATCGTTATGGTCACAGGCGGGATGTACTGGCGTGAAGAGGGTTACGTCAGGACTAGCCGCTCTTCTTGTGTCCGTGGCCCTTCTCGTCGGGGGTCTTCCTCATGCCCAGGCCCAGGCCCGGTACTCTATTGAAAAAATCTTCTACGGCTTCGGCTGGAAGTCGGAGTTGGAGACCGGGCTCGGACGGAGGATTGCTCTACTCAACCTTACTGAAGGCTTTGAGGAATCCTATCCGGGCGGTGGGTTGTACAGCACGTTCAAGCAGCTGTTCGTCGAGTTCTCCTCCCCAATATACGAGAGTGGGCCCGAGGAGGGTTCTGGACTGAGAATCCGTCTCTCCTATTACGTAGACGCCCTTTGCTACCAGCTGAACGAGAGTGTGTGTCCCCTGGGGATTCTAGAGAGCGCGACTAGCCAGGACATCTTTGATTTCGAGGTAAGGCGGATCCTCGAGTTTCGAGACGGAGACGACAACGGTACTTACGACCCAGGGGAAACTGTGGTCCAAGAGGTCCTCTTGGCACAACCTATCCTCCCGTTCGTGGACATCGAGCCCTTCGGAGTGAATTGGTCGCAGGTCGAGGTCTCCTTCAACTGGAACCGATCTTGGGAGGCGGGCAACATCACCCAGGGCGCCATATTCGCTGGAGATCCGTTGTTGGAGGAACTCTGGGGCTTCCGCATTACTATGGGGACTGGTATCCCAATGAACCTGACGGTGGACTCATTCCTGTTCCTGCAGCCGAGTATCTACTTGGGCATTCCCCTCACGCCATCCGAGCTGAAGCTCGACATACACATCAACAACATCTCATACGTGGAGGAAGAAACCTCTCTCGCGCTCGAAGTGGTGCTGTCATCCAGTCAGTACCGCTTCCAATCCAATTCCACGGGCACATCTGAGACCCTCGCGACGTCCTCCGCGGCTGCAGAAGCCTTCTTCAGCTGGAATAGCACGGCGACGGTTGATGGCGAGATTAGGGCGGTGGGCTCCAAAATCGTGCCGTCGGGTGAAGCTGTGGTTTCCCTGTACCTCACTTACCCGCGTGGCGAGTCCATCACCCACGATCCCGTCCTGGGAGTGGTGGCAAAGGGAGAGGTTGTCCGCACGCCGACGGGGGTGGAGGGCACGGCAAGCGCCGAAATGTGGGTGATAGGCCTTGCTTCGGCGGTGGCTGTCTCGGCGGGCGTTGGAGCTTTCGTTCTCGTGAGACGTCACCGTCCAGGTGGACGTCCTCCTGGGTGAACCTTACCCACCAGCCTACTCTCCTTGCCTCTTCAAGGCCCTATAGCGCTTCTCAGCATGATAGACGGAGACACCGATTAAGGTGATTCCAGCGATCAGCGGCAGGAGAAAGAGGACGTGAACGAACCAGAGCCCAGCGGTGCTGAGGAGAAGGACGAAACCTATCCCGAATATCCAATCCCAGTTGCCCCACACTTCCCCGGACAGCCACGAGACCATTCTACTCACCTTCCCTCTGCCTCAACATGAGAAGGGCCATTGGCTTCAGTGAAGCGGAAACCCCAATGCCGAGAGGAAGTCCGATGAACCCTGCCAATTGGGCGAAGATATTAACAAAGACAAGGTTGCCAAGGCCGAACAGGAGTACAAGCCACCAGAAGAACCGCTTGGATACCGTGCCTTGCTCTGCCTCGGGCATCCTGCTCACATCTTCCCTTTACCTCTTCTTATCCCTGCTGTCCCGATTATCAAATGCAAGGGGTGAAGATGCCACCCGAGGAAGACTAGCTCAACCTCATCGGTATCAAAGCGGTTGGGGGGCTGATGAGAGGAAGGATCATAGGACAGGTTCGGCCACGTCCTCGAGGTCCAAGTCCTCCCCAGGTTCCGAGGTCAGGGCGTCGGATAAGCGCTCCTCCATCACGCAATGGCGAAGCTGAAAGGGGAATCAGTTGAGGTTGTCTACATAGATACGACCGAGGGCAATCAGGCCGCAAGAAAACTGTACGAGGGGGCATGGTTCGAACCGTTCCTACGGACCATCCACTTCAAACACAAGGTAGAGTGATGGCGCTTGCCGGACGAGTGGTGGTTTGCCTGTTATATCGCAGACAGGTCTACCAGTTACCCACCAGGAAGACACTCGTTCGGTTGAAACCAACCTTCTCCCAAAAACCCAGACTGTCGCGTGTGATGGTTGAAGACACTGACGGCGCGCCCCTATCCTCAAATCGCTTGACTATCCGTTCAACCAGAGCGGTCCCAATGCCCCTCCCTTGATGTTCTGGATGGACGGAAAGGAGGTGAATCATAGCTCGGGAACCGTCGTAGACACCCCTGACAAGGCCAACAGTCTTGCCCGCCAGCTCACATACTAGGAATACCGCTGCCTCACAATCCTTCACTTTCCTCATCGCCTCTGGGCCATCCACATCAGGATGTACGTACTGTCCGTTTAGCTCCAGAATCTCCACGATCGGGGCGGCATCCTCAGCATCGAAATCCCTCACCAACACATGTCTGCCCCCTTAGCAAGGCTCCCCTTCCTGAGCTGCAACGTCTGCATATCAGCCAAATATATGGTGACCTAATATATGGTGACCTATCCCTGGACATCAGCCCTATGCCTGATATCGACCCAATGATTCCACCGGGACTCGTCGACTTCCTTGATCTGGGTTTCGCTCGCAGAATCGTGGACGTCGGATGCGGGAGCGGTAGCTTCACCTCGTACCTCTTGGGTCAGGCTCCACCGACGGCGGTTGCCATTGGATTGGACATCAATCGTGCGGTCCTCAAAGAGGGTCGTTCCTCGAAGGATGTGAGACTGATGCTGGCTGCAGCGGAGCAGATACCCATTCTGTCAGATTGGTCGGACATGGTCATCTGCCGCCGTCTTCTCATGAACCTCCCCAAGCCCTCCGCGGCCTTGGGAGAGATGGTGCGAATCGCCAAGCGGGGAGGCCTGGTGGCTGCCATCGAGCCTGATTTTCTCGCCGAACGCGGCCACTCCACCGTTCCTGGGGAGCTGGAGTTTCTGCAGAAGCTTCTTCTCCTGACCTCCAAGGGAAGCGACCTCGGATTCGGGCCGAAATGCGTTGCGCTTTTCAAGGAAGTCGGGTTGAGCGAAATCGAGGCCCTGGTTCATTCACCTGTGACAGTCAGCGGTGGGGACAGCTTCCCGACCGCCCATTGTGAGCGCTCTGCGCGGCGGTTGGTGGAACTCGTCACCAAGTGGCCCATAGAACTCGAACCGCGTCTTGGAAAGGCGGACTTAGATGCCCTCATGAAAGAGGCCCGTGATCTCGACCGAGTCAGGGATCAGCAAGTCAGGGACGCCGAGTACGCCTCGGCCTCGTCATTCCCCCTCTGGATGGTTCGGGGACGAAAGGTTGGCGGAATGAATGCGGGGCGATGAGTACGAGTGCCAGATCCCAGATTCAGAGGCTCCGTTGGCGAATCAAGTAGTTCCTCACGATGTGATTGAAGACTGCAACACGACATACAACGTAGAATACGATAGCAAGCACTTGGTGACGGCCGACTCGACGGAACTTTGGCATCCCTCTAAACGAGATATGGATTTCCGAGCTGTGGTGGCCGTACATGAGGTACCTCCTTCTCCACGAGGTTCTGGAGATCCAGCATCGGGCTGCCGGATTTTCCCGGGTGCTCCTCCCTTCACAGAAGATCTAGGTAGCGTTCGAGTTCCCAGTTTGTTACCTGCGTTCGGTACTCATCCCACTCCTGCTCCTTGACATAGAGGAAGTGGGTCCAGATATGAGCGCCTAGAGTCTCACGGATGAGCTCGCTGGACTTCATCTCGTTCAGGGCCTCCTCCAGGCTGCCGGGCAAGGAGAGAATCCCAAGCTTCTGCCTCTCCGCGCTTGTCAGCCGATAGATGTCCGTCTCCAAAGGGCCTTGGGGCTCTATCCTCTCCTGAATCCCTTGAAGGCCAGCCGCAAGCATGGCGCTGTACTGCAGATAGGGGTTCCCTGCGGGATCGGGGTTACGGACCTCAATCCTCGTCTTCATGCCCCTTCCAGAGGGCACCCTAACGAGGGCGCTCCGGTTGAGGTTCGCCCATGAGATGTATACGGGGGCTTCGAAGCCAGGGACGAGGCGCTTGTAGGAGTTCACCCACGAGGCGAGGAGG
>JABAOH010000186.1_pt2 | contig 14163 bp, 13 predicted proteins | sample 7062181 | NCBI WGS metagenome assembly JABAOH01 (sample SAMN14538630, study PRJNA623070) | marine sediment metagenome | biome: marine biome [ENVO:00000428]; feature: marine pelagic biome [ENVO:01000023]; material: deep marine sediment [ENVO:00002113]; isolation source: pool of 5 deep marine... | reverse complement strand
AAAGGCTACCATCAAGGGTAAGCTTTCTTGGGGTTTTCTACGCTTATCAAAAGGTGGGGCAATACACTGAGACCTCCGGTTATATGGCCCTTGGGCGTTGAACATCCAAGAAGTATAATATCAGTTGTTCCGGTTCATTAGATGTATGAGGCGAACGTACTCCCTGATCGCCTGCTCCTTGACTTCATGGTCCTCGGCGGAGTCAATCAGCAGACGCAAACGGAAAGCCCGGTGCTTCATTTTCTTGATTCCCAAAAAACCATCACCTTCACGCAAAGGTCTTTTCGTAGCAAGCAAGCAATTGCTTATAAATGTTACGCATTCACGATAATCAAGGAATTTTAGCATTTGACACAAGATTCACTTCACCGGATGCGCCCGCTTGATTGGCGTTTGGTGGCTCCACACCGTCAAGACCTTGGGTAACAAAATGGCTAACATGTCAAATGAAGGGCAGCTACAATAGTCATTCCTGGTTTATCCAGTCGATTGTAGGTTTTGCAGGCTTCTGTTGTTGATTGGATGACTAATCTAATTCCCTGTGTCTCGATGTGTTTCCTTGTCTCTGGTGGGACCTTTACGAGGCCGTAATAGCCGGTACCCACTATCAGCACGTCTGGTTTTGCCTCAAGGACTTCTTTCAGATCGTTGATGTGAAGACGGTGGCCTTCTTTTCGCCACCAGTTATCAAGTACCCGGTCTGGAAAGACGATAACATCCACAGTGTATCTCCTTTCATCAATGACGATTCGTCCAAAACTGTATGAGTCGATCATTGGGGAGTCCTATCTATTGTATCTCCTTTCGTCGTTCTTGAACGTTTTCGCGATTTTACGCGCGCTAGCAGGAAGGAGCTGCAAGCTCTTCTGCACACTCGCGGAAGACGTTTGTATGGAGATCCACGTCCTTCGCGGTGACGTACGGCGAGATCAACATCATATTGTGGAACGGCGTCAGTAGAATTCCACGGTTCAATGCGTAGAGGTGAATCAGCTTGTCCAGCTCTGAATCCTCTATGTCCTCAGCTTCTCTGCCATTCTTCGGCGGTGTTGCACCAAAGCCGTACTCCACTCTTGCTCCGAGGCGCACTACATGCCATGGCAATTGTTTGGCTTTGATTATCTCTTCGATGCCTTTTGCGAGGCGGGTGGCCAGTGGGATCATTTTTTCGAAGGAGTTTTTGGTGATTACGTGTTCCAGTGTAGCTCTCATTGCGACAATTGATAGGGCATTGCCTGATAGGGTTCCTCCAACACCGCTTTCGTCAGTAGAATCAGCCGTTATCTTTGCTAGGGCGCGGTCAGCAACGTCTTGGCTCATACCGTAGGCTGCAGCTGGGATGCCTCCTCCGAGTGGCTTTCCCAGGGTAACGACATCTGGCTTTAGGCCATAAGCTGCTGTGTAACCCCCCGGACCACAGCAAATAGTGTGGGTCTCGTCAATTATGAGGAGGGTTCCGAAGCGTTGTGTCAATTCCCGCAGTGCGTCGTGATAATCGGGCTCTGGCAGAATTATGCCACAATTTGTCATAGCTGGCTCACAAAGTACGCAGGCAACGTCTTCATGTGCCAACGCAGCCTCCAGTGCATCGGGATCATTAAATTCAACGGCTCTGGTTGTGATTGCTGGATCTACTGGTGGTCCAATGTTTCCCTCTATGGGAACTACCGTTCCATTCTTTAGGCTAATGAGCGCTTCATCTACGCTACCGTGGTAACATCCGTTGAACACGAGGATTTTTCCTCTCTTCGTTATGTCACGCGCAATTCGGATCGAGAATCTGTTAGCATCTGTGGCCGTCAGGGCAACCTGCCAGTATGGCAAGCCAAAGCGACGCTCCAGTTCCTCTCCCACCCATATTGCATCCTCAGTTGGCAGCATCATGGTAATCCCCCGTCGCACCTGACGAATCACCGCATCGACGACTGGTTCCGGGGAGTGGCCAAACATCGCGCCCGTATCTCCCAGACATAAGTCAAGGTATCGGTGTTCGTCAATGTCGGTCACGTACGCTCCTTTCGCTTCCTTCAGGAAAATTGGATATGGTCCAGCCCATCGAATCATCCAATTCATAGGCACGCCGACAAGAAGTGACGATTTCGCCTTCTCAAAAATTCCCTTTGACTTCGGATGCGTTTCAGCGAATTTCCTTTTCTCACGCTCCATCAACTTCTTTATTCTGTAGCGATCAACTCGTATCATCTTTGCATACCGCCATTTCATAAAGGGATGCATCCAATTATGTATGACACTTTCTTGAAGTTTTGCATCTTGTAGAATCATCGCTAGAATACGCGCGCAACTATCTTATTGCCATTCGTCTGTGTCCCTTTTTCCTTCACTTTCATTGACGTCTCTCCGCTCTGAAGTTTGTCGTTGAGGCAATAGCGTTAAGAGTTCTTCAGTGGAGTCTCATTCTGAGAAGGAGTGGTTCATGGAGCCTGTCAAACGTCACGTTGAACATTGCCAAAACCCTTGGAGCGGAAAGTGCAATGGTACAGATATCGAAGTCTACATCTATCACAAGGGCCGACGGCTTCCTATATGCAATAGCTGCTGGCAAGATATTGCCGAAAAAGATTTGGTTTGGTAGATGGCTTTCTCATCTCCTAAACGCTGCTAGTTATGTATGTATGTCGTCGTGATCTTGTCGCTACGCAAAGCTATTATTTCGTGCGTGTGAAAGTCTCAGCTTCACTTAAACCAATAGAGAAAGCTTGGAGGCGCCTGATCACAATGAGCGGAAAAAGCCCAGTTTTATCCTTTTCCGACGCGGTTCTGGAGTTGAAACCCGCTGAGACCTTCCGTTACTCCAGCATAGCCCGGGAACTCGCTGCGAAAGGCCAAGAGGTTATTTCACTCGGAATAGGGGAACCAGACTTCCCTACGCCTGAGCATGTCGTGGACGCGGCGATAAAGGCCATCAGAGACGGGTTTACACGGTATGTACCCTCTCAAGGGATCCCCGAATTCAGAGAGGAGATTGCTCGATACGTTTCCACCTTCACAGGTGCTGGAGACATAAAAGCCGATGAGACCATGGTGGTGCCTGGAGCCAAACAGGCCCTCTCCATGGTAATCGCGAGCTATATCGCACCTGGGGACGAGGTGGTCCTTCAGGATCCGAGCTTCTATTCTTATGAGCACGTGATTCGGTATGCTGGTGGGACGCCCGTTTTTGTACCGCTGAAAGAAGAGAACGATTTCCGAATGTTCCCTGATGACGTTCAAGAAGCAGTATCGAAGAAGACGAAGATGATAATCCTCAACTTTCCCCACAATCCAACTGGCGCCCTAGCAGCGAAAACGGATATCGAAGCGATTCTTGAGACAGCGAAGAAAAACAAGTTTTTGGTTGTGTCAGATGAAGTCTACGATCATTACGTGTACGAGGGAGAGTACACGAGTGTTCTGAGCGATCCTGAGTGGCGGGACTTCGTCGTCTGCATTAACAGCTTGTCCAAGACCTACTCTATGACCGGATGGCGTCTAGGTTACATCGTCGCCAGCGAAGACGCCATAAACCGCCTAGGTTTGTATGCAGCAAATATTTTCTCCTGCACAACCTCCTTTGTGCAGAAAGCGGGGGCAGCGGCTCTAAGCGGTCCGCAGGGCTTCTTCAAAGATGTGTTGAGCGAGTACCGGAGGCGGAAGGATTTCCTCTATCACGAGCTGAACAAGATAGACGGCGTCAAGGCAACAAATCCTAAGGGTGCCTTCTACGTGTTTCCGAACATTAAGGCCATCTTGACAGAGCAGAAGTTGTCAACGGGAGAGTTTGCGATGCAGCTTTTGAGGAAGACTGGAGTTGTCGTGCTTCCTGGGTCAGCGTTTCCGCATGAGGCGGGGAGGGGCTATTTGCGTATTTCGTTCACGTTGCCCATCAAGAAGATAGCGAAAGGATTGGAGAGGCTGCGAGAGCAGAGTTAGAGAAGATTCCAACTAGATGAGACGCGAATAAGATATGGGCAGCTGTAACGGAAGGAAGATGTGCTGCGGAGAAAGTCAAGAGCATTTCAGTTTCCGTAGTTGTCGACAACGATTTCCAGGTCGAGGCGGTCTACGATGCCATCCTTGTTCAAATCACACTTCGACCTCCAGTGGGCATCTCCCGGTTCGCTCCCGTAGGCTTCACCAATGATCGCCAGATCAGAAATGTCGGCAATTCCATCTTGATTCAAATCTGTTACGATGTAAGCGTTCATGAGGGGATAGTCATCTTGGTTGACACCCTCAATGATGTATGGTGTGTCCCCTATTCCGTCACTGCCTGCTTCATTTTGGTCTGGTCCACTATACAAGTCATCACCTGAGTAGTCGCTCCAGAAGTTACCGCCCGAAGGATACCCGTTATCCCATACGTTGTTGTACGAGTATGCATCTGTTGTGGCTTGGTGTGTGTTTCCAATGAAGTTGTTGTGGTAAACGAGATTGTCACTTGAAAAAACCCCTACGTGGATTCCGTACTCGTTGTTGGAAACCGAATTTTCGACTATTGTGTTGTTGGAGGAGTAGCTGACCAATTGGATGCCTTGGGTATATGAATCGATTTCATTGTAGCCGAGCGTGTTGTGCTTCGAGTTGGTCATGTAGATTCCGGCAAATCGTTCGACGCTGGGTCTGACAAGGTTGTTCTTCACAGTGTTATTTGTCGAGAAGACAACGTAGATGCCGTATAGATTGTGTGAAAAGTTTACATTCTCAACACGGGAGTTTGTAGTGTTTGCCAATAGAATTCCTTGGTAGTTGTCTGCAATGTACAAGTCTCTCGCAGTCATGTTGTTGGAGTTTACAAGGGCTAGATATCCTACGTTTGGAAAAGCTGATGGCTCTATGACGAGGTTGCTTTGGTCAGTCAAATAGTAGATTTGCTTTCCATCCACAGAATTGGAATGGTCTATGTCGTGGATGAAGTCTATTGGAGAACTGCCGAGAACTCCGAAGTTGTGGACGTTGCCTGTCATTTGGTTGTTCCTAAGAACGCAGTTTTCACAGTTGCTCAGGAGCATTCCTTTCTCGTTTCCAGACAATAGGTTGCCTATTATGGTGTTTGCGCGCGTGCGCGTAGGAGGAAAGGATTCCAACTTCATACCGTGATCGCCATTTGAGTCCATTGTATTGTCGCTAATCGTGTTGTTGCTGCTCCCCCACAAGCGTAAGCCGTCGAATTCATTTAGAGTCAGTCGATTGTTACTTATGGTACAGTTGTTGGCCGTGTTCATGTTAATGCCGAAACTTCCATTTTGCACAGTGAACCCAGTAATTGTTGCGTTGAAGGCGGTTAGGAAGATGACACTTCCGGTCCCGTTGCCGTCAACAACTGTATTACTCGGGCTTTCTCCAATGATTGTCAGGTTGTGTGTTCTTATCTCGAGATGTTCGTAATAGATCCCTGCTGCCACGTGGATTGTGTCATAAGGATTTGCGGCGTCGATTGCTGCTTGTATTGTCGGAAAGTCGCCTGGGACGTGCCGGGTGGCTGAACTCGCTATCGGCAGCTCGTTCGATCCAGTGAAGAAACATGTGAAGAGCAATATTGCTGACACAGAAGTGAGGATGATGGTCTTCTTCATCATCTATGCTCTCAGTTTTAGATAGTTTCCTGCCTCGTCTATGTAGTTGCGGCGTATTTAACGCTTCAGAGACAATGTTCTATAACATTAGAATACTCTGTTAGCAAGGAGATGTCGGTAGTAGAAGATAGGTCCACAAACCTATTATAATTTGTTTGTAGCATTAACTACTGCTTAAAATAAGCTAGAGAGAGGAGAAGAAAGATTGAGAAACACACTGTTTGCTAAGATAGCGGTATTGCTTCTACTGATTAGCATGTTCAGCGCCTTACCCGTCGTATCCGCGCCTTCAATGTTCTCGGTTGGGGAAATCAATGCCATCCCAGTCTCAGCCGTGGGTCAAAGCGCATTAGAAGGAACTGCACCGGGGCCTAAATCTACCTTCAACTTGGACATGATCGACGTTGAAAACATCGCTGAAGAGGGAGAAGGCATCTACGTAGCAGTCATCGATACGGGCATGTTGCCTCATTGGATGCACTATTTCCCAGAGGGAACGGTTGTCACAGAGTGGGCTACTGCCTTCCACTGGGACTTGCCCAGCTGGCGAACTGTAGAGGTTCCTGATGCGTGGGATGATGCCCTTAGCGGCCACGGCACCCACGTGGCAAGCACGGTCGTTGGCTACAACTGGCTTACTGGCGGAGCAGTTCACCAAGTACCCGGAGTAGCGCCGAAAGCAAAAATCATTCCAATAAAAGTCCTGTGGTGGATGGATGAATATGGAACATCTGTCGCTACATCAGACTGTGTTGCAACGGGCATTGAATATGCAACTTCGCTAGCAAAACGCCATGGAATAAAGCTGGTCATCAACCTCAGTCTAGGCGGTGGAGCCCCATCGCGGGTCATTGAGAGAGCTATCGACAAAGCCCTCAGAGAAGGCGTAATAGTCGTTGCGGCGGCTGGAAACGCCGGAACAGATGGCATGGATTGGCCCGGCGCGTTTCCACAGGTCATTTCGGCAGCTTGGGCTGGTTGGACAGGACAATGGGCCGGCGGCGACATAGGAATGTGGGATCCTGACTGGTGGCAGTACGATGTGCCAGAAGATCTAATGACCCCCGCACCTGCCAGCGTATATTTGGGCTACAGAGCTGGAACTCAAGTATACATGAGTTGGGGAAGCGGTCGAGAACTACCTGGCCAAGATCTGGATGTCGCTGCCCCAGGAAGCTGGGTCCACGGACCCTACTGGACTCCCTTCTGGGGTCCGCTGCCCGCTGATCCGAGAGAATGCTACGGATGGGTAGGCGGAACAAGCATGGCGTCACCCCACGTTGCTGGCACCGCTGCCTTGATGCTGGAGAAGAACCCGTCTCTAGACCAATACGATATAGAGGCGATCCTCGAAGCTACTGCTGATCTAGATCCAATAACCTATCTGAACGGATACTGGCTTGATCCCAATCCGTACATGGCGATCTACTATCTTCACTGGGGCTATCCTCCAGGATTGTGGTATGCTTCCTGGGCCGACGACGCGGTCGGTGAAGGCTTCCTCGACGCTGACGAAGCAGTTGCTATAGCTTAGCAATCGTTTCATAAAACCTCCAATCTCCCCTTTTTTTGTTGAAACGCGGGGCGAAGAAGCGCTAGACTAATATCTCCGAAAGACAACACGATACGTTCTGTTTCATGAGATGAAGATAAGATGGACGCAGACAAGGAGTTTGAAGCGATCAATTGGGAGATGTTGCAGAAGTTCCTGGAGAAGAATCCGGGCATGGCAACCTTCATTGGCTTTCACGAGCCGTACGACGAATTGCTGGGCGACGCAAGCCTGAAGGCGGTCTACGAGAATCTGGAGCTGCTTGAAGAGTGGCGCCGCAAAGTCCAAGACACTATCGACTATGATGCCCTCAGTGACGACAACAAGATCGATTGGAAAGTCTTGGATCGAGCCTACGATCTCTGGAAATTCGGATTCGATGAACAACGGATGTACGAGAGGGACCCCGAGGGTCTAGAAGGCATTGGATCCGTCATTTTCATCATGTTGGTTAGGAACTATGCACCGTTGGAAAAGAGAGTTGAAGGGATGGCATCGCGACTCGAGAAGCTCCCTGCAAATCTGCAGCAGTTCCGAACACGGTTTGAAAAGTCCCAGCAAGTCAAACTGTGGACAGAGATCGCCATTGAAAAATGCCAGCGAATGCTGCCCTTTTTCCAGTTTCTTGTAGGAGCAACCAAGGGCAAGATTTCGGAACAGCTCCATCAACGGCTGAATAAGGCCATTGCGAACTTGAACCAGCCCTTGAAAGACCACTTGGACTGGTTGAAAAGCCTACTCCCGAACGCGAAGCCTGAATGGGCGCTTGGAAAGGAGAAGTTCCAAAAGCTCTTGGAATTGCGACAGCTTGGCATGACGTCAGAAGAAATCTACCAACTGGGTCGAAAGTATCTCAAAGACCTGAAGGCGGAGAAGGCCAGACTAGCCGAAGAGATTTCTCCTGGAAAGCCTGTTGACGAAGTATTGAAGCAAATCCAGGAGGACGCGCCCAAGACTTTTGAGGAGGTCCTCGAGTTGACGCGCACCGCAACAGAACGGGCCAAGCAATTTCTGGTCGATAGTGATATCGCCACCGTTGACGAAAGAGATGTGCTTCATGTTGTCGAAACCCCGGCCTTCCTCGCGCCGCTGCTTCCGTTTGCAGCGTTGTGGCTTCCCGGACACTTTGAGAAGACGCAGGAAGGGATCTACACCGTGACTCGTCCCAAAGACATGAAAGACCTTGGCAAAGACGCGAATTACGCTTCTATCCCCAACACCGCCGTGCACGAGGGGTACCCGGGGCATTTCTTGCAGACTTCCCGGTCCAATCGCAGCGGATCTTTTGTTCGTCACATGGGATCCGGCACCGAAACCATCGAAGGGTGGGCCCACTACTGCGAAGAAATGATGTTGGACCACGGCTTCCACAAGAGCCCCGAATCCAAGCTAATCCAGGTGAATGAGATGATCTGGCGCGCCGTGAGAGTCATAGTGGATGTCAAACTTTCGCAAGGCGAGATGAGCTTTGACGAAGCGGTCAACCTGCTCGTCCAAGAAACGGGGATGTCCAAGAACGGCGCCGTAGCCGAAGTGCGTCGGTACACACAAAGCCCGGGACAACCCCTTTCCTACTTGTTGGGCAAGCATCTCATCCTCCGCCTTCGAGAAGAAATCAAGGAGAGAATGGGAGACAAATATGCCGAGAAATTTTTCCACGACACGATGACGGAGAACGGCTACCTGCCCATAGCACTGCTCAAAGACGTATTCCAGATGAAACTAGCCAAAACGTGAATCTAAGCAAGTCTATGTCAGAACGTACAAACTTCATGCCCGCGGAATGACAGTTCTTAGCCTAATTGACGCTGTAGAGGGCGCCAGTGAGCATGAGAAAATGACCGGTTTCGCGCGGTAAGGTTATAAGCTACATCTCAGACAGAGAGGCATCATCACGGTGAGCCAAATGGATGCAAATGAAACATTTGAAAAGCTTGCAGATGAGGCTTTGCAGCAGTTCTTGGATGAGAACCCGGTATGGGCGACCTTTCTTGGTTTTCATGACCCCTATGACAGGTTGCTTTCCGACGGCAGCATAGAACAGGTATACAAGAACTTGAGATTGATGGAGGAGTGGCTTGAGAAGATCAGAAAGACGATCGACTTTGATGAGCTCGACGAGGAGCACAAAGTGGATTGGAGACTACTCGAGAACGCGTACGAGCGGTTCAAGTTTTCGGCATATGAGGAGCGGGCCCATGAGAAGAATCCTGAGGCTCTTCAAGATATTGGGGCCATGATTTTTGTAGTTTTGACGCGGGAGTATGCTCCTTTCGAGAAGCGGATCGAGGGCATTGTTGCGCGACTTGAGAAGCTACCGGTATATCTTGAGCAGTTTCGGAAGAGCTTTGAAAAGTGTATACCGGTGAAGCTGTGGACGGAGATCGCCGTTGAGCAATGCCAGCAAATGCCGGGCTACTTCCAGTTCCTGCTCACCGTGACGAAGGGCAAAGTCTCCGAGGAGCTCTATCAGCGGCTGCAAGGAGCTAACGTGAGTCTGTCCCAACAACTTAGCCGACATCTTGAGTGGCTGAAGGCGTTGCTGCCAAAGGCAAAGGCTGATTGGGTCCTTGGAAAAGAGAAGTTTGAGAAGCTCTTAGAACTTAGAGAGCTTGGCATGGCCTCAGACGAGATCTACCGGCTCGGAGTGACTTCTCTAAGAGAGTTGAAGCAGGAACGAGCGAAGCTTGCTGAGCAGATCTCTCCTGGGAAGACCGCTAAAGAAGTGTTGACCCAAATCCAAGCGGCAGCCCCCAAAACCTTCGAAGAGGCATTGGAATTCACGCGAAGCGAGATCGAACGCGCAAGGGCCTTCGTAATTGAACACGACATTGCCGCGATTCCTGAAGAAGGGCAACTTCATGTACGAGAGACACCTTCATTCATGGCACCCTTGATTCCCTTTGCCGCGTTGGTCTTGCCGGGCAAATATGAGAAGACTCAAGAGGGCATCTACATCGTAACTCGCCCTAAGAATATGGAGGATATGGGGAAGCATGCAAACTACGCGAGTATCCCAAATACTGCAGTGCACGAAGCCTATCCTGGGCATTTCCTGCAGACTTCATGTTCCAATCGGGTCGGTTCGTTCATAAGGAATATCGGTGGGGGAATCGAGACCGGCGAGGGTTGGGCGCACTACTGTGAAGAGATGATGATGGACCATGGGTTTCAAGGGGGCGTGAAATCGAAGTTCATGCAAGTGAACGCCATGATAACTCGTGCTGTAAGGATTATAGTCGACGTCAAACTCTCCCGGGGCGAGATGAGTTTCGACGAGGCTGTAAACATGCTAACGGAAGAAGCTGGCATGCCAAAGGATGGTGCCACCGCGGAGGTCCGCAGGTACACCCAGAGCCCCGGATACCCGCTCTCCTATCTTCTCGGGAAGCATTTGATGCTGAAGCTGCGCGATGAGGTGAAAACCAAAATGGGTAGCAACTACAGCGACAAATACTTTCACGACGTGATCGTTGCTAACGGATATCTGCCAATTTCAAAGCTCAGAGAAATCTTCAAACACAAACTCGGAGATTTATAAAGACCAGAGGCACGTGAAAAGGCGAATCGGCACAAGCAAGTGTGCCCTGATAAGTTTCGCAGATTCAGAGATGCGTACATCATCTTCTAAAACAAGATGTCATTGCGCATCTTGACTTTGTCTTCCTTGATGGGGATTCCCTCCTTCTGAAGAAGTTTTCTTCTCGACGCCGCTGCGCCTTTGTCTCCGCCGAATGAGCCATCTGCTTTGACTACACGATGACAAGGGACGATCGGGGCAAGCGGATTTTTATGTAAAGCGTTACCGACTGCTCTGTAGGCACGAGGGCGACCGATCCTTTTTGCTATTCTGCCATATGTGCTGACCTTTCCGTTTGGAATTTTGAAGGTGGTCACCAGGACCGCTTTTTCAAATTCCGTCTTATTGCATAGGAAACGGACCACGTCTTCCTCTGTTTTGATCTCCTTCTTCTTCATGGGCCTTCCTCTTCTTGAAGAGAAGCCGGCGCGCCCGCATATATGTTTTGATCAACGCAGTTTCAATCGATTATTGAGTGTACTCGCGAATCTCGACGCGTTGTTCTCGGGGGAAGAGATTTCAGCAAACGTATGCAACGATTTCTCTTAGATTCTTGATCGTCTTGAAGCCATTCTCTTGACGGGTCCCTCTTCTTGCCAACAATATCGCTTGGAGACCTGCCTTTTGTGCTCCCTTATAATCCGTGTCTATGCTATCTCCAACAAAGATAGTCTCCTTTGCCTCTACCTTCAGCATCTTGAGCGCATATCGAAACACGTCGGCGTGAGGTTTGACTTTCTCTATCGTGTCTGCGCCAATTATGATGTCGAAGGTGGTCTTCGTGAGCTTCGCCTTGTCGAGAATGAGATCGATTTCCTCTTCATATGCTGTCGTTATGAGGCCCACTTTCAGCCCCATCTGTTTCAGCTTGGATAGAACCTCTTTCACTTCAGGATAAGGGGTGCAGTCTACATGGGCAAACCACATCGAGTGAACAAGGCTGGCGAGTTCTTCGCGGTCTGCGATATTGAGATGTTTCAAAACGAGTGAGTCCCACGTGTGCCAATATTTTTGGAGTTTCATCTTGCCGTACGAGGATAGTAGGCTGAGATCTCTAGCTTCTTGCTCAGCTTTGAGTGTGGCGTTCTCTATGTCCTTTGTAGATCTGGATATCCCCAAGGAGGCTAGAACTCTACGAAAGATCTCGTTAGGTGAGCCTACATCATATTTGATCAATGTATTTCCCATGTCAAATAGAACTGCTCTTATGGTCAACCTCGGCTCCTCGACTTAGTTCGATGCGTTCAGGTAATCAAACCTGCCGATATAATATAGCTTCATGCCCTTCTGGCACCTGTACGCGTCATTGAGTTGGCATATGTCGGGGCAGGATAGGGTGTTGATTCGTGCCAACTTGCCCAAAGATGCTTTGGATTCTATTTTTGAAGCTCTGCCACTACGAAGTCGCCGAGAACTGTCAGTTCGCCTTGTCTTATTAGGTTCATGCTTTCAAGTTTTGGAATCACTTCGTCTTCATGGGTCATTTTTTTTCCTTCTGAGAGGGCTTTTAGAACACGAGTGGCTTCAGGTCTCTTCTTAACCCACCTGCAAAGCTCTGCAATGAGACGCTGGCGTGAGCGTGCTTTTTCCCAGTAGTACTCAAATAGATCCTTGCACCATTTACGAGCTCTTTCGCTTTTGCCTGAGAACCCTAGGTAGTCGAATTTCTCGTCTGGAAGCGGAAGAGCCACTCCGGCTATCTCGCTCTCTGACATGTAGAGAAAAATATCAAGCCTCTCGAGCATCCTCTCCTCCAAGAGACCTGTAGTCCTTGCTTCAGTGAACACCTGCCGCGCGGCAACCCAGTGGGCCTCGTCCGAATAGAATCCTCGTTTCATTTTGGGGGAGACAACCCAGTCTTCGGCCTCTATATTTGCCAACTTGACCTTTCGTTCAAGTGCGTCTCTGAAAAGCGGATAGGTGCTCATAAGGTATTGGTCAGCGATCGTGCAGACATACTCTCTGGCCTCTCGGATTACATTGTCTATCCTATAGAAGACATCCGAGATGTCATCCACATATGTGCAGTCTGCAAGTTCGCCGATTCGGGCTACGAATTCTATGGGTAGGTGTGCCACAGAATGGGATGCGAAGTAGTCCTTATGTTGCGTCGTGAATTCCAATCCTTCGATTTGTTTCAGAATCAACCCACCGTAATGAGTAAGATTGTTGAGACCTTCCGCGTTCTTCAGAGTTAGTCCAGCATCACTCAGTCTTGCGACGTGTCGGCTGGATTCCTGGGTTGTGAGATCTAGTGCTTTTGAGAGGCCGGTTATGTTCGTCGCGTCCTTGTTCAGTTGGTGTAGGATTCTGAGGCGGTCCTCGTTTGACAGTTCGAAGAAGAGGTTACATAGATTCTCCAAAGGTCACACCCCTGTTAAGTAGTCCTTAGCTTTCCCTAACTGATATTAAGTTTCCCGAATTCCTCTTGCAGAGACTTTATAGCGAACTCGGTGTTCTGAAGATTGTGATTGAGGTGCGTTGTGTTGAAGGAGTATACGTGCGTGCAAGTTGGGCATCACAAGGATATTGGGACTACAATTGAGGAATTTCAGCGAGACGGTTGGCGTCTTCATACGTATCAAGTGACTGGTCGCGATATCTGGATTACCCATTACTTGCTGTTTGAAAGAGGAACCGACTCCTAAATCGTTCCAGCGAGCGGGGCAAAATGGAGCATTCTTTTTCCATCGAGATGAAGTCTAAGAAGCATGTGCGGCACCTATCGGTGTCAAACGAATCGCACGACCCCGTGCTCTTCGAGGGAGCGCTCGGCAGGCTAGAAGAGCTCTCCATGGTCGAAGGAGCAGTGCTGGAAGTCAAGGGAACCAACGGGGTTCTAAGAATCGACTTGGGCGAGGATGAACTCCGCAAAATGCTCTCTCCAAAGAGGAAGGAGGTGAAACGATGAAGGTTATTATCAAAGCCGAGAACTTGTCTAAGTACTATGGTAAGGGCGCCGAGATCAAGGCCGTGGACGAGCTAAACCTCGAAGTCTACGAGGGGGAGACTTTCGGGCTACTCGGTCCCAACGGAGCAGGTAAGACGACGACCGTTCGCCTGCTGAACTGCATCATAAAACCTACCAACGGGACGGCCACTGTGAACGGCTATGACATTCTCAAAAAGGAAACGGAGGTAAAACGTGTCACCGGCTTGCTTGCCGAGTCACCGGGTTTGTATGAGAAACTCAGCGCCCGCGAGTTTCTTGAATTTATGGCTGCGCTCTATGATGTCCCCAGGGATATTCTGGCTGAACGGATAGATGACTTGCTCAAGTTGTTTGGGCTTCATGATAGGCGGGATTACCTGCTTGAAGGCTACAGTCGCGGTATGAAGCAGAAGATTCTGATCGCGTCAGCTTTAATCCACGATCCCCCCATTCTGTTTCTTGACGAACCCACGTCGATGTTGGATCCGCGGGCCGCTCTGATGGTGAAGGATCTGATCAAGACGTT
>JABAOH010162948.1_pt2 | contig 14168 bp, 18 predicted proteins | sample 7062181 | NCBI WGS metagenome assembly JABAOH01 (sample SAMN14538630, study PRJNA623070) | marine sediment metagenome | biome: marine biome [ENVO:00000428]; feature: marine pelagic biome [ENVO:01000023]; material: deep marine sediment [ENVO:00002113]; isolation source: pool of 5 deep marine... | reverse complement strand
TCCGCTCACCGGTGTCGATCCGGGCGTGGTCGAGCAGTCGCTGCTTGACGCGTTGCTCGCCGCTGGTGATGCGGACCACGAGGTCATAGGCCGGCGTGAGTGCGTGCCACCGCAGCGCGGGCAGATAGGTGGTCGACTTCTTGCCTGCCTCGGGGCTATCGACGGTCATCGGCAGATCAACGTAGGGCTTCCGGTCAGGGGGAAGGTCAAGACCGCTCGCTCCGTCAGGTGGTGATGTAGTCGTCGATGTTGTCTTCGAGCCAGCTCCGGGTCACGACGCCGGCGGTGCTGTCGGCGATGGTTCCGTCGGGGGCGATGAAGTAGGTGGTCGGGGTCGAGGTGACTCCGTAGCTCGTGCTGATGTCGCCGGTTCGGTCCATCAGGAACTGGTAGTCCAGCCCGTGTTTGGTCACGAAGCCGTCGATGACGGAGTCGGGCTCTTGGACGCTGATCGACAGCACCTCGAACCCGTGGCCGTTGTGGGTCTCGTAGGCCGCCCGCAACTCGGGGGCACTGGCGTTGCACGCCGGTCAATAGGTGTGCATGAAGGTGACGGCCACCGGTTGGCCTCGGTAGTCGCTGAGTCGGACGGTTTCGCCGTCGGGGGACTCGAGCTCGAAGTCTGGGGCCACCGCACCGGCTTGGCTGTCGCTGCCTCCGGAAAGGAGCACGATCCCCACGACTGCGAGGAGAACGGTGACCGCTGCGCCACCCCAGCGGAGCTGTTGTCTGCGTCGCCGGGCCCGACGGGCGGCTTCGCGTCGAGCCTTCTTCGATTGCTTGTTGGCCATGGGGTTCCTTCGGTGATGTCGATGGTCGATGGGCGTCTACGGCTTGCGGCTCAACTCGGGTGTCGGGTCGACGGGCGCGTTCTGGTTGGCGGTGTGGGTGGGTGATCGGGTGAGCCGAGCGAACGTAACGACGGTGGCGACGATGAGCGCGACGACGAGCGCCAAGCGCTGCGCACCGATGGCCTCGATGGTGTTCACAAACCAGAGTCGGGTGTCTTCAGCGGTGTCGATGATGGGGTCGGTGCGCAGGTCGCCGTCGTAGACGGCGAGTTCCCATCGCCCGTACCAGATCGCATAGGCACCGGCCGCCACCATAAGGACTCCGCCGATGCGGGGGGCGATGCGAGACAGTCGCCGCATGTGGTTGGCCACGGTGCTGTGCGCCCACGCGGATGCAACGCTGAGGATCAAGATGATGACGCCCATGCCGAGCGCGTAGGCGATGTAGGCGGCCAGCCCCTCGAGCAGGGACCGGGACAGCGCGGTTCCGGTGACGGCGAGGAACGGCCCGATGGTGCATGACAGCGACGCGACCGCGTAGGTGATGCCGTAGCCGACCATCACCTTGGGGCTGTTGGTGCTGGTCGAGAACTGCGGCCCACGGATCGCGAGGCTCGGCTTCCAACCGAGCGCCATGGCCAATCCGGCCACGACGAGCAGCCCGCCGATGACGATGGTGACCCACGGGAGCTGGCGGCGTGCCTGCCCGGCGATGCTGTCGATGATCAGTCCTACGGACGCGAACACGACGATGAACCCGATCGACACCGCAGCTGCCACCCCCACCGCACGCAAGACTCGCTGGTCGAGGCGGTGCTGCACCTGGTCACCGGCGACGAACGCGCTGATGTAGGCCGGTAACAGCGAGAATCCGCAGGGGTTGAAGGTCGCGACCATGCCCGCGGTGAACGCCAGGGCGATTGGTCCAGTGATCATCGGGCCGACCTCACGATTCGTCGATACTACGACAAACTGTCGTACCTCTGGCCTCGGCCGCCACCCGACACCCCAACCACCAACGAACAGATGAGCGAACGACCCCACACAGGACAGCGGACTCGGCGGCGGTTCACGCCACGACATCTGGGCCTCATCGCCGCCGTGGTCCTCGCGGCTGCATGGCTGGGCTGGACCGCACTCGACGAGGCGGACCTCCCGGACTTCGTTGCCCGCGGCGAACCCCGAGAACTACCGGAGCAGGGCTCGTTCCCTGCGGTGTCGCTCGCCGAGTTCGAGGGAATGTTGGTGGGCCAGCGGGGGCGGCCGGTCGTAGTGAACATCTGGGCATCGTGGTGTGCTCCGTGTCGGACCGAGATGCCGCTGCTCCAGAAGGCTGCAGACACCTACCGCGGTGAGGCCGTGATCCTCGGTGTCGCCTCCAACGATGACCCCGGCGAGGCGGAGCGATTCCTTCGGGATCTGGGACTGGACTATCCGAACGTGTTCGACCCGAGCGGCGAGATTCGGGTCGCGCTGGACTTGAGCGCCTATCCAACCACCTACGTATTCGACGCCGACGGCGGCCTCCGCGCCAGGGTCAATGGAGGGATCTCCGAGCAGCGCCTGGCTGGTCTGATCGAGGACCTGCTCCCGTGATCGACTTCGGGCTGCTCGTGAGCTTCATCCTGGCGTTCGGGCTGCCGGCGCTCCTGTCCAACTGGTGGCGGGTCGCCGGCCAGGAAGAACCGGTCGGGTTCCTCGACGTCGCGGTCGGCCCGGCCGTGGCCGGGCTCGTTGTTGGGCGCCTGACCACACTCGGGCTCGACGACCCGAACTCGCTCGGCAGCGTCTCAGACATGCTTGTGATCCGCAGCGGCGTCGAATTCTGGCCCGGTGTCATCGCCGCGCTGGTCACCGCCGCCATGTCCGCCAAGCGCAGCCACGTGCCGATCGGACGAAGACTCACCGACCTGACCCCGCTCGCAATGGTCGGCTACGCGGGCTACGAGGCCGCGTGCATCTTCCGTGACGGATGTTTCGGACCATCGAGTCCGGTGGGACTCCGCCCACCGGGCATCGCCACCACGATGCTGCCGGTTGGGTGGTTCATGGCGGCCACCATCGCAGTCGCGGCCGTCGGTGTGCACGTCCTCGCGGTCCGCCGGCACTCGGCGCCGGTGGTTGTCACATCGGCAGTGCTCGCCGTCGCGGTGGTGCGAGCGATCGGCTCGATCTGGCTTCCCCATGTGGGCGACGGCCTGACCCGCCAGCACCTCACGTCCATTGTGGTCGCGGGCGCTGCTGGTTTCGCGCTCCTCTTCAGCACGGCGCTCGCACGGCGCGTTGGCTCAAGAGAGCAGCAGGATCCGACGATGGGAAGACAAGTTCAGTAAGAGCTCGCCGGAGGTGGTCACGATGATTGACTCAGTCAAAGGGAAGGTGGCAGCGGCGCTGGCAATGGTGGCGTGCTGTGGCCTGTCGATGGCCGTGGCGCTCGGGCTCATCGCCATCAGCTCCACGCTCCTCTTTTCCGGCGTGGGTGTGGCGGTTGCGATCGGATGCATCTTCTTCATGTTCGTTGTCGGCCATCGCCACCACCATGGCCTTGGCGACGCCGCGCCTGAGCGGCCCGAGGAGACCTCGCATTTGGAGCCGTCGAGTCGCTGAAGGGTCGACGTTGGGCGGCGACGGGCAGCTGAGGACCCCAACTACTACGGTATGTCGTAGCAGTTTCACGTTCCCAAGAACCCGGGCCCTTGCCGATGTCCGCATCTCGCCGAACAGCTCGCGATCATCCGCGCTCCAACTCGTTCAGGCCTGCGGCCAATAGCCCATCTGGGCGAGGACGCCGGTGGACCCGCCACGTCGTCTTGGCCGGATGCTCAGCTGGCTTGGTCGCGATGTTCTGGGCCACGCGCCCGAACTGGGTCGCGGAAATGCGGCTTTGGAAGGCCGTCGGCGACGCTGCATACGTGCTGCTCATCGCCACGTTGGCCATCGGGCCGATGACCAGACTGGCTCCGGTGACCCGCAGGTGGCTGCGGTGGCGCCGTCAGGTCGGCATATGGTTCGCGCTCACTGCGACCCTCCATGCGGTGCTGATCCTCAACGGATGGGCTCGGTGGAGCCTGCGGCGGTTTCTGGGCTACGAGTACATTCCTCAGCTCGGCCGTGAGGCACGGCTCGAGCCGGGTTTCGGGCTTGCCAACCTTGTGGGGTCGGCGGCGTTGCTGCTCGCGCTGATCCTGGCGGCGACTTCGTCCGACTGGGCCATGCGCGGGCTCGGGCGGAGCTCGTGGACGTGGCTGCACCGCCTCGCACAAACCGTGCTCGTGTTGTCGTTGCTGCATGGCAGCTACTTCCTGTTCATCCACTTCACCGAGTCCTTTCACAGGGCACCGCCACCAGACCTCGACTGGTTCCGCATGCCGTTCCTGGTTGCAGGGCTCGCCGTCATCGCACTCCAGATGCTCGCGTTCTGGCGCGGCTCACTTTCCGCGGACGACATGGCACCAGTCACACGACGGGCAAGCCGGCAGCCGCGCTGAATCGGAGTGAGGCCGGTGCTGGGAGGCAGGGCTCGGGTCGTCGTTGCGGCAAGCCTGGTCGCAACGACGGTGTGGTCAACGGCTGATGCCGCTGGTGCGCAACAAATCGTCGAGGAGTCGAGGGACCGTCCCGGCCTCATGGGGCTACTCGTCGGATCGCTGATGCTGCTCACTTGGGCGGCCGCGTTCGCTGTTGTGCTGCACCGCTCCCGCAGTCGCCGCGGTCGCGATTCTACGATTACCGGTGAGGGCAGGGTCCCGCTCGACGGTCATCAGTCAGACGCATATGTGGGGCCCGATCAGCCTGATCCCAGTTGATTCTGCTGAGTGTTGGCCCCCGGTCGCGAATCATCAGCAATCCAATTCGACCCGCTCGCGGTGAGTCTCGCCTCGGACAGGTTGTCGAGCGATCAGATCGTCGCCTCGCTGGGCACTGATCGTCGCGGGCAGATCCGGCAGACCGACAGTCACCTCCGCAGCGTGGGCGCCGCCATAGGTGAACTGGGGGAGCACTGTCGTGAACGCACGGGAGGCCGACGTGACACTCACCTCGACCCCTGCGCCGCACGAGTGGGCGAGTTCGACCGTGAGCGACGCAGCGGTGCTGCTGTTTCGTAGCGCGTGGACCCGTCCTGATCTGGTGACGATCACGGCGTCGGTGTCGCCGTCGCCATCGATGTCGCCGAGGGTGAGCCCGCGGCCGACGACATCGAGGCTGAGCCCGGTTTCGAGCCATCCGTCGGTGTACCGACCGCCGCCGAGGCCGAGGAAGACGGCGGGAGGTTCGGCATCGGCCACGGATGTGCCCGCGATCTTGTTCAGCACCGTAGAGGTGGGAAAGCCCCCGCCGACCACGACGAGGTCGAGCTGTCCATCAAGATTGACATCGGCTGGCCCTGAGGCCCACGAGCTCGAAACGATGTCCTGCGACACCAACGGCGGCCGGATTCTGCCTGCACCGGTCGCACGCATCAGCACGAAGCCCGTGGCTTCCGCCTCGAGGATCTCGTTTTCTCCGATGTCGGACACGTAGGCGTCGAGATCCGCATCACCATCGAGGTCAGCGAGCGTCACACCCATACCGTCGATCTCCAAGCCAGTCCCGAGCTCGTCAGCAACGTCGAGCCACGGGCCGTTCAGGTCGCCCTTGCGCGAGTAGAGAGAGTCGGATCCGGTGGCGTAGCCGGTGTCACGGGTAACCCAGATGTCGAGAAGGCCGTCACGGTCCACGTCGGCGACTGTGGCGGCCAGCGACAATCGTGCGGAGTTCGGGAGCTCGGTGGCCGTGAAAACNNAGCGGAGCCGCTTCGGCCACCCCGGCCAAGACGCACGACCTCGACTGCACCGTCGAGATCGAAGTCGGCAGGAAGAAGCATGGAAGAAGGCTCTCCGCTCGGAAGATCGGTGGACGCAGAACGCGAACCGGCACGATCGCCCCAGAAGATCCGATCGCGTGAACCGGCTCTCGCGATCAAGATGTCGGGCCAGGCGTCGGTGTCGACATGCGCAACCGTCACGCCCACCGCGTCGTCGACTCCCAGGTCCATCGCAGCGCCGAAGTTCTGGCCGGTCCACTCGAGCACGACCGCGCGCCCGTTCGCCACGACAAGGTCGAGATCGCCATCGGCATCGAGATCCGCCAGTGCCGCGCCACCAGACAGCGGATCGCCACCCCCCACGTCGACATCCGACAGACCCCAGTCGCCCGTCACGTCGTCAAATGTCGCCGGCGGAACGCCGTCTGGGCGGCCGTACACGGCTTCCTGACTAGCTCCCGGGTCGCCGACCCTGGTCGGCGCGAGTACGAGGGCGATAACCGCGATCGGCACCAACACGAGCAGCCCGACGGCGACAACTCTCCGCACGACGCGCGCTCGCGACCTCATGCCAAGGCGGACCGCAGCGCATCCCAGCGAGGCGCGGGCAGAGGTCCAAGGTGGAGAACTCGAATCACTACGACAGTATGTAGGAGATCTGGTATGAGCCGGTCTGGTCGGACGAGTGCGAGGAGAAGCCAGGGAATGATCCAGTTCGATCGCGGGGAGCGCCGCAACTGCTCCCGGGGCCCGGTCGCAGTGGTCGTGTTGGGTGTGCTGCTTGCCGGTGCATGCGCCGCGGACGACCCGATCACCTCCGTCGGCGGGGTTGACGTGTGCGCTCTGGAGGAGCCCGGCGACATCGCCGAATCCGGTGTCGAGCGCCGGCTGTCACCATCGGTGTTCACCGCAGATGAGGGGCATGATGATGAGGTGCCTCACGATGATGAGGTGCCTCACGATGATGAGGTGCCTCACGATGATGAGGTGCCTCACGATGATGAGGTGCCCCACGACGATGGGGAGCTGAGTGGGGACGTTGACTGGGTCGTCACGATCGAGATGGACGAATTCAGCTATCGCTGTGTGCTCCTGCCCATCGAGGCCGGCAGCGTGGTGGCGATGGAGTTCGTCAATGTCGGCTTGGTCCCACATGAGGCGGTCGTGGGTGACCTCGATTCCCAGCTGGAGGCCGAGCGTGAGATGGCTGCAGGGGAGGCGCTCGACGACCACGGCGGGCACGCCCACGCTCGGCCGACCATCCTGTTGGCACCGGGAGAATCGGGGACGCTGATCGTCGAGCTTGACGAGCCCGGCGAATTGATCATCGGGTGCCACATCCCCGGTCACTGGGACGCCGGTATGCGAAGCGACTTCGTCGTGACCTGAACCGAGATGGTGATGGACAATCGCTCCACGATGAGCAAAGTCACGGCAGATGCGCGCGGCGAGGTGGAGATGACCGTGGCCTTCATCGACCTGGTCAAGTTCACCGCGCTGACCGACGTTCACGGCGACGTCGCCGGTGCAGACGCAGCTACGGCGATCGAGGACATCGTTGCCCGGAGGGCGTCGCCACATGGTCGCCTGGTGAAGACGGCCGGCGACGGAGTGCTGGTGACGGCTCCGGATGCTCTGGCCGGTCTGCGGATAGCGAGCGACGTGATCGAAGATGTCCACGGGCTCGGGCTCGATGCTCGCGCCGGCGTCCACCATGGTCCCGTCGTAGAGCGCCGCAGCGACATCTTCGGATCGACAGTGAATCTCGCCGCCCGCCTTGCCGGCGTTGCCGCTCCCGGGATGCTTGCGGTCACCCGGCCCGTTGCACTTGCCGCTTCCGACACTCCACTCCCTGTGGTTCCCCAAGGCCTGACGGAGGTGACCGGATTCCAGGACTTCATCGAGGTCTTCGCCATCGATCCGTGTGCACACGGAAGCAGCTGGCTCGCCGATCCGGTCTGCGGGATGCGACTCGATGCCGAGGCTTCCCTCGTCCCTGACACGCTGAAGGACCGAGGTATCGGCTTCTGCTCCCAACGCTGCGCCGACATCTACGCCGCGAACCCGGACCGCTACTCCAGCGTCGGTCGCTGATCGTGCGTGCGACGGTCGTCGGTGGCGACGCCAGTACGCTCGAGGTAGTCGTGGGAGGTCGGGAGGTCCGATGACGTCGACCCGTCGTCCGATGGGCGCACTCGTAGAACATGTGATGGAGTACCTCTGGGCGGTCGACACGGCCTCGGCGCCGGAGGTTCATCAGGCGGTAGCGCCAGACCTCGCCTACACAACGGTGACCACCGTGTTGTCCCGACTGTGGGAAAAGGGTCGGGTGGAACGCACCCGCCGCGGCCGCTCGTATGTGTACTCGCCGGTGCGGTCCGAGGCCGAACACCGCGCCGATGCCATGAGCACCACATTGGAAGCAGCGGCCGATCGGGCTGCGGTGTTGAGCAGCTTCGTCGAAGCCCTCCACGCCAAGGACCTCGCAGTCCTACGCGACTTGCTCGACGAGGACCTCTAGATGTCGCTCGCGCTGGTTCTACCAGCACTTGTCGCGGTCTCGTGTGGCGTCGCGGCGGGATGGGTTCGCTGCCCGCTACGCCCGATGCTCGCGGTGAGGGTTCTCACGTCGCTTGCGGTCGTTGTCGCTGCGACCACGGGCGTGGTGCTCATCGCGGTAGCGGCGGGTTTTGCCGCCCGGTCGGCTCTCGTGTTGTCGCTGATCGAGTGGTGCCCCGTCGTTCCCCTCCACCACCAAGTGGGATTCGTCGAGGGCACGGCTGCGGTGGTTCTCCTCGCCGTCGGAGCCGTGCGGGCGCGGGGGGTGCTCGTTCGTCGACGTTGGGCGATAGAGGGGACCCACGGACGGAGCTTGTCGGTTCTGGACTGCGCCGAGCCCATCGCCTATGCGGCCCCCGGCGACCCGGGCTGCGTCGTTGTCTCCAGAGGCTTGCTCGACGCGCTCGAACCTCGCGAGCGCCAGGTCGTCATCGCTCACGAGCGGGCCCACCTCCATCATCGCCACCACCGCTACCTGCTGGCCGCGGAACTCTCCGTCGCGATCGTGCCGCTGCTCCGTCCCCTGGTCTCTCAGCTGCGGCTCGCCACCGAACGCAGCGCGGATGAGACAGCAGTCGAAGCGCTCGGAGGAGATCGCCGGTTCGTGGCCCGCACCATCGCACGGGCCGCCGTTACCCGCTCAGTCCACACCGGCCTGGTCGGAGGGTTCGGCGGCGCGTCCGTGCCGGCCCGTGTCAACGCGCTCATCGGTCCACCGGATCCGGCGGGATCGATGACGTTCGCAGTCGCAGCGGGTGCAATGACGGCAACAACCGCGATCGCGGCCGGCTCGATCCAGATCCACCACCTCGCCGAGTTGATCGACCACCTCTGCCGTCTCTGAGGCGCCGCGGCGTTGCGGTGCCTCAGGGAGGCGGGTGACACCGCAGCTACTACAGCTTGTCGTATCCTCGTGGGCGGCTCAGGCCAGGGGCGGAGTGCCTCCGAACCATCCGATCGCTGACACGCTCTCGATGAGGTACTCGTGAGATACATCCTCCGCCTCTGCGGCGCACCGTTGCTTGCTCTCATTGCCTTGGTGCTCGCAGCGACCCCCGCCCTGGCTCACACCGGGTTCGAGTCCTCCGATCCGGTCGACGGCGCAACTGTCACCGAGCTGGTCCAGACCATCACCCTCGTCTTCACTGGCCCCGCCGAACCAACCGGAAGCGGCTTCCAGGTCCTCGACGCAGAGGGGCAGTTGCGGGTGCCGACCGACGCCGCTTCGGCTGATGGAACGACCTGGGTCCTCAGGTTCGATCCGGCCCTCGGTGGGGGAACGGTGGGGGTGCGATGGATGGTCAAGGCCCCTGACGCCCACCCGATCGAGGGGAGCTTCAGCTTCACCAGCAGCGCCGTTGCCCGTGCGGCGTCTGGCTCCGCGGGGGGCCGTGCGGCCAACGCCCCGACCGCACGGTCGCCGAGCCTGGAAGGTGCCGACGCCGTCGGTGGTGACCTCGACGCGTTCCTCGATACAAGCGGGGATCCCACCGCTCTCGCCCGGCGGGTGGGCGCGGGCGCCCGGACGGTGACCCTTATCGGAACGCTCGTCGGCGTCGGCGCGCTCGTCTTCGCCGCCGCGGTACTACGGGGCCACCACCGCGACGTCACCCACGTCCTGCACTGGGTCCGTCGTGCCGGCGTGGTGGTCGTCGCTGGCGCAAGCGCCGAACTCCTTGCCCAGATCGGCGTCGAAGGCGGTGGAGACTGGGCAGCGCTGTGGTCTCCGTCGACGATCGCAACGGTGGTGGCCTCTTCATTCGGCGCCGCGGTTGCACTCCGCATCACCGGCGGGCTGGCACTGACCGCCGGCGCACGTCTCGACATCGCGCCTGCCGAACACGCCCCCGACCCTGTGGTCGCCATCAGGGAACTCGTCAGCGTCGGCGCTGGACCTGGCACCTCGCCCAACGCGGCAACCTCCGAGGATCGACACGCTCGATCCCACGCAGCAGAGGAGCCGTACGTGCATCACGGGGATCACGCCTGGTTGCCGACCGTGGACTCCGCCGGGGCGATCGCAGGCGCGGCAGCGGTTGTCATCGCCTACCTCTTCGACGGCCACACAGTCTCCAAGGGCGAGCGTCTTTGGACCTCGATTGCCGATCTTGTCCACGTCACAGGTGGTGCGATATGGGCCGGAGGAGTGCTGATGCTCGTGGCGATACTGTGGCGCCGGCATCGCCAGGGTCGAGATCTGCGGGCCCTGCAACTCGCGGTCCGATTTTCGGTGGTGGCAACCATTGCCTTGGTAGCCGTCGGAATCGCCGGCATCGCGTTGACCGTCATCGTGCTCGACTCGCCTTCGGAGCTGTGGACGACTGAATGGGGCCGCACCCTCGGCGCCAAGGTGGCGTTTGTCGGGGTCGCGGCGTGTGCCGATGGCTACAACCACAAGGTGCTCATCCCCGCGATGCACCGCTCCCACCACGACCCCGTACTCGCTCACCACTTCCGCAGGGTGGTGACCGCTGAAGCCGTCGCTCTTGTCGGCGTGCTCGCCATCACCGCCCTTCTCATAGGAGCAGCTTCATGAGCGGTACGATCAGGTCCCACCGGCTCACCCCTCTGGCTGCCGCTGCGATGCTCGCTCTGGCGGGCTGCGGTTCCGACAGCGGCAACTCACCGGCAGCCCAGAACCCCACCAGCAAGGGCACGGAGGTCTATGCCGAGGCGTGCGCCTCCTGCCATGGCGCCGACCTCCGCGGCACAGACGAGGGTCCGCCGCTGCTCTCGATCGTCTACGAGCCCAACCACCACAGCGACGACTCCTTCCGTAACGCCATCGCCAACGGTGCACCGCAACACCACTGGAGCTTCGGCGACATGGAACCGGTCGAAGGACTGTCCGACGCCGACGTCGAGGCCGTCATCGCTTTCGTCAGGGCCGAACAGCAACGCCAGGGATTCGAGCAATAGAGATGGCCCCAAGGAGCAGCCATGCAGAACCACGCTGACCCCACGGCCGACTCCGAGCAGGCTGCCGTTACGCGACGATGTGACCGAATGGCTCGGGTGCATGACCTCCAGGACCGCCCGAGCGTCACTGCACGCGGGGTCTGGTAGAGATCATGCTCCGCCGGCTGAGTGACCGTTGCACGCCGAGTCCACGAGCCGTCGTCGTGGGCATCGGCGTGGCGCTCGCAGTACTGGTCACAGCGTGCGTCAACGACGGGCCGCGAGGCACTGCATGGGGTGACGGCGCGTTCGACAGCAACGGGGAACGGATCTACTTCACCGCCACCAGCAACAGCGGAGACGACATCGACTACGAGGGCGGCCCCGGCACCGGAGGGATGATGATGGGGGGCCAGCTGTCGTGCGCCTCATGCCACGGAACCGACGCCCGAGGTGGCCGCCACCGCATGCACATGGACGTGATGGACGCCCCCAACATCCGCTGGGTCGCACTGTCCCCCGACGGCGAACACAACGAGGCAGACGGCGAAGATGCCGACGATCACGGCGAACACGACGAGGCCTACAGCATCGACACGTTCCGCTCTGCAGTCGTCGACGGGGTTCACCCGGACGGCCAACGGCTCTCCAGCGACATGCCCCGCTGGAGCCTGTCAGAGAGCGACCTTCAGGACCTCGCCGACTATCTGAAGTCATTCAAAGGGCCCTGATCGCGTATGTCGCTTCGCAGGGCGCAGCCAGTGACAGGACGGTCGCCAGTCGTTGTTTGTCGCTCCCTGCAGCTTGGGGCCGTTCGCTGTTGGCCGACGAGGGGGATTCATGTCGGCTTCGCACGTCGGACCTCTCCGACAGGTCGGCTCGCTTCCGCCTCAGCGTGTCCCGAGCTCCCGGTTGTCTTCGCAGGCAACCATGGTCGCCCAGGTCAGGGCGGAGCAAGAGCGACAGGGGTTCGAGCGATGGCCATACCCCACCAGCCGAAACGGCGGTACTTGCGATGACCTTCTCAGCGTTCCGGTCCGCGGTTCGGGTGCAACGCCGACGCATTGCCGTCGGGGTTGCGGTGCTCATGATCCTCGTTGGAGCCGCAGCGATATGGCTGAACCGCTCGAGTGGAGCCGACGACGACCTACGGGCCGAGCTCGTCTCCCAGTTCGGGGACTCCTACGGCCCCGGACTCCAGGCAAGCGAGGAAACGACCGTCATCGAACTCAGAGCCTCCCCCTCCGTGGCCCAGGTGCTCCCAGGGGTAGACACCGATGTGTGGGCGTTCAACGGAAGCGTGCCCGGACCTGCGCTCCGGCTCCCGCTCGGCGAGACCATCCGCATCGAGCTGGACAACCAGCTCCCGGTGCCGACGACGATTCACTGGCATGGCATCCGCGTCCCCAATGCCATGGACGGTGTCCCCGGCGTCACCCAGGACCCCGTCGCACCCGGCAGCCGCAACAGCTATGAGTTCACCCCTCCCGACGCGGGGACCTTCTGGTACCACTCCCACACCAACGGCAGCGAACAGCTCGAACGCGGCCTCTACGGCAGCCTGGTCGTCACCGACCCGAGCGAGCCCACCTGGTCCCAGGACATCGAATGGGTCATCGACGACTGGCTCCTCACCGACACCGGCCAGATCGACCCCGACTTCAACACCGCCGCCGACGTCGAACACAACGGCCGCTGGGGCGACACCATCACCGTCAACGGATCCACCGAGACCGTGCTCAGCACCCAGCCGGGCGAACGCATCAGGCTCCGAATCATCAACGCGTCCAACGGTCGGATCTTCGCGCCCCGCTTCGGCGCCCTCGACGCGTCCGTCATCGCCGTTGACGGCCTCCCCAGCCGCCGGCGATTGCCGGCTGACGGATTCGTCATCGCCCCCGGCAACCGCATCGACGTCGACCTGACCATCCCCCAGCCCGGCAACTACCCCCTTGTCGACGACTTCACCGGCGACATCTACGAACTCGCCACCATCAATGTCGCCGGCGATCGCATCACCACTCCGGACTTCACCGCGCCCCTCGCTTCTGATCTGCCGGTGTGGGCCGAAGCCATCGACCTCGACGTGGACCAGGAGTACCGGCTCAATATCCGTCGCGGTCAGAGCCGCTGGGAATGGACCATGAACGACCGCGCCTACCCCGACGTCGACAAGTTCGAGATCGAAGCCGGATCCTTCGCCAAGATCCGCCTGGTCAACGACTCACAGCTCTTCCACCCCATGCACCTCCACGGCCAGTTCTTCAAAGTGATCAGCCGCGACGGCCAACCAGTCGACGAAGGCCACTTCCGAGACACCGTCCTCCTCTTCCCCGGCGACGAGATCGACATTGGCCTCGTCGCCCTCGACACCGGCACCTGGGCATTCCACTGCCACATCCAAGAGCACGCCGACGCCGGCATGATGACGTTGGTCGACGTCAACGACCGATCCTGACTGCTTCAATCCCGTGTGTCGCTTGGCCCACAGAGTGCAAGCGGGACCTCTTCTGATACGAGCACGAGTCCGACGATCCAGAGGGAGCGTGTACTCAGGGTCGAGCTCGCCCCTTCGCACTATCGCAACTGGCCCACGGGGGTCAGAGGCCCCGGACGGGCGACCGTCCGCTCGGCTCGCTTACACTTGCCGACGGCGTCGAGCTGGCGGTGCCGCTGCCTCGTTCGTCGCATCGAAGTGATCCCTGGGTGTCGCTTTGCTAATGGTTTGCTAATGGCAGCCAGCGGCAAGGAGCGGCAGTGAGCGGCAAGTAGCGTTTCGGCCGGTCGCCAGTTGCCGTTGTTTGCCGCTCCCTGCCACCTATTGCCGCCTGTTGCCGGATGGGGGAGGTGAGTTCAAGTCCCCCCTCCGACACGTTTCGCGAAAGCCCTGGTCAGAGCGTTGTGCGCTCCTCGGCCGGGGCTTCGGTGTGTCGGACCTCGCATCGCCGTAGGCCTGCGACCTGGGCTTATGTCGTCGTGTCGGGGGTGGGGGCCGATGTCCTGCGTCCTTTCGCAGCGGTCGCGTTGTGCCTGGTCAGAGGGGTGGAGCGCCTGGGGGTGTCGCTCTGCAAATGAATTGCCAATGCCGGGTCCCGAGAGTGGCTCCTTGCTCTCGG